>Ga0179593_1654646_pt1 | contig 16202 bp, 24 predicted proteins | sample CZODoug2_1_08_16_FD_185931 | JGI IMG/M metagenome (GOLD analysis project Ga0179593, IMG submission 185931) | Vadose zone soil fungal communities from Angelo Coast Range Reserve, California, USA - CZODoug2_1_08_16fungal (PacBio error correction) | ecosystem: Environmental > Terrestrial > Soil >...
ATGGCACACGGTCGAAAAAGTTACAACCGCTTTAAGTAAATAAAGGGAAAGAAACTGCTGTTAAAAAAAAACTTGCAAGGAAAAAAGACAACAAATTGGGAATGCGACCACACACTAAAAACAACCGTCAATGCAAAAACATGTCCCCAAAAAGCTGGGTATAAAGGACCGCGACGGGGGGACCTACAGCGTCAAATGAAATCGTTTGGGCCGGTAGAAACGAATGAGACCACCTGCATAACACCGGAAAGGGGATAAGCACAAAACAAAAGTGACCTGAGTAGTATAAAAAAGGACCGTAAACGGTGTTGACTTGTGGAAAAAAAGAGCATTCAAAAAAAAAAGGCAAAAAAGCAGAAAGCGAAGAGATGGAAAGAGGGTCAAACACCCGCGACAGCCCAGCATAGGTGACCTGAATGCAACAAGAAATTTTTAGAGAGGATAAAAAAAAACGTCGAAAAAAAGAAGGAATTGGATGAGAAAACGAAGGGGGGGAAGGAAAAAAAAGCGAAGTTGAAAATAAGTCCAAGGACACCAAACTACGTAAATTTATGCGAGAACGCCGTTGGGGGAAAGTCAGCGGCACAAGGAAAAAAGGTCCGGGATATTTGAACTAAAAAGAAAGAAAATTGTCATTAAGGGAGGCAAAGAACCGCGAGAAATAAGCAGCAGAAGCGACAAAACAAGTAGGAATGGCGCAAAAAACAGCGAAACACAAACTATGGAGCTAACGCGAGGAAGTTTGAAAGAAAAATCACGAAAAAAAAAAACAGCAAAAAAAAAAAAAAATTGACAAGCAAATGGATCCAAAAAAAAGGGAGAAGGTGCCAAGGGAAAAAGTACATCAAAACAAACTAAAGCCAGGCTATCAGAAGGGAAAGTAACGCGGACTTTCGAAAATATTAGAAAAAGGGAGAAGAAAAAGGGGGGGAGACAAACAACGGGCGAGGAAAAGGACACGATGGATCAGGAAAAGGTCGGTTGGGGAAGACCCTCGTGCGGAGGAAAAAACAGAGTTACAAAACGGGGGGGAGGAGGAGGGAACGCGTAAAAATGGAACCGACCCAGGTGTCGGTGAAAAATGACGGGGAGCAAATTTCAGATTTTCCATAGACTAATCACAGTCAAAAAGGGGGGGGAGGAGAAAAAAAAAACTCCAGCCAGTGGTGTGGGAGGGGGAGAACAGCGAGGACCTAATTCAAAAAAAAGAAAACAATACGGCTGGAAGAAAATTAATCTTGGTGTGGGCAGGACTCGGGAGTACAAGGAAAGTGATACTAAGGCACGATGCATAAACCAAAGCAGAAAAAACCGGACGAAGTAAAAAGGGGTCTTGACCTCACCACTGACACAGCGATTTGAATGTATTGAGAGGGGACGGCCGAGGGAAAAAAAACAAGCTCCTGAAAAAAAAAAAAAGAAAAGAATGTCAAGGAACGGTAGAGCAGGGAAACGGCAATGCAATTTACAGCGCGGACGCGTTCAAGGGAAGGAAAAGGGAGGTCTCAAAAAGTTTTCTGGAATTTTGCCAAGCAAAAAACATCGAAAGGGGAAAAAAATGAAATATCTCATTGAAAAAGACCACAAGTGGCAAACTTCCAAACGGGCGGCACAACAACGAACAGATGTGGGGGAAAGGACTACAAATGAGGGCAGGACAGGGACAACAAGGGAGTGGCAAATTGAGATACAGGTTGTCCTTGGGGGCTTGGGGGAAACGATAAACATAAAACAAGGACCATGTTCAAGGAGGGGGGGGGGGGCCGGGAAAAAAGAATAAAAGGGGGCAAGGAACGTCACCAAGGGGGCAAAGAAAACCTACTGCTCAAGAAAAGACCGAACAATCGGGGAAAAAAGGGGAAGCACAGAGTTTGTGTGACGAAGGGGCGGAGAAGATGGAACTGGCCAGACAGTAAACTAAAACTGCGTAAGACCGAACCCGTACAACTTAGAGGGAAATCAAAGAGGAAAAAAAAGGCTTTAGGATAACACACCCAAATAACGAGACGAGCAGAACCCAAACACCCAAAAAACGGCACCCTTTTTTCCAAAAACCTCCGGTCGGGTCACAGAAAGATCATCGCCAAAAAAAACAGCCTTGACTCAGGGGGCCTGGGAAAGGCCAGAGCCTCTTGACGAAAGTTCGGCGGCATCCTGAAACCGTCGCGCCAAGGAAAAGGGGAACTAACTGAAAAAAAACTATGTTACAAGCGGAAAAAAAAAAAAGAAAAAAAAAAAAAAAAAAAAAAGAAAAAAAAAAAAAAAAAAAAAGCAAATACTAGTGGGTCGCCATAGTCCAGGGGAGGTGGGGAATTTTAACCCAAAAAAGCACTTCAAACAACCGCAGCGGGGTGGGAAAAACAGGGGGGCGTGAGGGCAAGACTTTGAAAGCTGAAAAAGCGGGGATAGAAAATGTTCCGCGTCAACATCCAACCTAAACAAAAGGGGGGAGGAGCAAAATGAGGTTGGGAAGGAAGACTTTGGGGCGGGGAGGAGGGTGAAAGGGAGGGGGAACAGGGTCTGCCAATGGAGAATCAGAACGGATTAAGGACACAAAGAGGGGGGGGTGACAAGGTCTGTTGTGAGGTCATACATCGAAGGAAGACGTGTTGAAAGAAAGGCACCTAGGAGGATTTAAGCTCTGGAGCCGGAAATAAAGGGGTAGAATCTTAAGGGGGAAAAAGACACACCGGTGAAACGGAGTCCGGGCAACAAAATGTCATAACTCCAGGAGAGCGCGGGGGAATACCATTGGTTGGTTAAAAGTGGAAACTGGATGCCGTAAAGGAAGGCCACAAAGTAAAAAGGTAAATATCATAGAAAAAGGGTGTTCATAGAACAGAACCCGCCAGCCAGGCACCTTTGGTCTTGACTGAACAGATTTATTCTAATGAACTAATGATTGAAAAAACGGGGCGACTTGGGGAAAGGAAAAAAAAGGGGTGTGAAAACACCCGAAGGGGACCGTGGTAAAATGAAAGAAAAAATTCAATGCCTGGGGTTTTGCTAATGCGTTGGTGATGAAGGTTGGGGGTCACGGTAAGGGGGGAAAACACGGCAAAAACGATGCTTGAAAAAGACCTGTCCCGTGACTCAGCTTCGGAGGGAAAAAAATGACCCAAAAAGCACGGCTGGTGACACGGGGAGCAAAAGGGGGCGGGGGGGAAAGGAACACGGGTTGTGACAACGGTGGGGGCGTGACAAACGGTAACAAGGGCCACCAAGGAACAATTTCTGAGGGGGGCAAGAAGCACGAGGGTCAAACGCACCCAACGGAGAAAAGAGAAACAAAAACAACAAGGGTCAAGGGAAATTATTACATCACACAACGACAGAAACGCGGGTCAACACGATACTGACCTTGAAAAAAATTGCTCACAAAAAAAAACGCCAGTCAGGAAACCGGGGGGACAGAGGAAAGGAAACACAACGCGGGGGGACAGTCACGCGAAGAAAACTACCCGGCGGCAGTTCCGGTGAGAAAAAAACTCACTACCCAAAGGGAATCAACACGAAAAAAAAGGGCCACAAAAACCAGTCCAGTTCCTGCTGAAAACAGGAACCGGACGACTGTGCTGCCAACCCCAAAGGGCCGAGACTCCAAGTACGCGAAGAGGATAGCTCTTCACAGGAAAAAAAAAAGGTCCGGGAAACCTGCCGGTGGACGGGTGACGGGAGGGAATTCGGACAGCAGTCGAATGGAGAGTACATTAGAAAACGAATCCGAGCATCGAAAAGAAACAAGGAAACTAAACCTGTCTGAAAATAGAAGGATCCATTACAATCGGCGACCGAGGGGAGGGGGTCCACCCGGCCCGAGGTTTGACAAGGAAAGGAAAAAAGGACTAAACACCGAAAAAAGGTGAACTTGCGCGTTTAGGCAGAGGGAAAAAAAAAAAATGACAGCACGTCCCAAAAAACAAACCTCGTCCGGCTATGTAGGAAAAAAGCAAGTAAAGGGGACAACCAGGTGTCTTGTGAGCCTACAATTGTGGTCGACAAACAACCGGGAGACATTGACCAGCCAAAAGGGAATTAACCAACAAGCGCCGGGGGGGGCGGCAAAGGGGAGTGCCATCACGAAAGAAGACCGTTAATCTAAGAAAGCTTGAGAAAAAGGGGACCCGACCTTTCTACAATTCACCGAAGGAGACAAAAAAGGAAAAAGGGGGGGAAACAGCGAAACCGGGGAGAGAACAAACGAAACTGAATAGTCGGGGGGGGGTAAGCCCAGACTAAATCCCCACATAGTGGGCGACACCCATCAGAGAGGAGGACAAGTGCGTACATCGAAAAAACAGGGTCAGGGAAAAAAAGGGAGCCTTTGAGGAACGGTTTGGGCAGAATAAATAACTAAACTGTCCGACCGAACATCAAAATTTCACTACAGCGCAAAATAGAAATTTGTTGGTTGTTTAGTGGTTATCAATACTAAAGGGAAAAGTTGCCAACTATGGCTTTGGCGTGTGGGCCGATGGTACATTAAAGGGGGAACATGGGTTAACTATAAAACAAAGCAGGGACAGTGGCCCAAGAAGAAAGAAGGGGTCGAAGAAGCAGGTGTAGGGGGGCGGAAAATAAAGTCTGTCGCCGGGGAAGCATCGATGGCGGAAAAAAAATCCGGCCACTTACTGCATCAGCAAACAAATTTCAATTCGGACTTGGAAAAGGGGGGGGGGGGAAAAAAACGAAATGCCGTGAATCGGGGGAGGAAACGAGCGCGATTTCAGGGGACAATCGCAAAGCTGCCGAGGGGAAAAATGAGCACCATAAAAAGGGAAAAAAACCATGGAAAAAAAAAACACAGTTGGGGGACGGCCTTCAAAACTCAGCAAGAGTGCGGAAAAAAAGATAGAGCAACAACACTAACGGAGGAAAGGAAAAAAAAGAAAGGGAGAGGGGGTGACGCACTCAGCGAGAACACAACCTTCACCAAACTGATGGGTCATTTTGTCTTAGACCTGCAAAAAAGGCAGAACTCGGGGGAATTCAAAAGCCGGAGAAGGGAACGGGAAAGCGAGCCACTTGCCGATCACGGGAAATCCTGAAACACGATCCAGTAATCTGAAAATCAGGGAAGGAGGGAAAGGAGGGCCGGTGTTGTAATGCCCGAGAAATACTTGGAACTTACTCCCCGCTCCATAGGGGCAGACACCGAAACAAGCATTGTGGAAGTGGCGAAAGGGATCGTAACCCGTAAAGGGGGCTGGGTGTAGGGAAAAATGAAAAGATCCAATCACTCGACCAAGCGGGACAACCCGCTGTGGAACACACCGCAAGAAAGCCGCATTGGGGAAAAGGTTTCCGGTTAATGTCGCAAACAAAAGAAATCAGGTCCTCTCACTTCAACGTACGAAGAAAACAACAAAAAAAAAAAACAGAAGAACCGTGTAAGCAAGGCGCGGACAGGTAGGGAACTGGCGTCAAAGGAAAGATTCGAAGAACTCCAACTTATGGGAAAAAAAACACCAACACGGTGATGTGAGACTTCCGCACGGGAGAAAGTGTTTAGGGGGGGGCTTGCACTCTTTCAGAATTTGTCGACTTGGCATACTTGAAAATCGGGTGAATAATTTGAAACTTTTGAAACGACGGAGAGGGAAGCTTAAGAAAGGTGGTGTACCGAAAAATCTTTGAGTACCTGGACGACCGGCGAGAAAAAAAGGGAGGAAAAGTGAACCCGGTTGAAAAAAGGAGCAACGCTGGTGGGGTGAGGGGGGGGAAAGCCAGCCGAACCGGGCGTATTCAACATAAAAGAAGGGGAAAGTACAAAAAATTTTGGCTCACGAGGGGGAAGGAAAAAAAAAAAAGCCCCAAACCAACCCCCCCCGGCAAACAATCAAAACTGGGAAAGTACGCCGGGGAGGGTGGAACAACGGGATTCAGAAAGGGGTTATTTTGTTAGGGTGTGAACCTAAAAACACGGTGACCAAGGGGGAGCGAGCAAGGAAAAAGGACAAAGGGAGAGCGCAACTCAAGATGGTGTGTGTCTTCTTGAGCAGACCGGCGACCAAGAAGGCGGGGACGAAATTTAAATATCGACGGGGTTCGAGAAAATAACTACAAAACCATAACTTCTGGGATCGGTCGTGCGAGACAAGAGCAGATCTTTCGACAGGCTGCTTGAAAGGGGGGGGGGAACTTTAGAAGTGGGGGGGGTATAACACCAAAGTGAATTTTAGGAAGAATAAAGAGAAACTAAACTCTTGGGACGTTTTTTGGGGGCAGTCTCTTTCCGGGTATAAGTGGGTATGTATAACGGAAAAAAATCCTTCACGGGAGAAGTGCCACCGTCGCAGGGAGACCTCCCGCGGGGGTGGGAAAAACGGGAGACGAGGGAAAAACCAGGTGGCGGTAGAGTAACACAGGAAAAAGTGCAGGGGGGGAACGCCGTTCTCATTGACCCCCTGGGCGTGGAAAGAAGGAAAAGAAAAACTAAATGCAGGAAAGGGAAACCACTTTAGAGGGGTGTGGTTCCAAACAATCAAAAAAAACAACGGAGCAAAGGAAAATAGAAATAATGATGCACACACAGAAAAACTAAAAGTGGCAGGGGTCGGAAATAAGCTGTACCATCCGTTGGATTCAAGGCGTTGGTCAAAACAGGGGTGTGATGCCAGAAAGGCTACAAAACGCACTGTCGGCACCTTCAACAAAAAAGGGAGAAGCCAGGGAAAACGCGACTGGTGGAAGACAGAGGGGGGGAAAAGAGGGGGAAATCTTGGGGGGTGCCGAACATCGACAAGGGCAAAAAAAAGAAAACCATTACCTGTGAGAGGAGCAACCGGAAGAAAAACAAGGGTCTTCAAAAACCAAAAGCGAAAAAGGCAAACAAGCAAGAAAGGAAAAAGGAATTCGAAAAAGTCGCAACAATCAGGGGGGAACATGGAGAAGGGGGGCTGTTACGGGGCAAAGCTCTAAGGAAGAAATTTAATCAAAGCATGAAAGCCCGACATCGTACGGGTTAAAAACAGAAGGAAGACACCAACCTAACGAAAAGTAGGAGCCTCGGGAAAGGCCGTAAAAAAGAGGGGACGGTACACCCCTTAACTGCAAACTAAAAAAAAAAAAGAAAAAAAAAAGTAATAGTACATAAATACATCAAATGTTCCAAGTACAAGGCGCACCGATTCGATACCAAGCAATCTCTTTCCACAAAAGTTCGGCTAGTACTCAAACAGCAGTGGTGAAAAAAACAGGAGGGGCATAATGTGGGAGCGCTCAGAAAAGGAGCACGCTTACCCGAAAAAAGACGATCTTAAAAATGGAATTCCCCTGGAGTCTGCCGTTGCCAAAAAAGAAAAATACTATCACAGGGAACCAAGGGGAAAAAAAACAACAGGATGAATCATACGTGGTAATCAGTGCGACAGGTTAGACAAGAGACTCAGGCAAACCCTACACCCCAACTCCGGCATGAAATCTGTTTTTTTTGGGAAAAAGGACGGGGAAAAAAACGGAACGGGGCCCCCCCCAGGGAAGAAGAAAAAATTGGAAAAAAAACTACGAGTCCAAATCCGTACACAGGACACACAAGTTTCTTGACCGACAAGGAAGCGCCAGGGGGGCAAATAAAGGTTTAAGAACGCCGAAGAGGCCCATGCGAAAAAGAAACCGGAACTCTTCCAAAAATAGCTTTGGAGCACGCGAATAGAAAAGAATTCAAGCTGAAGGGTCAAGAACGGCACGGGGGCCGCTTTGAGGAAAAAAGGAGGGGGGGTAAAAGGCGCGGGTATTACAGGAAAGACCACTAAAGAAGGAGGGCACAAGAGCTGGAAAAAAAACGAGAAAAAAAACAGCCTGACGCCAAAAACAAATCTTTGGGGTTGCGAAGCCGCTTGCAGAATCAGAAAAAAATGGGCAAGGAAATGTCAAGAGAAAAATGAGTCACACCAATATAATAAAAACCGGATGTTAGAGGACCCCTGGAAAAAGGCATGCCAAAAGGGGAAATCGTCACCGAGCACCGTTAAAAGAAAGAAAGTGAGGAGGAGGGGACGCGACCAAGGGCAAAACAATCAAAATCAAAAAGGAAAAAATCCATTGAAAAAGATTGTTGCTTAAAGACACGGAAGGCAACCAAGAACCTTCACAAACAACAAAAAAAAAGGAGGAAAAGAAAAAAAAAGAAGAAAGTGTTCAAAAAAATCATGAAAGTTTAAGGACTGCGCCGGATATTTTTTTTGGGGGAAGGTTCGATGGTGTCAAAAAACAAACGTCAGAAAAAAGGGAAAAATTCCAAGAATTCGTACGAAACCGCGACTGGAAAACGAAATCGCAACGGCAAGTGGAAGGGGCACACGGGACCACTTCAACAGAAGAACAGGGAAAAGGAGGGGATGATAGGAAGAAGGGGTTGACCGACAATACTTTGAAAAGCTGGACTAAAGACCCCGTCGCGCAGGGAGGAAGGGCAAACGACCAAGGGGGGAGCGAAAACGAGGGATCATCATCAAAATCTTTTACTGGGAGAAAAAGAACAAAATAACGAGCTAAACGGGGGAAAAAAAAAACCGAACAAGCCAACCAAATTTTACCGGCCTAAGGAAAAGGGGGTTTCGGGAATTAAACATAAAAATCCTTAAAAAAGGGCCACTGGCGAAGCGCGCCAGCGGGAAAGCAGCTTTCGGGGTCTGCAAAAAACAAGGCCGATCACTTGGAAAAGGAAAAAAGCCCTTTGACGGGAAACACAAATAAACAATCTCGTAGTGGGGGTCTGCCACAAACCACTAGGGGGGGAGACTTGAAAAAACGCTTCAGGGGGGGTTAAGAAAGGGAACCGGTAACAAATCTGGACTAACCGAACCCTGGAAAAGCCGGAAAAGAAGTCGGTCGAAAAAAAAATGTCGGTGTCAAACGCCTCAAAGGAAAGGAAGAAAAAGGAAGGAGGAAAAAATTGGGGACCAGCGAGTAGAAGTTACTGTAGTGAGAGGGGGGGGAATGCAAGAGTGGGGGGGGGGAAGCCCGAATACCTCGGAGGTGAGAGACAAAAAGGGAAAAAGCAGGTGTGTAACGGAAAATTGGTGAGGGGGAAAAAAGACAAAAAAGAGCACTGGACTAGCCCCTAATGGCGGCGGTAAGGCTCCTGGAAAAAGGGGGACATTCTTGTGATTTTCAAAACCATCGGGATTGGGAAAAAGATCCGTTGTGAAAGTCCTGTCAGAACCATAGAGACAAGAAAGATCCGTATGGGGGTGGGGCGGGAGATGGTTAAAGGATAAAAAGCAATCAAGGGAGGGCCAACGGGACCCTTCAGAAAAGAGGGTGACAAAAACACGCAAGAAACGTTGCCAAAACCAGGCTGATGGGAAGAAATGGGGGAACAGCAAAACTTAACAGACTCATTCTTCAAAAAATTTGGGGAAAAAGATTGTCAGTCCAGAAAAAAGAGGATCGACTGGGGGCGAAAAAGGTCCCACTAAAAACATGGTGGGTTTGGGAGGAGAAATTAAGGTTTGGTAAAAGGGGCATGGGGGGAAATCATTTCAAACCAAAAGGACGCTTGTAGGGTACCCAAAACTACGCGGACTGAAGACACACACGTGGGGAAACCGGTAAAACTTTTTGCCACCATGACGTAGGGGGGAACCCCAAGAATGAAGTTAGGGGGAAAAAGGGGAAACGTTTGAAAAGTCGTGTTACCTGCAAAAAAAGGAAATGGAAAACTTGGCAACCCAGAAAGGCGTGGAAAATAGTGGGTGCAAAGAAGGATTCGAAAAAAAGAGTAGGAGGAGGAGAGATTATTAAAAGGGAGAACACGAGGTGAAGGCCAAAGTTTAAAGATTTTACAGAAAAAAAAAAGAATGTGGGGAAAAAAAAAGGCATTCAACAAGGAATCCTAACCCACCTAACGTGAGGACGGGGGAAAAAACGGGAACCACGCCGGGAGAAAAACAGGAAGGGAAAAATACAACGTCATCTGTGAAAAATGAAGGGCCGGAAAGAAACCTACATGCCCAAAGGATGAGTGGAAGAAAGAAAGGAGAGGGAAAAGGAGAATGTAAAGGAAAAAAGGGACGGTGTGTGAGTGGCAACGTAGTGGATAGGCGAAGAAAGGCAGGGAGGGAGGAATTGGTGGGGGAAGGGGTGGAAGGGGAAATCACTCCCTGAAGATCAAAAAAACCAAACACCACTGGTGTAAAAACGACTTACTGTCGAAGAACAAGGCCCAAATCGTCAAACAGTGTAAAGGAGAGCGAAAGAGTGAAAGGAGGGGGAGCGAATCAAATCAGAGGGTGGTACCGGGGGGGGGGGGTGGGGCTGGGGTCGAAGTCTGGATATCGTGGAATGTAAGGGGGGAAATTTCGCACTTTCCCCGCCAAAAAACAGAAAGACGTTCATGGGAACCTACAAACTCGGGGGAGCGACCTGGGGTCGGCAAAGGAGATCGGGTAAAACCGGGCGGAGGGTTCTCAAAACGAGGGAGATTTCTAAGAAAACTACATAAAAAAAGATTTGGGGCTGGCAAAGAAGGGGCGTCGAAAAATTCCAGCAGACGGCGATCCCGAAAACAGGACTTGGACAAACTGGGCAACTAAGTCACTCGCGAGGTATTCCGGCTTCTACAAAAGACGAAAACAGGGAAAAAAAAAGGAAAAAGAAAGACGCAGGGTCGGCAAAGTCCAACAGAGTTAGACCCGAGGAGATAATGAAATATGGACGTGAACGCGGACAGGGTCGACCGATCGAACACAAGTAAATCAGATTCAGGGCCGAAAAAAAACGGTGGAGATAAAAACGAAAAAAAAAAAATCAGTCCGGGGGGGAAAAGAAAAAATAACTCGGAAGGAGAAACAGGTGGGTTGGCTGAAAAATTACAGGAGTAGGGGGACCAAACTGATTAACTGAAAAAAAGGAAAAAAAGCAAGTCGGTACACACGGGCCCAAAGGAACGTTTTGCAACTAACTGCAAAGGGGGGGGAACGGCGAGCTGCGCATAAAAAATAATCAGAGTGGGTCAAAAAGCCGATGCCCAATACAACCCGAAGGAGGCACGCACTTGAGGGGAGGGAGGGGGTCCTCAAAGCCGGTCGATTCCGAAGGAGACCAGAAAACGGGAAAACTAAAGACATAATCCGTTCCAACGCATGGAAAGGGGGCGGGGGATCCTCCAGCTAAAAGGAGGCAAGAAAAGAATGGGCAAAAAAATGGGGGCGGAAAACAAGAGGGCCAAACGAAGCACACTGGAACATGTAAGGCTTCTCGGTGACAAGGCAAGGGGAAGGCCAAACCACTGAGACAGGCGCGGCGGAGGAGAATTTAGGGGAAAACCCCACATCAACGGAAGGAAAAAAGGAAATGGGAAAGCGCAGGTGAAAAGACTGAAAATGCACAGCCGCGATTGCGGGCAAAAAAAAGGATCCTGAAACCAAAGGGGGAGGAGGGAGAGAGAGATGGGTGGGGCTCAAAAGAGAAAAAGGAACAGTGAAACTGACTTGGAGATTATTTGGGAATGAACGAGGGGGAACGGAAAAAAGGGGGGCAAAAAGCAAACAAGCACGCAAAAAAAGCCACCGGATCTAAAGGACACGAAAAGGGCCAAGAAACTATGGGCAACAACGGAACCATCCGAAAAAAAGGCACCTAGGAAAATCCGGGGGGGAGGGGGGGAAAAAGGGCCGGAGGTTGTTGGTGAACAGGAACAGGGTACAGCGGAATAGGCCAAAGAACACAAAAAAAAAACGCTAAAACGGCGCGCATTGAAAGGAACCGAACCCAAAGGCCCTTGCAGGAAAGGCATAAAGAGAAGCGTGTTAAAAAAAAGAGTGAACTCAACCAATAAGAAATCCAAACCACAAAACACAGCCGCCCAAGCCAAACCCGCCTGAAAACAAAAAAACCACGCAAAGCACCCGGGGGGAGGACTTATTAAGGGAAGGGAACCTAAACTCCGGTCAAACCTGAGCGGGCGTACGCAAGCACCGCGGGGCAATTGTTCCAAAAATAGCAAAGGCGCAATCGGGTGGGTAGGGAAAAGGTGAACGTGTCGGGGGGGCGAGGGGCACAGAACAGAAAAAAAAAAAAGTGGGTTTTCACAACCAACTTTAGGATTTCTCAAAAAAGGTCCCAATCGGAGGACAGGGGCCTTAGAAAGACTTAGACTGAAAATGGGGAAAAGCGTGGTCCCTGTGAAACCATCAAACAGTAGAAGAGCGCGTGCGAGCCAGTAAAAGCTGTGGGGGAAAAAAGGGACACCCGCGAGGGGGGAAACAGGGGGTGCGGTCAATTGTTCTGTGAAAACCTTCAGAAAACTCCTAATTAAGACGCCATACGTAAAAGCTGGTTTGAGGGCGAACGCCGAATTGGGTGGAAAGAGCCGAGAAAAACAAAAAAAAGGGGGGGGAGGCTGGACCGAAAAAATGGAAAATGATTATGTAGCAATCTCGCGGGACACCTTCAGCAAAAGGGGGAACCAGCCAAAGAAAGAATGCTGGGACAAAATACGAAGGGGGAGGAAAAAAAAAATGGCAAAACATATCTCGGGTCCGAATGTGAAACGTAGGGCCGCGTGCAGGGCAGAGAGGATGAACGGAAAAAAAAAAATCGGACGCAAAATCACAAACACCAAAAGGGAAACAATAACTGAGGGGGGAAGGAAGACAAAAAGCGGAACGTCTACGGTGGCGAAGGTAAAGAACTGGTTGTTAAAAAACAAACGTTCTGGCCCGGTAGGAGAAAAAGAAGTTAGAGAAAAAATGGTAAGTTTGGGTTCTGGTTTTGAAAAAACTGGCGACTGGGAGGGGCAAAGGGGGGCCAAGGGGTTAACCTGCAAAAAAGATCATTCAAAAAGATTTCAACACGGGGGGAGCGTAAGGGCCCGCGGGGGGGGGGGGAAAAAAAACTACACGTAAACCCCTGGGAAAATGGCATAAAGAAAAAAAAAACATTCGGGGGGGGTGTGGAACGGCCGGGGAAAAAAAAAAAATCAAGGGTTTCCGGGCGGAAGGGGTTAAGGTAGACAAAAGGGCAAACCAACGAAAAGGGAAAATTGTTAGGTTGGTGGGAAAAAAAAGCACACACAAAAAAACAACAGGAAGGAGATTAAAAATGATGGCAAAAAACGAAAAAACAGGGGGGCAGGTACCAAAGGGGGGGAGAGACACGAGTACAGGACCCAAAAAGAACAGACTGCAGGGGCCGTAAAAAACTTAACCAGCAATTGGGGGCTCCCGTCTAAACCGTGTCTGTAAAAAAAATGGGGTGGTACTCGAAGCAAGGAAAAAAAGGAAAGGGCAGTCACCGGTCGAACTGGAGAAAAAGCGTCAATCGCTATCGTTATAAACCGACAACTACACCGCAAGTAAAAAAAAAAAAACCAGAAACCAAAAGTGACGCCAGAGACTGAAAGGAAATGAAAGACCCTGAAACAGTGTGGGGAAAAAAAAATAAGGCCGAAAAACCCCGCAAGCAGAAGGAGACAAAACTTAGCTTAGAACAGCCATCCAAAGCAAAGAGCTGAAAAGTGGAAGATTCCGAGTCGTCCGATATTTTGGACATCGGAATAGGGAAAGGGGGCACGCCCGCCGGTCCATAGAAGGTAGACAAACCACAAAAATAATGAAACGACAAATAAGAATCATGATGCGCGGGGCACAAAAAATGTCAACGTCACGGGCTTTGTAAGTCACGATGAGATTGCAAACAAAAAACAAAAAGCAGAATGGTAAACCAATTTTAAAAAAAAAAGCCGGAAACGGCAACCCGATTGTAAGGAGAGCCACAAAAAAAAAACAACCGTCGGGGGGCAACATCACTGGGAAAGGATCACTGAAGCGAAAAGGGATGACCCAGCATGACAAAAAAACGGACATTGACAGAAAGTCCACCACAAAAAAACAGGGAACAAGGAGTTAAAACGCAGCAAAAGAACGGCAAGGAAGAAATAATGCTGACAGGTTCGACAAACACATCAGACAAAGCCCTACGCACCCGTGCTCCTCAACCAAAAAAGCCCATGAAGAAGTGGAAAGACAAAGACGAGCGGTCAGAATATTGTGGGGAAAAACCTACGAGATTGGGGAAAATCTGTGGAGAGGAAAACAAAGGTTAAAACTGGAGCACAACTAATGGGGGCTAACGGTGAAGACGAAACAAAGAAGGGGCTGAAAACAGGCCAGAAGCGGAAACAGGCGCCAAAGGGATTGTGTGAGACGCGATGAATTCACCGAAAGGAAGTACGCTCCGAAAGAACAGCAACGGGGGCTGATGAGAAGAACAAGGGCGAGCACAGACGTAGGAGGTGTAAGGGGGGACCTACCAACGCGGGGGGATTCACTACAGAGAGGAATCACGGGTTCCTGTTCGTCTGCAAAGGCTCCGTGAACTTCAGCAGAAAAAAATGCAAGGGGGAAGAAGAAAAGGTGGGCGGGACAGAAAAAAAACGTCAAGCGTACAAATGTTCAGGGAAAGGTCACTGGAGCGTCCGTGGAAAATGCCGTAGCGCAAAAAAGAGAAGAGCAGAGAATAAAAAACTGGGAAGCCGGGCTGAAGGGAAAAAACCACCTCAAGAAAACAAAACAATAACAATCCAAGCGCCAGTGGTGAGGAACTGCCCTCAGCCGACGAAGGTAGCAATAAGGAGAAAAAAGGAGGGAGGAGGAAAGAAGAGAGAAAGTGGGGCCTAAAAAAAAGCTGAAGGAGCAAAGAAGACAAAAGTGGCAATGAAAAGGATTTAATTTGTCCTTTCGTTGTGATGCAAACCTGAACAAGAAACCTCGGGCACTCCTCCGGAAGACGGGAAATGATCGCGAACCAAACCAGATCCACCATTCCACCCCGAAAGACATCCCGGTGGAAAGGGGTGATGTTGCAAAGGGGGGGGGAACGAAGAAAAGAACGAAAAAAACGAATTGATCCGAGCTGGGGAAAAGGGAAGCCCGGCGCAGACCACCTAAAAAACTTTTTGGAAGAACGGATGCTGGATCGGCACAGCGAAAACGTCCCTGGGGGGGAATTACCACCTAACAGGGAAAAAACAAGACCAAACTGCCGCTGTGGGGGGAAAAACGCGCACAAAAAAAGAAAAAAAAACACGGGAAAAAGGGCCGGGAATTAGGAAAGAGAGCTGCCCAAAACAGGGGCAGAAGGGTGGCCGACGTGTTCGCCCCGAGGGGGAAACAAAAGGCCGGCAGGCATAAAGAGGACGGTGCCCCCAGTGTATAACGAAAGCGTTCCGGGGTCAGGAGCACTCAGACTAAAGAATCGGGTGGGGGTGAACCACAAAAAAGTCGTGGGGAGAACACAACCGCGAGTGAGGGAAAAGGGGAAACAGGAACAGTTCAAGCGAAAAGAACCGGGTACGGCATAAAGAATCTGACGGTCGATCGGGGTCGAAATTCCCCAACGGAAGGCAAAAAAAATAGGGGGAGAATAGCTGCCAAACACTGCGAAAAACGGACTGTTGAGGGGGAAGACGGGGAATACCGGGGGCGGGAAGCTGTGTTGGAAAGGCGGAGATAACCTTCGAATGAGGATAAATAGCCCAATCATGAAAAAGTAAACCTGCGGTGTGGCTAAGACAAAAAAAAGGGGGGGGGAAGACAAAAACGCCCCTGGAAAACGGTCACGGTGAGCAGAAAGATACAAGGATGGGTATGTTGAAAGTGATCATCGTCAGCATAAAAAAAAGGGGTCGCGAGCTCTCCGAGGGAGAAAGAAGGGGGTTTTTGTGGTGTCTTGATAAGACGATGCCGCAAGGGGGGAAAAAAAAAACAAGAACAGGGGGGGGACAATTGCGAAAGAAGCCGATGGGTTATCCCGAGGGAACCCGAGCCAGGTGTTCTCTGCAGGAGGAAAAAAGGTCAGAAACCAGAGGAAAAGCATTAGATTGAAGAAACAGGAGACTGGGGGGTGAAATGTAAGGTCCCCAGAAGAATGTTATAAAGACAGGCGAACAAGCAAAAAAAAGGGGGGAGTTTGTGACGCGTGTGGAACGTTAGTCAGGGGGGGGGGGAGAGGGTTGTTATACCCTAAAAGAATTTACAACGATGAATCGTAGCACGCCCGGTCGGGGAGAAAAACTGAAAGACAAGGCCTGGGGGACAGGGGCCTCGGAGGAAAAAGGGGGTTTTGAAAGAAAACCTTAGCCAAATTGTTTGACCGGGTTAAAGTCGTTTCAAACAACCCGGTTGAAGGGCAGTGATGTAAAGGACGAAAAGGACCAAAAGGAATGCCAGGCGGTACAAAGTGTGTGGGAATCGTCA
>Ga0179593_1236270_pt1 | contig 16201 bp, 16 predicted proteins | sample CZODoug2_1_08_16_FD_185931 | JGI IMG/M metagenome (GOLD analysis project Ga0179593, IMG submission 185931) | Vadose zone soil fungal communities from Angelo Coast Range Reserve, California, USA - CZODoug2_1_08_16fungal (PacBio error correction) | ecosystem: Environmental > Terrestrial > Soil >...
AAGCCGAGACGCTGCAAGACTATCCGCTCAAGTTCCAAGTCGGAAACCCTCCCCCAAAATCTGGAGGGGAAAATCACGAGGCCCGGAGAATCAGCCCTCGCCGAAAATTAAAGGGGAATGGATAGGAATTCTCATTAGGGAAAAAAAAACTGTCCGGTGCCCAGGAACAGAAATGAGTGTGCCTTATTTAATGAGATGAGGTGGAAGAAAACACCTAGCGTAAAAGCGGAAGACACCTAATGTGAGGGGGAAAAAACCGCCGTTTCACACGAAAAAGCGCCGAGGGGACCGAACTACCTCTCAAGGACCTCTTGCACAAGCCTAGTGACCAATACGAGGCGAGGGCTCCAGAGGATAGAGTGGGGGGGCGATTTCGCACGGGCGGCGACCAGAAAAATGCAAGGCGCGAAATATTGGGGGGAACAACTGCCCTGGACGGCTGGCGGAGAGAAAAATAAAAATCCCAAGCTCATGCAAAGGTACAATCACGAGCCTGCATGAAGGAAGAAGAAAAATATATCATCACGTCTCCCTTCTCAAATCGTGACTTGCCCCTGCTCCACACCTGGACACGGGGGAAACCAGTGAAGACGCTCGCAGATGCGTTCACCGGAGAGACGGAGGAAGATGCACGAGTTGAGGAACTGTCCACTACCGAGCTCGCCCGAAAACGGGAAGAGGGGCCCAAACGCGGACAGGGAGTGCCAGAAGGCGCGAGAGTGGGACGCACAGTCGGAAAGCGGTTTAAAAACCGAGGTAGGAAGGTAATCGACGGTACGTCCGACAACGAGTCGGACGATTTTCGGGTCGCGATCTGGTGCCAGGAAGGTGAAGCGGCGGTGCAGAACAGTAAGTCTGAAGCCTCTGCGGCAAATAACTAAGACAATCTTACCTTGGCGCCGAAGGCCTAAAGGGCATAGTGGCGGAAAAAAAAATGAACCGGGAAAAAACTTCTACCTAAACCCCAGATCAGAAGTAAGCAACAGCCACCGCACGATTTAAATGAAGGGGGAGGGCCATCGGCGGGTTCGGCGCACCAGGGCCAAGGCTTGACGGGCAATCAGAGGGGATATCCAGGAAAGTCGTCGAAGTTGTCGGAAGAGGAGCATAACTGTTGCACGGACGGCGAGACTCCACGTGGAGGGCGGAGGGGAGAGGACGACAGCAACGACTCCGTGCTTCGGCAAGAAAGAATGGCTCGCTCTTCTTTAATATAAGGAGGGAAGAGAAAAAGACCTTACCTAGGAACTAAAAGAATGACGGCGAATGTGGAACAGAATACAAGCCCGCCGCCCTTTGCGGTGTGGGAATATCGGAAAAAGTATCTGACAGTGATAGCGTACGGGGCCAAATTTAGAGATAATAGGGGATTGAGCAGTATACCGGGAGTCAAGTCTCTTGCGCCTGAATACAACTACGAACAGCGGAAAGGTGCGCTTTTAGCTAAAGGTTTGAAAACAACGCGAGCGAAATAATGAAAATCCTCCTGGTATAGCAAAAGCATCTCTGGAAAGAAACAGCATAATTTCCTCGTCTCAAAAGGGCCGTATCCGGCTTGGCGAAGGATACTGGGCAAATCTGATAGAGCCTGGAAGAGATAGGGGGGAATCATGACTAAAAAGCGTTATCAGCGTTGGGGAGAGCAATGGCCAAACAGGGTCCGTAAAACAGGGGAAAGGAGTTTCGAGAACCGTAGTCAATCAACATGAGATCTGGTTGAATTCGTAGGGCATAGTATCGTCAGACAAGAAGTACGAATGGGATTAAAAAAAAAGGACAAGGCAAAAGATCGGGCCATGGTAGTGACTGGGGATTAGGGGGGACTCACGGACATTATCGGCATCAACACGAAAAGCCGAGTTCATAATACTCCTGTTGGACAACTCAAAAATTTGACGACAACATCGCCCTTTACACAAAACAACGGGATGCCAAAAAGGCTGGAGAAATGGGAAAGAAACAAACAAAAGAAAACCCTAACGAAAAAAAGAAAAACTAGAAACCCTGTACAAGGGAAAGTAATTTAGGTGCCTCGGGGGACAACACGGCAATTTGTGTCGAAGAGGAGAAAAAAAAAAATTCGTAAAAGGGGTCACGGGGAAAGTCAGAAAATGACACCGACATGAGAGGCAACAAAAAGACAACCTACTCACAGACGACAAGAAGGACGGGAAATGGCCAATCGGTTAGGGAGAAGGGACTGACGCAGCCGATACCGACTCACCGAAAAGCGACCGCAGGGATTATTCAAGGCACCCACGAAGCGGAGACCTCTGTGTAAATCTTCATATCGTTGGCGAGGGCAAATTGGAAGAAAACAAGGAACAAAAAACTATAACGACGGAAAAGACCGGAGACTCGGTCGCCTTGGGGGCGAAAAACGCCGACCGCAAGTCAGAACGCCTGAATCGCGTCCCGAAGAGAGAGCGACGTGAGATGGACCCGCGGGGGTTCGGTTTTATAGTGAGCACCTTCCTCAGAAATGAAGAAAAAAGAGGTCCAGGAGGATCGTTGGGATAGAAGTCGTTGGGAGAAGGTAAGCATCTCTAAAAAAAACAAAGGGAGGAAAGAAGAGGCGAAACTCGAAAGACGACTATCATTAGGAAACGATGTGAAGGAAGGGATTCGCCATGACCAGAAGAAAAAACCCATCCCATCGGACGGAACGAACGAAACGTCAATTTGAAAAAGGAGTCTCGAGTCCCGCAAAGGGGGCAGGGCCGGGAGACGAAAGGGGCGGTGCAGTCACGATGCAAAGCTAAAAGACGTCGCGGAGTTTCATGGAGCGCGGTGGGCCTCCCTTCGGGCAACTAACCTGACGATTGAAATTTTTCTCCAGAGGCAGTTGAAAGAAAAGACAAAAAAGCGGAGTCTCGAAAGGTACGGTTGAATCAGGATGGACTTCGGAGACTGAGTGCCCGACCATAACAGCTTTCCATTTGCAGTTTTCGGCCACTGATTGGGGGGAGAGTAGGAGGCGGTATCAGGTTTCTGTGGTTCAAGGAGCTTGGTCGGTGATTGCATAAGGGGAGGAGGGGGAACGTGATAAGAATGGGGACCGCGAATCGAAAATGGTTCCGGGAGGACGGGGTAGCGACAAATGAGAAATGGAAAGGGTTATACTTCGTTGGGATAGGGGGTCGGGTTGCTTTCTTGACTTAGGGTGGGGGAGGGAAGCTGTAGAAAACGGCCAGGAAAGACTTGGAGAGAGATTGAGAGGCAGGAGCAAACGGGAAAAGTCTTTTACGGAAAAAGAGGAGTTGACGAACGGGTGAAAAACGAAGTGACGTGTCAGGTATGGATGAGCAGACAGGGGGGCCAAAACCCGATAAGAAAGAACAGACATCAGTTGGAAAACCTCAAATGAATAAGAGGCGCCTGCGTGGGCCGCGAATCGGAAGCCCGAAGAGAACAGTAAGGGCCGGAAGGCACGTGTACGACCGAGTGAAAGTTTGCCTGACCGGGATGGCGAAACTATTATACGAAGAAGTCCCTCTAGAGATGGAGGTATCAGCAGGGTGGGACATCAAGTAGCTGGGAACACCTGAGCACCTTGCAAAAGGACATAGAGAAAATAGCGGTGACTCAAGATGCGGCTACGAAGCGGAGAACGAAGCGAAAGGTTCAACACCGAGCAAAAAAAAGAGCAAATTATTCTCATGACTTAGGGTCGATCAAGCAATCACTGGAAAAGAGAATAAAAGAGAAAGCACGGTCGCCCTGCGCAAAGCATGAGGAAGGAAAAAAGATAAGTTTACCCTTACCGTAAAAGGCTCGAAGGCCGAAGACTCCAAAAAAAGCAAGAAAGACTGAGGATTCTAGCTTTCCAACAACTCTAGAAGGGTCGAGAGCGGAAAAATGTAGACTGCAAGCGGCACGACGGAGCATAGAACTAAGGAACCAAGGAGAATGAGGGAGGTCTGAAACTTCACCGCCAAGGAAATCTCGAAAAGACGAAGATAGCGTCGGATCGGGAGAGGAACGTAAGGTGGGAAAGTCCAGGTAGGATCAAATCAAACTGAGGATCTCGGAAGAGAAAAACGTCCGAAGCCGCAACCTTCCAAGTTTAAAATCGTCCGGGCTGCTGGTGATTGTGAAGGACGGAGCGAGGGGGTTACTGTAATTAATCTTTCTCCGAAAATAAAAAAAGCCAGAGATAGCCCTTAGCGCCAAGTGCCGCGGAAGCACTGTAAGGGGCCTCCCGAGGAGCAAGGCATGGCCTCGCGGAGCATGAATAGGAAACAAGAGCTATCGCGCACAGAAATATCAGACGACTAGGTCCGAAACTATAAAAAAGGAGATCCTAAAGCGTGTGTAAAACCAAAATCGGTCTCCAAAAAGCAGCCACCCCGCGCTAAATGACCTGCAGGGCAATACCCGCGTATGAAGCAGAGACAACGCTCGAAAGGGAAAGCGGAGATCGGCTAGACAGTGAATAGGGCGGACTCAGCCATGCCAGAACTGTCACGACCGATACGGCGAAGAGCGGAACATTTCCATGTAGGGGGAAAAAATTTAAGCGGGAATGCGAGGATAAAAAAGGTCCGAGTGAATGTCAGAAGAGGAGATGGCCCGTCAAAACGAAGCATGGTGAAACTGAAAATTTAGCGAAAAATGATAAGGGAGAAAGGGTCCAGGACGGTGGCAAATAAAGGAATGTTCAAGATAGTGGAAAGGGTGCCGGGAATCAGGACTAAGGAAGGGACCATATGAAAGCGTCCGAAGACGGAGGTCATCGAAAAGGGAGAGTTCAAAAAACCGAACTCGGGGTGGGGTGTCAGGTTAGCCTAAGAGGAAAGGGTGAGCATACTCCGGCGGCCGCGCTCACAAACGTAGTATGCAGGGATGGGATCGGTATACAAAGAGAGGGACAGGAATGGAACCACGATCCCTGTGACGTTCCTACACAGAAAATGGGCACAGCCGAGAAGGGACCACAATCAGTGTGCATCAGGGGACTGTCGCGGCGAGGCGCCTCGACAAGAAAGGTATAGCGGAATCTTCAAAAGAGGCGGGGGGGAAGGCGCGGAAATTGGAAATGGACGGAGATCGGAGGAAAGACACGTCTCGCGAATAAAAGAGAATTCGGAGACGGCGGAATCCAAAGGGAGACGGGTAGAGCGCAAAGCGCGGGTCCCGGGGATTTGAATGTGCCGAAAAATGGCGGGCCAGAACGGAACAGGATAAAAAAGCACGGAGTCAAAAGCAAAACAGGCGAGCTAAGTCGACGAGTCACCCGCCCCATAGTCAAACTTCGGAATCGCGCAGGGAGTAAAAAAAAAAAACGTTACAGATTCGAAAAAACGGCGCGAGCCCGTACAGGGAAACAGAGGAGTAGGATTGAGGAGGGGGCGAGCGGGGGAAAGAGGGGGTCTGGAAGAGCAAGTCGGATCTCGAAAGGGATCGGGTGGAAAGTCCAGAGTGCATACCCAAACTACGGTTAGAGAGAGGGAAGAAGAAATTCGCCAAGACCAAAACAGTCGTCCAGCAAAGAGGAGCCAATGCAGCCATTTTCCCGAAAGCCTACAGGGTTCCGATAAAACAGGGATTCGGGAAGCAAAAACCGAACAACGCCGTAGGGAGAAAAAAAGGGTTCGCGGAAACATTCTAGATTGGTACCCGCGACGGACAAAAAAATCCCGGGAACCTCTAAACTGCCAGAATGGAACAATAAAAACTGGAATAGGGGGGAGGGGTCGGAGAAGAGCGAGAATGAAAAGGACCAATCCGACACGAAGATGGACCCTGACAAAAGCAAAAGGTACGACGCACGACGATACAGTCCCGGTCTACCGACATCAAACTGGTCAGATACCGCGCACATGGAGGTGGGAGTCCGGGCCGGCAAAAGTCGGCTTACGGAAGAAAACGGCGAAACCGAATCCGGGCAAACGGGTGACTGGAAGAAAGAGTAACGATCCAATCCATCTAATCTCGGGGACCCGGCATGATATTCTACAAAAATTCGAGAAAAGGAGACGGCCATCCGAGTAGGAGAGAATCAACAACACGAGGAGGAGGAAAAAGAGATCGGAGGCCCAGATTTGGCAGAGAGACCCGGAAAATGCCAGAGAAATATGGAGGGCTGAGCTCTGCGGGACGGAACGGCCGCCCCAGGTTTCCTGTTTAGGGAAGAGACCTAGAGGCCACGTGTACAACAAAAAAGAAAATGCGAGGAAAAACGGACCAAGCGTTCGTAAAAAACTGATTTATGCGGTGGCTATCGAAGTGCAGGGCAGCGCAGAGGTAATCCGGGGTCGCCGGCCCATGATAAAAACACACAAAGGAAGGAAATGAAGGGATGGGATGAGTATTCGGGGGACGCGGGTCGATACACGGGAACCAGCTATACAATACTTAAGAGTAACGGGTACCAACTAAGGTCAGGGTTTGCTAAGACTCAACCATTTAGGGAGACTTCAAGAGGTAGTGAAGTAGCTCACCGCGGAGTGTACGACGGGGGAAGAAACTCTCATCTTCAAGGCGCGCGCAGGGGTCAGGGGGGGGGCCACTGTTGACAAGCCAAATTGGATACGATAACACAGGGAGGGCTATAACGCCTGGCAAGAGGAGGGAAAAACCCCGAATTTAACTCGACGAAACCGACGTCCTATAAGAAGCAGAAACTGGCCGGGGGTAACTCGCCGGCATACGTACAAGGAACATCAAGAGAAGAATCAAGCGGAAAAAAAGTGATCTGATAGAGACCGAGCTAGCCGGGGAAGTCGAAGGATAGGGAGAAGGTTCCGGCCGGCGAGAGGTGTCTACAAAAGGAAAAAAAAGACTAGCGCTTAAGGTCACGAGAAGAACGGCGAAGGACAAACCATTAGAAACTGAAAAGAAACGCGATACTGCACTACGGATCGTACAGTCAGAAATGGAGAGACCAATAAAAGAACCTGAATTCAGGAGTGGAGAGAAAATCCCGGCGCTGAGCCGAAAAAGAACTAAGGAATTCTGACCGAAGTAAAACTAATTAAAGGGGAGTTAAATGAGGTTCTCGTCTTGACTGGCGTCTGTGGCTCGCAGCGAAGTTGGGAGCTTTTTTCTATTTAAAAATGCAGGCTAAAATGGATCAAAAAGAGAAGCCAAAGAGCAATAAGGGGGGACCGTGGGACCTCTCAAGATGTTGTCGCTCACAGAGCGGCGGCTACCGGCAAGACCGAAGGAGAGCAAGTGGGAAGAGCACGAGAGACCTGCAACAAAAGACTTCGCCTGATGAGTAGGGCAGAAGGGGGGCCGTAGGGCACCCTAAATGAGGACTCCTAAAGAAGGTAAAGAATGACCCTGGAACCGGAGATTCTCTAGCGCAGGGAAGAAAGAGCGAGGCAATCTCGATGTATACGATCAAAACGCCTCTGCGGAAGACTCAAATTCCGAGAAATACTGTCCGGCCTCGGCTACTAAGAGGGAAGCCGGCATAGGGCTTCAGGTCACCAGGGTAAAAAAGGTCAAAACAGGGATCGATAAGCAGGACTCCGACGTCTTCTCGAGGAGATTCGCCGCGGAGAGGGTGCACCGACATGGCTCTCAGTTGGCGGATGGCATCAATGGTAGAGGGGACAACAAATCATTAGTGAAAGAGAGGTCATAGGCCGCGTAGACGAGTTTATTGGCTAGAGTAGGAGGTAGACGAGCATGAGAGATCACGACAGAGAGAGTCTAGGCACGGGAAAACCTGGAAATACTCGGAAGTGGGCTCTCGGGGAGAGTCTGGCGTCCGCAAAATTCATACTGAGGAAAAGGGGAACCGGACACCACCGCTCTAGCAATCAAGGAAACCGCCATCAGGGGGAACAGATGGCGCAGTGTGCGGAGAGCTTGTTCGCGGGCAAAACTCCAGTAAGTGGACTCAGCATGAATGGTCCCAGGCGGTCAAGAACCTTAGGAGGACGCGAACGACAATACTTGTGGTAAGCGCGAAGAAGAGCGCGCGGCGCGGCCTCGGGACAAACCACCCGGTCCCTCGAGGGGGGGACCAGGATCGCGCTGCGCGATGGAATCCGGGGCAGCTCATCCGCCGAACTGAAAAGAGGGGAATCGAGGGGGCCAGACAGAGAGACGCCGAACTCTTCTGGGGGGAAGTATCGTGACCGTCGTCGCGGAGTACTGTAGGGGAAAATGCAAGCGACGCGTTTGCGACCTTATACTAGGATTTCTCGTACGGACCTGAAGACCCAAGCGGCGATCAGCTGAAGTGACGAGGTGTTCAAGTGGTCACGGGCGCGAAAACGTGCCAGAACGAGGAGGAGTGAGCGCCATCTAAAAGTTGTAGCTAAAACTCTCGACGAGGTCCCGTCTGCACAGGCTCGGAGCTCGGGTTGAAGACGCGGATTCAAAGATTGATCGCGTGCGCAGCGGATGAGGAGACCAGGGAACGGTTATCATAGTGGGGAACAACCGCGGCCGAACCGGACAGAATTAAAAGAAAAGGTCGTGCAGGACATCGGGGGATTGGGAGGAGTCGGGGCTAGATCGCGGACAAAGAAGGCAGAATGGAGGCAAATGAGGTCAACCGGGAGCACCTGTCGCTGGGGAGGAATCGGGTGTGGGGAGGGATAGGGCATCAACTCAGCCAGGCAACGAAAAACGCAAGCTTGGAAAAACCAGTGTCAAACGCGATACGACAGAGAAAATCCCGGGAAGGAAAGCCTGATAAGAAATGCGAAACAGGGGGACACATTAAAAAATAAAACCAAAGGGCAGCAACAAAGAAGAGACCAAGAACAATAAAGGAAATGTCAAGGAGGGATCAATGCAATTGTTCGATCAAAACGGCCAAATTGAAGGGGAGAAATTACCTACTCCAAGCTCGACAAGGCAAAAAGCGATGCAACAAAAAATGCATTACAAAGCGACAGACAAATAATCACGAATTAAAGCTTGAGGGAAGCACTGCGACGCAGAAGGGCCTATTCAACCGATTCGATGAAAGACGCTTGATGAATGTCGGGAACCAAGACTCGAACCAGAATTCGTACAAGAGCGTTGGCAGAAAAACCAAAAGGGGGAAAAAAAGGATCAGAGAAACCTACTGACAACGTCAGCGTGACTTCATTTGTTGAAAAGGGAAAAAGTCCACGCCGCCCGAGAAACGCCCATTCAGGTAAGACAGTCCGCAAGCGAACGAAGCACTGGGAGGTCTGATGAAAAAATTGTAGTAAGGTGCGTCAAGTTTCCAAGAATTTCCAATGAACCGATGGAAGGAGGAAAGAGGGTCAGGAGAGGGGGTAGGGTCATACCTCTCAACAACACAAGCGGATAAAATATCTAGATACACGCCAAAAAAATCAAAGGTGGGGAAAACGATCATCCGGGACAAGGGGGTTGATGCGGTGGGAGCCATTAGGACAGTAACACCACCCCAAGGACCCAAGAAAACACCCAGAGCCTGGCAAGAGGCATGAAAGGGGAGATCCCTGCGGCGCGCTGCAAAGTTATGAAAAAGGGCGCAAAAGGACGGGAAAGGAAACAAAAAACCGGGAGGGAGAGGGCCAGAAAAAGGACAGTAGGGACGAACGGTGGATAAATGGGCGAGCAACGCTTGACGATTGGTCAGGACGAGGGACTTGGACGCCATCATCAAAAAAAAGGGATCGACTGAACCTATGTTCAACCGGTTGATCGATCGGCGACGGCGAGGGGAAGGAAAAAAACCTTCAATTGTCGTCAGAACTAGGTGAGAGGGGTCGAGGAGAAGCGGGTGGACAGAGGGGACGGTGATGTCGAATTGGGGACTCTTGAACCCGGGGAATGGCCGCGAATAGAAAGACGGAAAGACGAAGGGTCAAACAATGAAGGGGCACGGTGAAGGTGGTCTTTCTTGGGGTACCCCCGAGTGTAAGGTGGTTCTGTCTGGTGATCAAAAAAAGGGCGCACCTTGGGGGAAAGCTGAGAGGTTCGGCTGCAAGGAGATGGTGTCGTAATAAGGCGTGGGGAAAAAGGTTGGGAAATCGGCGTGGGAGATTGCTGCGGGATGCCGAGCAAGCAGCCGAAAAAAACAAACAGTAGTCCCACGACGAAGATCACAAAACGGGGAAAGGCAATGGAATCCGCGGGGTCGCCTAAAAAAAAACTGGGCGCGATCGAAAGAAAAGGAAAGCGAGCTCCGTAACTAGTAACTGCTATAAAAAAGAAGTCAACCGGGTTTTCAGAATGCGGAGTACGTCACTAAGGATAACCGGCAGGCTACTCATGAGGGGGCGCCACGAAGACAACTTTTGCCTCCCATCGCGCCCAACAGCCAAAGAGCCTGTGGTTGGGTTGGCGACGAGGACGAATATACGAGTTTGGAAAGGGGAACACCAAAAGTGTCGCGGTACCTAATAGGAAAAGGGCTGATATTGCAAGAAAAGTGGAAACAGTCGGAAAAGCGAAAAGGAATGACGGCCGTAAAGAGTTGTCGAGAAAAAACTCACTGAATAAATCGAAAAAAAGAAGCATTTCGCCTGCTAAAAAAGTCTTCAGGATCGAAGTGGGGGGCAAAAAGCAAAAAAACTGGAAAACGACAAGGAGAGGAATAAACTATATCCTGCCAAAACAGCAAAAAGAGCGTAACTTCTAGAGGGTCACCACTCGATGCCAAGGCGGGAAAGGGAATGCGGGACTGCAAGGGTCTTGGTCCTCTGAAAGCGAAAGCCAGAACCTGCGATAGACTGGCGGCCCCGAGACACTCGCCCGAAAGCCTATAAGAGATGGGAGCAAACTTGCGGGTGAAACAAGGTTCTCGTTTCGAGAATCGCGATCAACGCTAGGACCTCCTGGACAAAAATAATTGTCAGGCAAATCCCGTCGGCGCAAAACGCGAAAAGAAGGATAATTCAAAACTGGCAGTGAAATTCGGGGGCCGGTAAAAGTTTCTTTGCTTCCCGCCGGGAGCTGGGCTGGGGGGGGGGGGGGGTTACTGGTCATTGCAGGACGGAAGAAGCAGACAAATCAAAAAAAAAGCTCCGACGCACCCCACGCAAATCAGCCGCGGCTGGTCTAAGGGGAAAGCCCGATGATCCGAAGCAAAGGACTCGTCGCCGAAATTGCCTCGGGCCCAAGAAAAGTATGCGTCCCAGAAAATGCGAACCAGCAGGGCGAGAAAAGTAGGAAATACCTACGGAAACCTTAGGTGGAAAAAAACAAAGCGGCAACGTCTCCGATCAAAACAGCCCCCCAAAAGAAAACAAATACTCGTGACGCCTTACGGGCAAAGACGTAAAGTAGGGGCGATCGAATCGAGACGTTCACGCAGGCTATCGAGGAAGGATCGCAAGGGGGAAATGTCACGGCCACTCGGGAAGAGTCCGTGGGGAGTCCTCAAACAAGGGAAGTATGAACTCGAATGATGAAGGCCAGGTGACTTCAATGTGGATGTTGGGGCAACAATGCGGCAGAGAGGGAAAGGTCCTGGGAGGTCAATCGGAATGCAAGAGACGCTCAAGTGGGATTTGTCTGAGCAGGGGGAGGAGCTGACTAGCACGGTTCCGTAGCCACGGTTCAGGGCCCGTGGTCATAAAGTATGGCGGGGGGTGAGAAGATTGTAGTGGGTAAGCCGTGAGGGATTGTAGGACCATCTCGATGAACAATCCGGAAGAATCAGTTGGGGCTGTCATAGAGCGAATTCAACCAGGATAACTCGAAGGGTCTTCATGGGAAGAACAGGCAGAGGGTTTGAGCGTAAAACCAAAAGGGCTGCTCGAGCCACGTGGAGTAGGGGGGACCGGAAGCGGTTGCGGTTTAAAAATCCACTAGCTGGCAGTCATCACACAACGATCTGTCTTGTCCTCGCACCTACACCGCACGGAAGAGACAAAGCCTCGACATGGACAGAAAAGTCTTTTCGTCGGCGAGTGCCCTCGAAACTCAGGACCCCAGGGGATCTCACGGAAATACTGTTTAACGACGAGGTAGGGGGGAGGGGGGAGGCAACCAATTTGAAAATGAGGCGAGAATGAGGAGAGAAATGAGAGGGACGGATAAAAAATAGGCTTTTCGAAACGGTTGAAATCGCCGGCGAAAAGGAAGCAAAATCTCGGGAAGGGGCAAAAGGGCGGTGCCTGTGGGAAGGGAACCGGACGGAAGCCGAACAGGAAAAAGACAAGAGAAGACTAAATCCAGGGACGATCTCAGGACGCGAGCAAGAGAACCACAGGCGTCAAAGGATGTAGCGTGTCGCAGGCGGCAGTTGGAAAGGATACCCGCGAGCCAGGACGTCGATATGCTCGAAGGGCGAGCGGGAGGGCGGGGGAGTGGCAGATCAACGGCAAGGAAGGGATTCTCTGAAAGAGGGAAAATGGGCCATCTGAGAGAGGGAAAAAAAAAAGGAGCTCTCACAGGGCAAGTGCCCGGTCAAGAGGAGGGAAGGACCCCGTCGTTCCACATCTCTAGATAAAATGGTGCCACGGAAAAGGTCCCGAAGGAACGTGCAACCATACCATCTGAAATCAAAAAAAAACATAAAAAAACCGCGAGATACCGTGAGGCGGTAAGGGGATTGTATACTTTGGGGAAAAATGATCAGAAAAAAGCGAACACGCATAAGGACAGGGTAACTGAAACGACGTCAGGGGACCGGGGGGGGGGGGAGTCGGTGTGGATGGTTTCTGTATCAGGGGGACGGGCGACCCCTACGAGAAAGCCGTGCGAAGGCGGGAAAGTGGACACCACTGATAATGGAGGGGCATTGAGTGAAAAACGAAGTGACAAAACAGACGGGGGGTGAAAGGAGGGTGGGGAGCGATGAGGCTCGGGATGGTTGAGGGGGGGTATGGAACGAACCGAGAAGGGGACCGATAATCGTCAGTGAGCTAGAACTCGCGTTCGACCTCGCCTATCCTGAGGGGGGGACTCGGCCGGGCGGAGGGCTGAGGAAGACCTCAACGAGGGGGTGCACAGGAAAATCGTTGCGAAAAAAGGAAAAGCAATGCGGCGGCCGGCAAAAAAAGAAAGATTCTGCCAAGAGGGGCCGTCTCGCGGACCAATAAGGGCCGCCGATGCTCTATACACCAAACCACACCGGATGAAGAAAGAGATCGGCGGGGGAATTAATGAGGGGAGCGAGTCAGGAGAAAAGCCGTTCCGAGAGGAGTGTCTTGAGAAGGGGGCACGGAAGGAATCCCCTTTTTGACAGGCGTGGAGGACTATCAAACAAAACAGGTACAGCAAAAAAGGAAAGTAGGCGTCAGAAAAGAAAGGGAGTTAAGAAGAAGGGTCAAGTTAGGGTTGAGCGTTTAAAATGTACATAACGAGGAGGAAGTCAGGTGGAGAAAGTCAAATTCGACACCAACACACAGACCATGCCCTGCATGAAGGCGGGGAGGGTGAGTGCGGATGGATGTAGATTGTCAATCTAATACATCCTCATAGAACCGAAAACTGGTAGCAAGACAGGAGGAGGGGTTGCGGAAAAAACCCGGATCAGACATGACGTCATTTGAGAATCCAGGCTTTACAACGGCCTGCCGCCGAGGGGAGGGCGCGCGCGCACAAGATTTGGGGGGCCCTTGGAAACGCCCAGTTGTCACCAGAAGCCGGCTCGAGCCTACCATGCAGAGACCCCTAGAAAAAGAGGAACTAGATCGCCTCCGAAGGGAAGAAACTGACGGGCCGGACTTAAGGACCAGCAGAAGGGGGTGGTCAAAGGACGCCGGCGAATATAGGGAAACTTTACTCATGGGCTGGAGCTGAAGAGGAGAGAGAGACCGTACTGGGTCGTCAACATACGGGGGGACTCCCTTTTCAAAGGCGAAGGTGTAGGAAAAACGTTCAACAGGCAAAGCCAGTCGCACCTGTGCGGTCGTCGAAGCGATCCAAACCAAGCCACGGAAGATGAGGCAGATGGACGAGAAAGATCGCCTATGCCAAATGGCGCCAACGAACCCCAATGAGGGGAGTGACGATCTCGAAGACAAGAAAAAAAAACGAGCGCCTCCAAAGAGGGAAGGAGAAGGGAGCGGGGGATAGAGGATGTCACGGTGCAAACTGAACTAAAACAGGGAGAGGGTGTCTTATTCCGGCAGCGTACAGGGGGATTCAATCGTGAGTCCAAAGCGGCATAAAGTGACCAGGCCGAAAAGGAAAAAAAGCGGTGTTCGGGCGACACAAGAGGAACGGCAGAAACTACCTGAAAAAAAAACCTCCGAGCTCAGGTGCAGAGAATCAAAGTCCTTCACTAGGCGGCCGAGGAAGCCTAGAGGGGGGGAAGTAGAAGGGCCGGTCAAAAAAGAAAAATTCTAAACAAGAGAACAAATCAGGAAATCCATGGACACTGGCCGTAGGTAATTTCCTAGAAAAAAAAGCACAAGAGAGACGCAAGGCCTCGAGGAAATATGCATGAGAAAGAGACTCGATCAGAGAAGCGTGGCCCGGCAAATGACGACCTCCAGGAAGGCATCAGAAAACAAGTATCAGTGGGGGACCGGAAGCGGCTTGACCCGGGAAAGCCGTACAGGCGATCCAGAAGCTCTCCAGGGGGGCGATCGGACTAAAACTCTCCGCCAGGAGGGGAAAAATTGACAAAGAGGCATAGGTGGCGCGCGGAAAGCCGGGAAGGAAAAGCGGGTACTCATCGAGGGCGGAGAACCGCTTCGGAGTTTGAACCAGTCCTCTAAATCGGGGGGAAGGGGAATTAGACGCACGGCCAATCTGCATGGAAATCTCTGCGCACATGCGAAATGACCGAGGCCTTGGCGCCGATGAGAGAGGGTGCGAACTCTTTGAGAAAAAGGGACATAAAGGAAAAAAAAATCGAGACTAGCCGGGACACCCGCCTCAGCAACACTAATTCAAGGAAATGGGTGCAGGGAAGTAGGCTTTGGGGAAAGTATTAGAAACAGCCGGAAGACCTGAAGAATGATTGGCACAGGAAGTCCGATAATCCTTATAGGAAGAGAAGAAATCAAAGATTTGCAGCACATACTCTGGAGGAAGCTGATACAGGAAGAAAAGCGACCAGTGGAAATCTCGCGCAGGAGACGCCGGTCAATCATCACCACTCTCGAAAAAAAGCTGGGTCGAGTGGGGAAGAAAGCGGAACACGCCGCTCAAGTTAGGTTTAGGGATAGAGTGCAGAGCGACACTGGCTGAAAAGGTTCTTTTCAAAGATCGCAAAGCCGTTTGGAGAAGGATACGAAGTAAATCTCAGGGGGAACGGGGCGCCAGACGACGAGCAGCTGCCGGGAGATTGGGCGAAGGGTCAAAAAGAGCCAAAAAATGGCAATTAAACTCAGGAGGGGAGCCAATCAAGGCTGAGCGCCACTCATCGATGTCCGAGGTCGGTGCAAGTAGCTGGCAGGACAGAGAAGGAAGGGAAACGACGGTCGCGGCGGCTAAGAGCGTGGGAAGGGAGGTTGATAAAAGAGTGAGAACCCAAAAAAAACCGAAACCGGGAACGTACGGTACGGTACCGTCGAGCAGGCAAAAGAGGGGTAAAGAGGTCGGGCTCAGTCAGAGAAAGAGCGCAACGGAGCCATGAGCCCTGAGAGAAGTTCGACATGGGATTATCGGGGTTTGGCAAGAGAAAAAAAGAAACATCAGCCAGCAAGAAAAGAGGGGGGAAAACAGGTTCACTAATAGATAAAACATCGCCCGGTCAAGGTCCTCCAGAGAACAAACAAAATAAAATACTACAATTTTAACATTTTGGTCACAAGAATAAAACCTAACGCGACCAACGAGAAAAAAAGTACAGGCCAAAATGCATGTCCGAAGAGGAATAACGGAAAATTGTAACGGGGCGGCACAGCTGATAAAGGGAGCTGCCTCTTCCGGGAAACAGACAAGCTGACGGGGGGGCAAAAAAACACAACCATGCATTACTCCAAGAAGGACCTAAAGAAGACAGAAGAAAGGATGGTTTTCTTGACGACCGCAAGCCGCAGCCGAAAACGGCAAAAAACCGAAACAGCCCGACGAAGCCTGAAGGGTATGATTGCCATCCTACTGGGAGGTGAAAAAAATCAAGAGAAGAGGAATGGGAGTGGGGGCTCAAAGGTAAAAAACCCGAGCAGACCGACTTCAAAGGGAAGCACTGTCCTGGATGTTGACAGAGGAAGACGAAGAAAGAAAGTCACTCACATTAAAAAAAAGCAGAACTCAGCAGGAGAAGGAAGAAATTACAGGAATGAAAAAGATGGAGGGTTAGAGTGTCGGGCGGCAAGATTTCCTGAAAAAAAAACGCTTGTCCGGCATGATCTGTCCGAATGTTGTGCTGGAG
>Ga0179593_1255976_pt1 | contig 16201 bp, 15 predicted proteins | sample CZODoug2_1_08_16_FD_185931 | JGI IMG/M metagenome (GOLD analysis project Ga0179593, IMG submission 185931) | Vadose zone soil fungal communities from Angelo Coast Range Reserve, California, USA - CZODoug2_1_08_16fungal (PacBio error correction) | ecosystem: Environmental > Terrestrial > Soil >...
GGAGTGTAAGGGGAGGGTAGTGGGCCGGTTATGAAAGCGAGTTACGAAAAAAAGGGACGGAGATGTCTCAGGAAAAGGGACCTCCGCTACACCGTAGGTGAAAAGCATTATCTCGTTTTGTTGGCAGGAGGAACCGCCGGGGTCAAAAAGACTGATCCGGCCACGACGGTAATCAGGGAAATGAGTGGAGAAGAAGGTTCTTCTATTAAAAAAGCGATGGTGAAAACTGAATGGACGAATCCGTGGTTAACCTTGTAAAAAGATCGGGTCAAGTCCTGGGTAGCCGCGGACTAAGAGAACTGGGGGGATCAACGGTCTCACTATACGCACACGAACTAGGAAGGGGATCTGGGAAACAAAGGGGGGGGGGGGCAGGCATCTCTATGCATGCAATCAGCAAGAGGAAAAAAGGACGTAACTCGGAAAGGGGTAAAAGAACCGTCATTCGCCGACCATGGAGTACAAGTAAGAGCCCAGGTTGATTAAAAAAAACCAACACCTCAGAGGGAAAAGGGGACAATGGATAGAGAGGAGGGGAGGATTCGAAGATCTTACTACTGGGTCTGAAAAGATATGAGGTACAAGCAGTTGAAAGGGCACCATCAGGGAGGGCATGAGTCATCAATCATACAAAAGTCGATTGTGTCCTAGGGAAATTAATGATGATACGAAACGGGAACTCCTCGTATGACTTCCATCTCAGAGCTATAAGAGATTGTTGCAAAATAAGAAGGATCCGCCCGAAGGATAACAGAACAGGAGGGACCCGATCTCGAAGTGAACCGACAAGGAATATCATGAAAACCCACTCCATAGCGGGGGGGAGACGGCCAGGGTATTAGGGTTCGAGTATCGCATTGTCCTTTAACGTAACCAAGAAAGGGGTGATTGGGGGAAAACTTATCTCGTGGGCTTGGGGGCCAAGAGAGATCTAAAACGAAAATGCACTAGCCTATGGATAGGTGTACTCGGAACGCCACCGGGGAAAGGACGAAAAAGGTCGGACTGGTAAGCCACCGTTCAAATGAGCAGGGCAATAATTGATTCACTCGGCGTTTAGACAGACGGGAAGGATCCGGCTGGGGGGAGGGATAATAAGGTAGGGGAGAGACGAAGAGAAAAAAACCAAATAGTATAGAAAACGGAAGAGAAAAGAAGATATGTTCTGCACAACATCGAGAGGGACAGCGGAACTCCATTCAAAGGGAAAAACGCCGAGAAGCAAAAAATGCTGGGGCATGGTGACTTTTGTGCTAAGGTCGGGCAGCCGGCGTCTCGCCAGCAGAAGAGCCCTTCTTCTTCGCCAAAACAGAGAGAAAAGAGAAAATATTCCGTGGGCAAGGAGATTCAACTGGTTAAGACGAAGAAAAAAAAATTACGGCCAAAACAGACGATCCGTCTAAGAACCACAAGCACCACGACGGAACAAAAGGAAAAAACGGGGATATACCGTCACAGCGAAGCTCGAGAAAATATTAGTAAGTTAGAACGGATGTCGTTGGGTTAATGGGAGAAGGAGGAAGGTCAAAAGTGAATGAAGCAGATGAAGTTGGAAATTCAGGATGGTGCGGGAGCAGTCGAATGAGTAACACACGACGTGGGCTTAGCGGCCAAGAAAGTAGGTATAAAAAAAAAGAGAACACTGGAAGTTTCGTCTAAGAAATGTAAAGGGAAGTTTACCGAGCCGTGGGAATTATCTGGGCTGTGGCATGAAGCCCCGCCGATAGAGCGCGAACTTGAGCTTCGTCCACTACTGTCGACCTCACGGCAAGAAAGAAAATACCAAAGTCTCTCCGTTCACAGGGCTGGCGCTGGCCATCTGTGGGGGGGGGGGGTTACCAAGGGGGACAAAAAAAAAGGGTGAGAACCGCAAAGGACAGACGTGACGGAATTTCGAAGTGGAAGAAAATTGACCGAGCAAATTTGTGTAAAGCCCAGGACCAGATCCACTCCATTCTTCATATGAGCAGGCGTGGGTAGAGGCACAGAAATGGTTAAACGCCGCGCAAACACTTCGAGGGGGAGGGGGGGACAAGATATGGAACCTTCTATAACCGAGAGACCTCGGAAAGGGCGCGGAGCTCCACACCGGACATTCATAAAAGCTTCCACACAGTGTCCCCAGGCATCAGAATCGTTTTAGCCGAAGAAGAGAGGGGTTAATCAGGGGCGGTGCCAGAATTGACGTTTCTACAAAAAGGTCGAACAGAGCTTCCGAAGACGTGGTGCAGGTATACATACGCAGCAATAAAAACTTAAACGGACGCAGGAAGAAAAAAAAACTTATGTTTGAAAGGGGGAGATCAGCGGGGACGAGTTTTCAAAGAAGAAACTGACCGTAAAAGCATCTCCAAAGGAAAGAACTAGCATCTACAAGGCACAATTTCGCCGCGAAACATGGTCAACCCGGGTCAAAAAAAGCGATAAAAAAGAGAAAATCAAAATCCTCTAGAAGACTTTGTTTATTTATGCCCGTTATTGAAGAAGTGGAAAGGGGGTTTCAAGGAGAGAGGAGAGGATGAAATTGCATGATAAGCGCGGTTTCTTTGCGACCACGACGAGGGTGGAGGACCTTGCAATCGCGGAAGAGGAATGGTTCTCGTCACAGTAACAGATGGGCGGTGAAAATAAGGAGGGATACCAGGCAGGCCTCTACACAGCGTAGAGTAGGCACGGAAGGCAAAGTCAGTGGGGCGGCGACAACCACCGTGCAAAAAAAAAATCCAGGGGCGAGAGGAAAGACATTAACATTAAAGGGGACCCCAATCAAAAGAAGATCGAATAAGTCCTCGCGGGGTGGTAGGCCAAACAAAATACGAAGAATCTGCTCCATCACGTTTGATCGAAGCAAAGGCGACAATTGCAGAGGATCGGAGGAGAAATACCAGCATTCGGGCGCCAAAGATCAAACTCAGGCGTAAAAAAATCGGGAAAGTGAGAATCCGAGGAAGGGCATGGCGTGGGTCCGTTAGTGTGACCGGGGGATGGGAAAAGAAAGGGGACAATGGGTTGCGGAGGAATAGAAAGCAAGAGAAAAGGGAAGAGGATGCAACGAAGGAGGTCAAGAAAAGAACGCCAGCGGCAAGAACTTAAAGAGAGGGGGAGAAAAGGCCACAAAAGCACCATTCCGGGGACTACCGCTGGGACAATAAAGGGGGATTTTGCCCGACAATAAACGTCACGAAGATGCCCGGGAAAAAAAAAAAAAAATACGGTCGAGGGGGCCCGAATACGTAAGAAGCTTTCCAATCACCTAGAAGGAGGGGAACGCCCATTTTGCTGGGAGGGCGGGAACTTTCCAGGAAGAGACACAGCGGGGACTTGTCGCTATGATAGGGTCCCGCCCGCAAGCGGTGAAACGTCTCGATCGGAACGAGAACGGGTATTCCGACACAACCAGATACTTCTCCCTTGGGGGAAGGGGGACTTGCATGAAAAAAAGAGGGTGTCGGACAGCGACACTAAGGAAGAAGGAGAGGAGCGAAGGTCCTACAAGCAGGGGAACATGGAAGAATCCTACTACAGGGTAGGCAAAGGGGGGGGATGCCGGGGTGAAGGCATGTCTATTAGTAAAAGAATTCTCTATTCTACTTAAGAGGAGTGAAATCTCGTAGGGGAAGAGAAGGAGGCAGGATCGAGAAGTGGAAGAAAACTCCTACTGGGACCACCAAACAACTAGCCATCGGTGGTACCGATTGGGAGAGTAAATCTGGTCCCTTAGCGAGAAGGGCAAATTCTGGAAGTAAGTCGACGTCGCGGCAAGGATGATAGGTCTCGCGAGAACGAAAGACGCTTTGGGGAACGCAAAATCGTGGTCGCATGGGGTAGAGGGACATGTAAAAAGGGAACCATCCGGATCGGTGGTTGAAGTCATGCAACAGCCGATGGGTGGTTGGCTGCGAGCTGACAATTGGACAGTCTCTTGTTGACTTCGCAACCATGTGAGGGAATCAATCGTTCGGAAAAAGCGTCGCTCGGGGGGAGCTTCAGGGATTGAAGAAAACGGTGCGAACAGGTTCGAAAGTGTCGTGTCGGAATGCGGAGGGTAAACAGAAAATAAGAAACTGGCCATGCATGCCGCTCTAGTTCAAGGAAAAAAACCGAGATTCGACATCTGTATACCGTGGATAACACAAAGAACAGAACCAAAAAACATACAGGGGCTGTCAAAAGAGAGGTGAAGGGAATAAAAGCTGGGAGAAAGTAGTAGTGGTCCTGTCAATCAGCGCTCTTCGAAAAATTTCCAAAGCTGGGTAGCTAACAACGGACATGGGAAAAAGGGAAATCGAGACCGGGGGACCCGTTTTATTCAAAAAAAAGGGAAAGTGAGGAGTCAAACGATCTAGCGGGGGGGGGATTGCAGATTGAAGCCCGACACAAAAGCGGTTCCGCCACGCAGGAGCCGCGAGTGGTAAAGATGGGAAAAGGGGAGACCACCATGAAATGGGGACAAACTGAAGGCAAACAGCGAATAGGGGGTCTATCAGACTGGGTTAAGAGAAAAAGAAAAACCTGAGCACCACACTCCGGACGCACTCCACACAAAAGCACTTGGTATGGAATCGAGGATAACCGGAAGAGACGGCGAGAGATTGGGTGCAACTCAAAAAGGAAGGAGAGTAAGAAAATCAAAGAAAAGCTGCACGGGTGGGTGCAGGGAAGAAGGAAATGAAGGCTACTGCTCGGGCTCACGAACAGAGTCACTGACATTGTATGACCAGATAATACAGAACGGAAGATCACCAAGGGTCAATCACGTGAAAAAAAAAAAGGGAAAGTGGAGGAGGGAAGACAAAAGCTTGTTCTCAGGGGGGAAAGGACGCAACTCCAAAGGGGAAGAGAGGGTCGAAACTGAACGCACTCGCTGATGACCGTTCGATATAGTCTGGGTGGGAAAAAAGCAGGTCACAAATCGTACGAAGGGGACCGTCACGATCGGGATAGAGGGACCAGAAAGAAAATCAACGCGCGCTGGTAAAGCTGTGAGGTAGATGCGGATAAACCTGGGGGCAAAAAAAAAAAAGGCGTGCAGAAAACGTTCAGAATGGACATTGACTTCCCAGAAAGGAAACTCGAATTCGTAGCGAAAGGAATTTGGGGTGACAAAGCGGCATCGAGAAGGGAGATGGCGGGCAACGAATTTTAAAAAGTCAAGGGGGTGGAGGCAGGACTCGGTGGGAAAACAGAGCCGACATGGGAGGGGAGGGGGGGAGGACCCTCCAGGGGAGAAGAAGTGGGGAAAAAAGCTAGGTTACGAAAATGGAGGACAAAACCCGAGTACGGGGGCCTCTAAAAAGGGTGGCGAGATGGGTAATAAAACGAGAGGGATTCGACCTCCGGGGATGAGAAGGAGCCTGAATCCTTGGGTGTGACGCAGAAAAAAAAACGTGGATTCCTCGATCTGGGTTGGGGGGAAAAACCTCTTTGTAGAGAAGGGGAAATAGATGTCGATCTCCTGGGAGGAGAGGGAAAAAAATTTAATTACTCAACGGAAATGTCGGAAGGCAGCTCTAGGGGCTGATGGGGCGTGCTCTCTAGGGGGGGGTGGGGATTTGGTGCGTGTGCGTCTGCAAAAAAGGGCAGAGAGTCTGTGGGGACGTGGTAAAGATAGGAGGGTATAGTAGAGAACGAGCCGCGGATGTGTTGAAGAAGGTGAGATGTGTCTGGTGGTGAAATAAGAAACTGTGTGAGTAAATGGAAATCAAAGTTACAATAAAAACAGGAAAATTCGGTACGACACCTCCGAAAATCAAAAAAGAACAGCAGGTTGGGCTAAAATGGTGCAGGCTGGCGGGTAGCGTCGAAATCTTTAAAAACTGCCGTATTGCAAGAGTTGACTGAGGAGGGAGAGGTAGGAAACTTCAATGAAAAGAGGGCACAATGAAAATTCCGGGGTTCCGAGAGAAAGGGAAGGGTCGCTCACTCGCAGGAACCCGAGTCGGAGAGGCGGAACAATGTCTTAGAGAACGACAATTCAACAAAGAAATTGACCAAGCATAAAGAAGAAACTTGTTTTCGATAGGAAATCTAGCTTGGACGAGTACGACTTGCCGAGGCTACAATGATCAAATTTCCCATCCGGCCCATACTATCAGTACTTCTGCCCGTGGCACTCTACGATTCGGCTGCTAAGAAATAATAGGCCGCAACTCGGTCAAAGACGGGCGGGGGACAAAGAATTCTCCTTACTCGACATTAAGTGAGATGGCCCGGTGGGCTGGGTCCTCTTCCGGCCAAGATCAGCAGAGGCACCAGCAAAGGGGAAGGTGAGGAGGTATCTGAGTGTCCGACCTGTTTCTGACAGCTAGAAAGAAGCTCCAGGAAAGGGCGAGCAGAAAAACAAAGCCTCGGGAACAACCAGATCAAGAAGCCAAAAAACGAGGGGAAACATCCATGAGGACAAGAAACGGAAACCGCGCTTATTTAGGAAGAAACGGCGCAATCAGAGAGAAAATAAGCCGGGTAAAGGAGAAGCAATCAAGGAGAGACTCGGACAACATCGCTAGAAATAACTGTCGCGGCACGAAAAAGAAGGAGATAATCCCCGGAAAGCAAAAAGGGTGGAAACGCAGGAAGTTCAGGGATGTCAGATGTGACGTGACGTAATCCCTAGGGTCAGTCGTTTTTGGGGAGAAGGAAGAGTCGATAATTTCAGGGACGTGTGGTATACGACGTTAATCAAAGGGCACAGCGTGAGGGCACAACTCGTTGGTGGACTAACGTTGAGGCGAGATTTGCAGATAAGTTCAAAAAAAAAGGAACAAATCATCTGGGACGAGGGGCTTCACTCTCGGCGTTTGTCCAAGTCTGCCTGGGGGAGCCTAGGGGGGACTCATGGGGAGGACGAGGAGGGGATTTGGGAATCAGTAAGAGGGGATGCAGTACCTAATAAAACCCCAAAGTAGGGGAGGAAGGAAGAGACTTAATATCAACCTACCTGAGTTATAAAAAAGATCGAGGCTCCCAGCAGACGTACTCGACAAGCAAAGGGTGAAAGAGAGAGCGAAGAGTTGTGTTAACTTGGGGACAACTTCTAGCAAAAAGGCGTCAGTCCGCCTCAGGCGATCGACCAGGCTGGGAGAGGGAAACCAGGAATATAAGGTCCGAGGATAGTTAATTTCGGATGAACGGGGAGTGGGGACCGGGAGCAAAAGTGACTTAACAATCAGAAAGGGATGCCGGAGAAGGGACAACAAAACACAATATGAAATCAGAGGGAAGGACGTAAAGAAATGAGAGAAGAGAAATACCTTTCCGAGAAAAAGATCTTCAAGTGATGAGAGGGCACACGGGGAGGGTCTGACTCTATCATTCCTCGAGCCTGGGGTCGAAGGGAGGATTTAATTAGAGAAAGGGTTTTCCACCGCTGATGCCGGACGAGATAGACGTAAGACTCAAGGAGGGGAAATGGGGCGCAGGACATCAAGAAATCACGTTGGACCCATTCGCCGTGGATGGAAAATGATCGGCTGTTTACCTGGAAAAAACGAAACATCGGCTGATCAGCTCCCTTGAACTAAAAAGTCGGAAAGGGGAGGGCGAAGGGTATCGACCTCGCGATAGACCGGAAGATACACAAGTATGGCGCTGGAGCGGCTTGAAATTCAGGAAACCAGAATGGACCAGCGACGGAATGGGAAAAGAACGATCTTCTAAAGAAAGCTCCATTTGGGGTGGAAAAAAACCCGCGATTTGAGGGGGGGAACCGAGCGTACGGCACATTCTGATCGGGGGCTCGTCAATATAAAGGGAACAGATGAAGGGGTAGCAAGACGAGCCGAGGGGACGGGGGGGGGGGGGGGTGGGGGCGAGAACCGGATAACCAGAAACCGTCAGGCTTCAATAGAAGGGCAGTAAAAACGCCGTTGTTAAAGATAAACGATCGGAAGGACCACAAGGGCTTTGGACATGATGTCAACGGGGACAGCGCTGGTGGGTGTGTCCAACGTGATGTGGGGCCGAGCAGGAAGTGAAGAAGGTGATTGAAGAGCTTTCCGGGTGACCGGGGAATGTCCGGAACGCCTGAGAGAAGAAACACCGGATAATTTTTCAATGTCGTACACTCGGTGGGAAGGGAGAGGGGTTCCTGGAGGAATGCAAAACTGGCGCGCAATAGTCGAAAACCTATCAATAAATCTGACGGGACACTGGAACTGCACGAAGGCCGGGGCAACCTGGAATTAGCACCCCCCTTCTCCTTTCAGATCACTCAGAGTCTCTGGAGTTCGCCTTTTTTCCGGAACCACGGTAGTGTGGGCGTGGTTGAAACCAAAAAATTTTCAGGACGGCAGACCAGCCTCAGGACTTGAACGGGGGATGGCATGATTGAAAAGGGAGTCAGGATCAAGAAGAGGGAAGATAAGGTAGACAGAAATAGTTTCATTTTGAGAAGCGCTTTTTTTTGTTTGCAAAGCCAAGAAGAACATGTGTGGCGGCAATTTGCACTCTCTTCGTCAGGGCGGATTTTAAGACAGAAAAGGAAAAAAAGAGGGGGAAAATTTCCTAAAAGAGTATTCAGCGAACAATGACACTGTAAACCCTTCCCGAACTAACGTCTTTCTTCATGAAAAGGGACTATCGGGCCAAGGTCTCTCGGGAACAGATGAGACCAAGAGGTGTCCCCAACAACAGGAATTCGGGGTAGCGGCTCTCAAAGAATAGTCTCGTTGTCGTTTGATTAAAAAAAAGAAAGGCTGCATCGACTCGTCTCCAAATATGGGGAGCGTGTTACAAAATGGGGGGACGGGGGGGTGGGGAATGGTACGAAGTCTTGGACAAAAACGCGGGTGAGAGCAAAAAGGGTTGCGTTGGTTCGACCCTAACTTCGTCAGGGCTGAACAGCGGCGCAAGGGACAGCCGTCTGTGGGCCGCAAGGCTTTTACAAGAAGACCACCAACAATGCAACGCCCGGTGTTCCAAGGAGATACAACAAAAATACTCCGTTGAAGCAGGGCGGGACAGGAAATTTCGGTGGGACTCTCCACTACAGAGGATGCCATCGGGGAAAAACCCCAAGGGGGACAAAGGGCGATGAGAGGAGACACGAAGTGGGTACAGATACAGGAACGGCTGCGCCATTTTGCGGGTGCTGGAGCTGGGGAAATACCAGAAGAAAAAGATAAATCTTCTTGGGGGGGGAGAGGATTGATGTCCGCGAATGGCATAATCGTTGACGGAGCAGACTGGATAATGATAACGGCGAAAAAACTCTCTGGCGAAAGGGTGACGTTCTCCATATAGGATGTAAAGAAACCAGAAACAAACACACTTTCCACCCATCGAGACCAGTCCGTCGAGGTCTCATAAGACTCTACGGACCTTGGGGGGTGTAAAAATTTGGGAAAGTGTCCTGGATCGTGAGTCGGATAAATATCTTACAGGGGGAGTGGGCGAAGGAAGGAACGGCCAAGCGGATTTTTCCTACGAACCTGCCCACAGACCCAGAAACGCGGGGGGGGGGAAGACGGCTTGGGGAGGCTCTCCTTCTCTCAAAGGAAGCCGGTAGACCAAGCCCAAGGAAGACGTACGAAGAGAGGACGGGGGTATCTCGCTGGGGACGATCGCATAACAGAAACGCTTTTTAAGACGACAGGAAGGAAATGGGTCGACAGTTGTTGGTCGAGGGAACGCCGATCAGAATCAGCCGTTCGAAGTTTGCTCGTCAAAACCATGGGGGGGGGGTGCGGCTCGGGGGAATTAAGAGCGCGGTTTTAAAGGATGCACCTGGGGAAAAGCTGTTGCGGATCATCGGCAAGGTTCAAACGAGCTCGGAGGGAGAAAATCAGGGGAAAATTGGAAAAACAAAGGGTAGGGATGTCGGGGTCTTGCAAGGGGAGTCTACAACGGACAAAAAACGAAAAAAGAAATCGTCAAAAAACCTAGTATCAGAGTCTTATAAAAAAAGGTACAGAAAAGAAACAAAAACAAGTTTAGAGGAAAGGAGATTTTGCGGGTCTAAGAAACTGAAAATTCAGATGGTCCTTGTTCATAAACGTGGCACAAGGCACATGGAGAGTGGGGGGAAGATTAAATTTTTAAAAGGCCGGCAGGGTAGGAAAAACAATCATAAAAGGGTCGCACGTTAAGGTCACAAGGAGGAATACAAACGAGAAACGGGGGCCGGCCGATTTAGACCCGAACATTGAGAACAGATAGAAAAACGGGCGATGCGGAAACTGGGACGTACCAAGCCTCAAGAAAAGCATATGAAAAGGGGAATCCTCAAAACGAACGGCCGGATGAAGCCACGGACGCTCGCTAAAGGGCGAAAATCATCGGGGTCGTCCGTGGCCCAATGGAAACTGTGGATGCTGAGGGGACCAATAAAAAAAGGCAAGGAAAGTACTAAGAGTGAGTGGGGGCCTGATAGCAGGGGACGAAATCGCCGCAGCCTCATGAGGGAAAAACCAGATTGGGAGTGAGTGGCGGGGAGAAAAGAGGATAAATCGAAAATACTTCAGGGCTCACGCAATCCGAATCAGGGGAATGGAAAGTCATCATCTCCCGAAAAGGAAAGAGTCGGCCACTGAGATCAAAAGTTGAAAAGCAAACGGGGTACCGTAGGTGTAAAAGAGAAACGGGAGGTCGCCAGTTTTACAGGCGAAAACGGAGACGGTGGTGGCACGGGGGCGGTCTCAAAGAAAACCAAAATACGTTAAAAGGAACTAATTAGAATGAGCCTGGGTTTCCGGCAGCAAGAGTCTCCGGAACGATCCTTCTCGGCTTTAATACAGAAAAGCGAAAAAAGAACTGGGGATTATTGGGGGATAGGAAAAGGCGTCCTGGAGCGGCCTAAAGAGTTAACGCCTAATGGAAAAAATGGGTCTTGGCACAAGGTCGAAGGAGATCCCAGCCGGGGGTATCAACTCGAGTGCACCTAAAAAAAAACAATATTCCAGGGGGTGGTTGGCACACAATCGAAACCCGAGTTATTGTCAGGAAAAACCCCAGACATGTAAGCGGTCAGGGCCCTGCACGGGAGGGGTGGCATTCCTGCGCATTGGAAAACATTCAGAGAACTTTAGGTGTTAGGGACAACATTAGATAATTAGGGTGGGGAAGCGCGCAGGGTGACACAGTGAGCCCAGGAGTTCTTGGAGAACAGGAAATCTTGTTAAGAAAAATGGGAGGGCGTCAGTCGACGGGGAAACGGGGATGCCTTATAAAGCCTGGATTGGGGGGCGCATCAAAAACTAACGTATCGCGATCTAGATTTGGAAGAACCTCGGGCGAGTGTAAGTCAGTTGCTGTGGAACTGGAAAGGGAGATTGAACTGTGTAATGAAACGCCTTAGTGTCTTTCAAAACGACGGGGTAGCAAAGAAGCGGGTAGTCTTGGAAAGGAAGAAGAGGATACAGAAGATAGTGGACGTTCGTCGGATCTAAAACCGCAACTATACCCCAAAACCCAAAAAACCCCCCACAACCAACCCCCCCCCCCAAATCGGAAGGAAGATCATGCAGGTCCTAAGGATAGAGGGGGAGAGAAGAAAACAAGGGCGCGGGGGGAAAAGGGGGAAATAGCCATTACATAACCTATAAACCTCAGAGAAGAGTTTAAACGAAAGATCTTGCAGACAAACTTGGAAAATAACAAAACATACTATAGGGGAGTGTGGGTGCGTCAAGGAAAAGGGTGGAAATGAACGCATTAGGCTAGAAATCTTTAGGCACTTAAGGGTTACATTGTCGGTAGAGAAAACCGCGAGGGGACGGGGGGCGGTTTTCATGGACAAATAAGGACGAAACTGACACAGAGGACAACAAAGAAAAATGATCTTTTTGTTTTTAACGCACGGAAGAACGGCCGGGGGACGCGTCACTGGATCCCTAAAGGAGGGAAGGCAGGGAAAGCCAATTATATCCACGAAATAATCTCTGACACGTATGAAACATAAGAGTGGAAACTATGGAAAAAAAGTACGCAAGAAGGGGGAAGTAGATACGTAGAGGAAAAAAACGCCGTGGGGTATTACAAGATCACGGGGGGTGTCTCGGCTCGCATGTTTGCCCTAATACGGCCACCCGGCGCGGATCGGGGGGAGGACAACGTAGGAGAAAGAAAGGAAAAATTGAGCAAACGATGAATATGGCCAGGACGTAAAGAAAGGGCCAGCGGAGGGGGAACACAACTGGTAAATTCAATTCAGAAGGACCATCGACATGCGTCGATGGATTCTGTTTCTTTCTAGATAAGGGGAAGCTCCAGCGAAAAAACACAGGAATTATAGCTGGAAGGGAGGGTATAGAAAAAGGCGCCGAGGGTTTCGACATTCTAATGCGGGACTGGCGCGTTGTGAAAAAGGCTAGAACCGCGCAGGGGAGGGGGAAGGACATTGTAAACCAGATCATAATAAAAAATCGTCAGAGGTTGGTAAACGGAAGGATGATGCAGCAGGAAAACGTCACAATCGGTAACTGGGTCTGTATTTCTGAATTTCTCTCCTGCTCTATCTCGGGGGTACCAACGAGCAAAGAAAAAACAACGCAAAGAGGACGGGATAGATTCTTATCGCAAAAAAGACAAGGAAGTATAAAGAACCTGGAAAACCAAGCAAAAAAAGAGGGGGGTTCCTAATGGAAAGGGACTTTAGGAGAACAGAGGAATGGGAAGGCGGGTGAGACAAGCGGGACTTCTTTTGATGGTGGTGAAGTTCTATATTGATGGCAAACAATTGTGATCGGTAGATCCATCCTACGACTGCACGAGACGATTGACTCCAATTTTGACTTCGTCGGTCGAGGGCGGAGGGGACGGGTTGCTCAAAGGAAGCAACCTTGGAAAAACAATGAACAATCTATTTTCGGATATAGAGGGAAAAAAATAGTCGTGGGAACGGTCGGGGGGGGGAAGGAGCCAAACAGTTTCCGAGAAGCTGTTGTACTATTTTATTTTTTAGCTGAAGAACAAGACAAACCTTAGGAAAAAGGGAGAGGGACGGAGAAGACGGGAATTAAGATACAACCGCGAGGGGACAGGAGGTGAATGTTGGGTGAGGAGGGGTGGGGAGTGTAGTGGGGGTAGCACTAGAGTGTGACAGAGAAAAGTGATATGAGATAGGAAAGAAGGGGAGGGAGAGAGAGGGCGGGAAAGTGGGGATGGAGAATGGGAAAGGAGTATAAATGAGGAAGGAGGGAGTGTAGGCGGAGTATAGACAAGTAGAAAGGGGCAAAGGGTGAGAGGAAGGAGGCTGAGGACGTCTGTCTCTGGGAGATTCTGCTCTCCACTGGAGACCGTGATAAAAACCGGGGGAGAGTGAGGAAACGGTATCTCGACAGAGGATTGATTGTGAAAGTTGGGGGGGCAGGCACCGTCGAGAAAAGAGGAGAGAAAAGCCAGACCAAGGCGTCGCGACAAAAAACAAAGGAACCGAAGGCACCGCGGCTCGTGGGAAGGAGGGGGGAGGTAAAGAGTGAGAGAAGAGAAAATGCATTCTTTCCAATCATCATAACGAGAGTAGGCGAAAACTCACACGAAACTCGCAGGGAATCTACAATCACTGCAAGGAGACTACTCACGAAGCAGGGCCGTGAAGATCTGGCTGTGGACCGGAAGAAAGCGTCAACGGGAGGGGTCGGACGCTATCAAGGAAGGTATGACTTTTCTCTTCAGATGAGCGAGGGAGGCGGGTCAACCAGGCTGACGCAAAATAGAGGTGTCCGAAGATCAAGAGTTGAAGGTCTGAGGCAGCATGGTAAGATCACGTTGAAACCCCTCTCAGGGGGAGATGTCTGGGGGAAAATGACGCAAGAGCCCCAGGGCCTCGGAAGGGACCGGGAGGCTGCGTAAAGAGAGCTTCTACTTTCGGACATATATCTCACTGAGATAGAAAGCCCGAAAAGAGAATCACCGGAGTGCGTCGGGAAAATATCGGAGCTGGTTGCACCAGAGAAAAATCAACCGGCAAAGACGGAAGTATAGGAAGCTAATGCCGGCTCCAGGTTTGTAAAGAACGGCTTTGGTCCCGATAGGGCCTAAAAAATAATCGGGGTGAATGCGGGGGATAGTCCAATGACACGTGTCGGGGCAGACAGGGCAAAGAAAACTTGAGTCAGGAAGTGGTCAAAAATGTCGAAAGAGAAAGAGAACACGCAAGCTATTCCACAACGAGGTGTGTTCGGGGAAAAATTAGGAAATTAACTCCACATCTTTTCAACGAATAGAGGGGGGAGAAATCGTTGGGGGAGAGGAGAGCGAAGGGGATGGAGGGTGCCGCACAAGGGAAAGTAGACCTCTGGTTGTCAACACATTTGAGAGAGAGAGTCCGAAGAATTGGGAGGAGAGGTTGGGTCGGCGGTGGGTCCGTTTCTGAACGCATGTACGTACGAAACGCAGGCGGAAGAGATGGCCGAGAAGTGTCCGGGACATTGACGCCAAAGGACCGGAAGGAAAAGGAAATCACCACAAAACCGGAGAATTTTCATGGGGTATACCTCGTTCAAAGGAGAAGGGGGGGATGGTTCCTGGGACCGGACAAGGGCCGCAGATAAAAAGGACCCCGAGCAACACGAAACCTCGAGGGAAGAACCAGAGAAGGGAAGGGGGTGAGGGAATGGGGAAGGGAGGGAGAAAGGACAAAGATGTTTGGGGGGGGAAGGAGAGGGGGGGGGTGGAGGGATTAGAGGAAAGAGAAGAGATCATGAATCGGAGGGAAGGATACGGAGAGAGAGGAGGAAGCAAGGAAGGAAGGTGAGAAGGGAGTAGGAAGGTAAGGAGGGCTGGGGGTAATGGATATGAAAGAGGAGGAGGGGTGGGGATGCGGGCAGGGAAAGTATGGGAGGGTTCTCTACCTTCCTTGCGGCCAGCTAACATGGGGGACACCTGGGGGAGAGGTGGAATGCGTGGGCAGAGGGAAGTGACTCCGCCGGCGGGGACTAGAAAAGGTTTGCAGTCAGACCCATCCTGGGGACGGACGTGGATTTGCAGAAGGGGAAAAGTAGGGTCAAAAAATATATTTTGCCGAGGAAATAAAAGGCAAGTCCAATTTTGAAGAAGACTGGGGAAAAAAAAAATTTTAAAATACGACGATGGGGGGGGCGATTGGCTCCACGAGGTTCGAAGGTGGGAAAGAGCAGGCGGCAACGAAGCAGCAGATAATGGGGTAAAAAAAATCCAAGAAAAATTCCCTTTCTTATCCTGAGAACATGTCGGGATTCACTAAAGAATCTGGAGGGAGTCAGACATTAAAAAATGGAATAGAAAAGGGAAACTGGGGGAGATTAATGGCAGGGAATGGGGAGTGGGAAAGAAGGGGTCCCGGGGGAAGATGGCAGCAGAGGAGGGGGGAGAGGAATATAATGGGGACAAGGCGAGAAGGGGGGGGGGAGGGGGTGAGAGTGAAGGGGGAAGGGGGGGGAAATTGGGTGAGTGAATAGGGAAGGGGTAGAGGGGGGTGGGATTGGAAAAGGTGGGGGCAAGTGGAGGCGGGAGTAGGGTATGAGGTGGGAAGTGAATGGGGGGGAAAGGTGGGAAGGGGGGTGGAAAAAAAGGGGAGGGGGGGCGGAAGAGCGAAGTGGTGGAGAATGGAGGGGAGGGGGGTGGGTAGGGTTATCAAAGGAGAGAACCAAAGGCATCGCCCTTCCAATAGACTACAGACGCATGCCAATTAAAGACCAAGCAGGTTCGCCAACAACCAGAGGGGTACGGAGATCTAACATCTGTCTGTTCGGTGGTATGTTCGAGGAAAAGAAAATAAGGACTACATGCTCCTCACGTTGTAGTGCGGCAAAACAAATCAAATCTACCTCGGCAACTTAAGCTGTACGACTCTGGATATAACAGAAGGAGGCTGCAAAAACTCCTCCTTTTCTGAACGCGGAACGCCACCTCGAAATATGGGAAATCAGGAGTCACAAGGGGGGGTGAAATAAGAAATAACAGAAAGTAAGCAAATCTCCGCCTGTGTCCAAAAGATCCTGCATACACAATCACAAGGACCGGTGCCAGCAATGTGGGGGTGGACAAACAATCACGACGAAGCCTGAGAACCTTAGGGTAACCACTCACAAGGCATAGCTATAATGACAGAGTTTACGAGAGGAGATCCCTCAGCGTTAACAGCGAAGGAAAGTAACGGCTGAAATCCCAAGGTGGTGGTGTTGGAGAATAGGGAATAAAATCTCCAGGCAGCTACATCTCGTTGTGTAGAGGAATGAAGTATGGCACCAGAAGAGATAGGGGGGACCAGATCGGAGGGGATTGA
>Ga0179593_1503335_pt1 | contig 16201 bp, 17 predicted proteins | sample CZODoug2_1_08_16_FD_185931 | JGI IMG/M metagenome (GOLD analysis project Ga0179593, IMG submission 185931) | Vadose zone soil fungal communities from Angelo Coast Range Reserve, California, USA - CZODoug2_1_08_16fungal (PacBio error correction) | ecosystem: Environmental > Terrestrial > Soil >...
GAAAGAATCCGAGAGCATGAGTCCGAAAGAAAAAAGGGTAGGCAAGGAAACCTTTCGGGGGGGGGGTTCCGAGCCAAGTTTGTTTCGCGATCCTACACCTTTTGGTGGGTGACGCAACAAACCAAATTGGAGTGAGGTCTGATCACGGGAGAAAAAACCAGAGACAGTCAGGCTACCACGTTCTAACCGCCCTTTCAAAAAAGTCGTTTGCACCAAGGCAAGGAGGTCGGGGGGAAACGAATGCCGTGTTGAAGTGAATCACGCGGGAGAGGGAGGAACTCGAAATAAAAAAAAGCCAGCGAAGAAGGAAGGGGACCAGAATCGAGGGGGGGGAGGAGGACGGACCGCGATGCTTCACTCATCTGCCGGTTCTCTCCAGACATAATGCTGGGGCGACGAGGTTTTCCAAGGACTCGAAAAGGGGTCAGCAACGCGCCTGGGCCAAGCAACCCAAGCGGAAAATATCGAACGCACACGTTGAAAAAGCTCTGACGAAAAAAAAAAACGGGGGGGGGGGGGGGAGAGATGAATTCAACGGTCGTAAGGTGAATATGAGTGGTAGAAAGAACCGACAGCGGGCTGGGAAAACATTTCTAGCGAAAAAAAAGAGGACCAAAGAAGTTCTAAAGTTCATCTAATAGGAGAGGAGGACACCGAGAAAAGAAAAAACGGGTTTCAAGGGTGGGGGAAGAAGGATTTGAGGGAGGAAAAGCGGGGAAATCGATTCTCCTAACTCTCCAATGACCGTCACCAAGGAAATGATTCCCCAGGGAACCTTCAAAAAAGAAACTCCTGTAAAACCTGGGGAGAAAGGGGCGGGGGGAACTGCTCAGGGGTCGTGGGATTACACATGACCAGTCAAGCAGAATGAGGGGGGGTGGGGTGAGGAACCACAAAAAAGTTGGTAGTGATCGTTAATAAAACTCTGCGACGAAAAAAGGACAAAAAAGGGAAAAAGTCAAAGACTGTTGGTGAGTCTTCTATTCGCCTTATTGCAACTCGGCCGTCCGCTTGCCCGTGTAGGGGTGCGAAGGATGACCCCAATAGCCCCAAAAAGGGATGTTACCGGAGATCGATTGGGAAAGAGAGGGGGGAGCGGGGGACTATGCCAGCAAGGGGGAGACGCAGTCAGAATGGAAAAGGTGCGGCTACGGCGGACATATGTAATCAGGCATGACGGGGAAAATCAGGGTAAGTACTCATGGTCACATAATGGGTGGAGGGGGGTCAAACAATGGGAAGAAGGGGGAGATTGAAGTAGAGGAAACTTCCAATCAAGTGCAACAGAGGAGGGAGCAAGGTCGGAAGGAGGGGGGAAGACGGGGGGGGGAAAGGGGGGGAATTTACAGGCTCTACGGAGACACTCGGAGGTGCACAATAGAAAGGGGGGAGGATCTAGACGAAAGTTAATAAGAGGGGGATCTGGTGCCTTGGTGGCAAGGGGTTGGAACAAGATTTAACCTTTTGGAGCAGAGTTGGGGAAAGGGCAATGTGAGAAAAATGGCAGAGCGACCTGCACAAAGAACATTAGGACAAACAAACAGGGTTGTACAGAAAAACTTGGCGGAAAAGGGGTGTAAAACGCGCTGAAAACAAAGCTAGACTTTGCCGCGGGGAAAGGGAAAATCTCGATCGTGCGCGTGTTTGGGTGGAGGGGCAGGTGACCGAGACCCAGGAAAAAAAAACGAAAGCTAAAAGTAATGAAGGAGAGGAAACCAATCAGGGCCAGTGAAGTTCAAAAATTGGGATTGGGAACATAAAAGGGGTTTCCGCGTTCTGCGGAAGTAGAAGGCTCACTCTGCGCGGGAGAATAGATCACGCAAAACATTCGTGCAGTTTGTCGGAAAAAAAGGGAAACTGTCTCCAGACGATCTCCAGAGGGAGACCAGAAGGACAGGAAACGAAGAAAAAGGGAAATCCGCGAACGACCGGCAGAAATTCAAGGAAGGGTTCCTCGCTGCGATCGACCTAGAAGGAAACAACGGAAGCAGCCGGGTGGGCAAATGACCGGAACAAGCCCCATGGGGGCAGATGATCAAAAAAAACGGTAAGCGGAAAAACGAGGTGGGCGAACGAAAAGAGGGTGATATAATCACGAGGCACGAAAAAAAGGAAAGAACCGGCAGCAGGGTGCCCGTTTGAATATTACATGTGGAATACCCGAACAGTTGGGGGCAGTAATGGCGTGAGAGAAACTGAAGCACAAGACGTGCCTGGGGGCAAAAACATAGGGAGCGGATAGTCAAGGTCTGGGGGTCCTCACCCCGCCTGGCAAGGTGAAACGCTGCCACATCACGGAAGGCAACCGCAGCAAGAGAAGGGCAACGGCAAAAAGAAAAAAACTCAGTCCCGTGTGGGGAGAGGCAAAACGGAAAAGGAAGCCCAATCTTCTATCTTGAAGATAGAAGGGGCACAGCAGGGACACGAAAGACACATACTAAATTCACAACAAGGCTCGACAGGGAAAAACTGGAAACGAAACCTTCAAGAGGACATGAACGCATAGAAGGTGGAAAAGGGAAAGTGAGACTAGCCTGAGGGGGGGGTGAAAGGGGGTGGAATCAGCGCAGAGGAATTTTCACAAAACGGGGGATAGGCAGCCTAACAGAGAAAAGAAGTCTGGACGACCAGGACCAATCCACAAAGGGGGGGGGAAAAACGTCGGGGGGGGAGAAGTACAGAAAGGGAGTGGGGGAGCACAAACAAATATATCAAAATGACATCCTGTCGGAGGAAGGATCTACCTGAATAGGCGTGGCCCCCCGACGGAAACGAAGGCGATTCCGCCGTCGTCGTACGAAGGTCCCTATACAGCTAAGGAAAGCTGCTACGAACGTAATGATCCAAGGAGAAGAACTCAAAGGTGCGCGCGAACAAGAAAGAGGTGCTTAGGGAAATGAGCGCAACACCTCAAAAAAGAAACACGCATGCCTGAAAAGAAAAAGACAAGAGATACCATTTAGCCAAAAGTCGAGAAGGGGAAGAACGCAAAGGGAAGCTGGGTCTGTATTTCAACATGTGGAGTGAAGAAAACAAACACAATAAAAAAAGAAAAAGAAATGAAACACGCCGGGAAAAGAAGGAAGAAGTTGGTCACAACGTCAAAAGGGATGACTTCAGAACATCATCGAAAAGACAGAGGCCCTAGCAGTGGCAGAACCAAGACATTGTGGGTGCACACATCGGAGAAAGAGAGAAAATAAGGAAAGGAAAAAAGTGGCCGTCGCGGCAAAGAGAGAACTCAAACCTGATGGGGGCAAGAAATGTCTCAAAGAGGGGAGCGGTTGAAAAAAAGACCCGGGGGGGGACAAAAAAGAGGGGGGAGAGGGCAGAACTGTCCTTACTCTCAAAAAAACCACAAGAGAGAGAGATCAGGCCCGCTAGGGCCATTCAGCCAAAGTCGCGGAGGATTTGGTCCCTGACTATGCTCAACCAGAGGGAAAGGGAGGAAGTAAGAGGGGATCTCACCCGCGAGTCCAAGAAGGTAGAGGGGGAGAATTCGATTTATCACTTCAAGGGTGGACCGGGGACAGGGGAAGATGCGCTGGGGGAGGAGGAAGGGGAGAGCATCCACTCCCTCTTACCGAACCAAAAGGGAAGAAGGGGGCCGTTTATGGCGGGAGGCGTTCTTGTTGGATGCCTCAGTATCCACGAAAATGGCTGGAAGGGAAAGATGAAAAAGACAGAAGGGTCCGCCGTTCTGCGGTAGGAATATAGGTGACTTATTTGCCGAGGGAAGCAGGGGGTTTGCAGACACGGACAGGCGGGAAATTCTTGGAACAAACGCTGTGATTAAGCCGAGGGACTGGGGGGGGGAAAAAAGAAAAGGGCAGATAGCGCGTATGCGAGTGGCCGGAGGGAGAAGGGTAGGGCGAGGGACCTACTATAGGACGTGTCTTGTGGTCCTAGGACCAGACTGGCCCGCAAACAGGCTAGTGTCTCTAGAATGGATCGATGGGGGGGGGGAAGTAAATACTATGGGAGAAAAAGATAAAGTCGACAACGCTTAAGAAAGAGGTATATGGGCTGCGCGGGCTCAGACAACCGGAAGTCGTCTACGGGAAAAGATACATCACCGTCAACAAAAATAGGCTCGCGAATGAACACTCAAACACTCATGACCCGAAAATATTAGAGCGAAGGAAGGAAAGGTGAAAAAATGAGCGGGGGTGGATGGGAGACGAACGTGCCCAAATCGAGAAAAAAAGTCAAAAACAAAGCTTTCTGTTTCGGGGGAGAAAAACAGGGAGATAACCATTGAATGAAACGGTGGAGCGGCAACCGCCGCGAAACTGTAGGGAAGCGAGGGGGACTGTAATGCTAAAAAAACCTCTTTGTTGGATTGGCAGACTGTTCGAAAAAAGAGTCGTTGCTCACCCTCCCGCCTTTCGCAAATGGAAGAACCCGGAGAGGTGGTGTAGGCCCTAAAAGAAAGGGAGGGGGGGTGGGGGTAAGAGGAATAAAGGGCGAATTGTCGCGTCGGCAGCGAGGCATAAAAAGGGGAACATTGCGGGGACCGATACGGGAGTACTGTCCAGAATCTCCAACCAGTGGAACACGACCAGCAGGGGGGGGGGGGGAAGAGGACGCAACGAGAAAGGCAGGATCCTCACTCTAAATAGCACCTGATTAAGATATGCCCTCAAAAAAGAGGTCGGGGACCGAATGCGGGAAGGGCCGGTAAGGGAGAGCCATGAGAGAAAAGGATACAGAACTATGCCGAATGGAATTGTCTCAAGGGAGGGGGGGGGAAGGGGAGAGAAACTAGCGTAAAAAAAAAGACCCAACTATGGTTAAAGCCACGTAATCTGAGCTTTAGCGACGTTGCCGGGCTCAGGGAAGGAAAAAACAGGCAACTATTCGCTGTCTGTATATTTGGGGAAGGAACAGAAATGCCTGGGGGGGGAGAAAGAGGAAAGGGGTTAACGCATTTCAGAACAACGCATTGCCCAAGACCACAACGACGGAGAAAAAACGGTAAAATGATCCAAAACAACCAGAGGAAACGAAAATTTGGAAAGGGGAAGGGGAGGGAACATCCAAGAATGGGGGGAAAGGGGGAGGGGGAGGGCCTAGCGCTCAATGTTTATACAACTGTTTGGAAAGTCGATCCAAGAAAGTGACGCCGGCGCGATAAGAATCCAGTGGCACTGATGTGGGGAGACGAGCGGGCGGTCGGCAACATGGAGGGGGCAAAGGAAAAGGGATAGAATAACTGCGTAATTAAACAAAAAAGGAAGATGGAAGAGGGCACCGGTAGCGGAAAAAGTCATGCCGAGGCCTTCCTCGCAAAAAGGGAGGAAGAAAAAGATAAATGAGGAAGAAAAAAACATCTATCCATATCCAAAAATGTGGGGGGGGTCATCCGGAAGAGGGGAAAGCGTCTCGATACTGGCTAGAAACATCAGCCAGACAATCCCCTGAAAGGGGGGGAGAGGGGAGGGTCTGGCAAGGGGGGGGACAGGGGGATCCTATCACAAAAACCGTGTGTTGGGCAAAAAAAGAAGGGTAGTAGTCCATAGAAAAACCCAAAAAGAAGAAGGCGAAAAAGCGAATGAAAACTCTCCTCAAGGGCAGAATCGGGAGGGGGAAAGCAGTCCGTGGAGAACAAAAAAAAATCTCGTCGAGTTGAAACAAGGAGGAGAAGGGGCGCAAAAAGCCATCGCGATAGGGAGGAAAGAGACCATATCTATTTGAGATCGGGTATGTACCGCGAATGAGGCTCTCAAGAGAAAGGAGGGAGGGGGTGCGGAACGCAGTGGGGGGAAAAAGATAGGGGGAACATAAACGTGGGGGGGGCGCAGCAACAAGCGCAATTAAGAAAATCACCAAGGTAGCATCTACACAGCCACAACAACAAGAAGGAGGTCAAGTTAGTCACGTGCCATGGCCGGTACGTATGGAAAGAAGTCGTGGGGAGGAAAAAAGAGCGCGTGCTGACGAAGGAAGGGGAGAAGATTAACACTTCATAAGTAGCAAAAGAAAGGGGTAGGGATTATCTACGGAGATCACCGGCGTTCCGACGCGGTCCTAGGGAAGCTGATACCAGGGTACAACTACGTCAGACCACCATCGCGGGTAAAAACAGGGAGGGGGAAAGACAGAGGAGGGATACGGAAATCGGAAAGGGAGGGCCTTCAATCACCACCGTAAGTTAACCAGAAAAAACAGGTGAAAGGCCTGGGCGCGCGCCAAACCTGATCGCTATTCACGCGACAGCGGATGGCAAATGGCGGAGTCCTATGGCGTACAAGCAAGGGGGGGGGGGGGGGGGGCTGAACCAAAAAAAGGGGAAGCATTGATCCACACAAAAAAAGAACGACACACGAAAGGGGAAAAAGTGCAATCCTGGTGAAAGATTGCGCCAGGAGCCATGTCCAGCCAAGCTGGCCATAGTATGAAAAAAAAAGAAGAGGGTGGGGGGGAGTTTCAATGGGATAAGAGGGATTGGTATTTCGGCGATATCTGGTAGCCCTACTTGAACCGCAAAGGCATAGGGAGAGACGGTGAAGAAGGGAGGGATATGGGACGAAAAGAGCACAGCATGGGATACTCCAGTGAAAAGAAGGTACAAGGAAAGGAGGGAGGGGGAACGCACAAGGGTCGAAAAATCTAATTCCGTCGGTGCGAAGGACGTGCGCCCAGAAACAAGGGAAAGGAAATGAAAGGGTTATAGAATTCGAAAGAGGGTGAGAGAACCATACTTATGCTCGTAGTGGCACAAGGAGGAGACGCGTGTGGGGAAAATGAACAAAAAATCTTTCACCATTCCCCGTAGGTGGGCGCGGAGGGAAAGCTGGCGGACTAAGGGGGAAGGGGGGATGGCTGGTTGTTGGTTGCAGGTGGGGGGAAAAGGCGTTGGGGAATCAACAGGGGTGATGGGGGGGATGCAGTGTCCAAAGGTGGGGATGTGGGTCCAGGGTCCCCATGAAGGAACATTCGATAAAAAAAAAACCTGGTCATACTGTGTGAGCACTAAAGTTAAAAGAGATAAGAAAAAGAGTAAGTTCTTTAAAGGGTAAAAAAACTAATCTTGCGTTCTGCCTTGTCTACCACAAGTAAAGACGACAAAAATCTACCGGGGGGGGAGGGAAGAAGGGGGGGGGGAGGGTACAGGAGGAAAAAGGTTTGTAAGATGGGGGTTGGGTAAGGAAATGGAAGGGCGATTCTCCTGAAAATCGGAGCGGGGAAAGGTCAGAAGATGAAAAAAGGAGGAACCTCTGGGCCAAGCTATCTAAAAAAAGAGTCTGTAAGCCGAAAAAAAGGAAGGGGAAAAAAAGCGGGGGGAAAAGAAAGGGAGGAGACAAACTCGCGGAATGGCGCAATTTCGCACCTTGACAAGCGCGGACGAATCGCAGAGACGGGGAGACCGAGATGTGTTTCCAAGGTAAGAGGAAATCTCCACTCCAGAAAGCAAATATGTAAAAGGGGAGAATGGAATAGAGGATCGAGAAAGGCTAACCTGACCCTTCTCGCAAAAAACTGTACCCTAACTCCGGGGAAGGGGATTCTGTCGCTGAAATGAAGGGGAGAGAGAAATGCGTTAAAATTCAATTTGGGAACCAAAAGGAAGGAGACTTTGAAGGGAGAAAAAAAAAAAAGAATTAAAAAAAACTTCTCACAAAAAAATAAGTCCGCGGGGGAGGCGAGAGAGCCAAGGACACTTCCCATGGTCTAAACGTTCTTTCGACACCAAATCGATCAGGGGGGGGAAAAAAAAGGGGGGGGAGGGGTTGAAGACGGGGGGAAAAAGAAAGGCAACCCAAGTCTCACATCTGACTGTGTAATCAACATATTGGGGGCTAGTGGGGCGGCGAGAATGGGGAAAAGAGATGCGAGAGAAATAAGGGGGGGCTTTTAAGGATAGTTAGAAGAGAGGGGAGGATTGTTCAGAAGGGGGGGTTAGAAGCTCCTAAATAGAACTCATAAGACGCTCTAACAGAGTGGGGAAAGAAGAACAAAAATTGCTAGGTGGGGTTCCAGTCTGGAAGGAGCTGGCTAAGGGGGAGGGAAGGGACTTCTAAAAGGATGCTCCCTCGAGTAAGCTAAAATGGCCAATATAAAAGGAATACCTAAACAAAGAAAGGAGGAAAAGAAAGGAAATCATTATTGAAAAACATCACATTCCTCATGTCAAACAACCGAGAAGGGGGGAAGGTATCAAAAGAAAGGCTTCCCTGAGTATTCCTTGGAGAAGCTTATCTTACAGAACCACTCTTCTGGGAGAGAGACGGAAGGGAGGGCAAATGAAAAAGAACTCCCGCATAAACACCGAACATAACGGAAAGGGGGGGGACGAGGGGGTCATGAGGGAGAAAGTTGATCTTAACGAAAAAAAAAGAAAGAAATGACCAGGAAAGGAGTCCACACCTGTTGAAGGAGAAAAGGAGGAGAAAAAGGATCAAATGAGGCTACTCGGAGAAAAGGGGGGAAGAACGAACAGGAAAAATGAAAGTCTGTAATCATTCCAGAGGTAGGGAATCCATCAGAGAAAGGGATGGGGACGATTTCTCAGCAATTAATCTCGAAGATTGAGGGAAAAAAGAAGAAAGAAAAAGAATGCCCGAGGATGGACAAGGACAACATCAAATCTCCGAGTCAAAATTTACGGGTTGGAACATCAAAGAAAATAGGTGAAAGGGCGGGAGTGGATTAAGAGAGATCTAAAAAGGAAAAGACGGTCCTGGAAAAAGAATGGAGAGGGTGTTCGGCATTCACATTTAAAAGGAATAGGGTCAGAGGGAATGGGGAGAGGATGTTCGATCTAATCTCTGACCGTAGGAAAAAATTAACTTTGGTGAAGGGGGAGGGAGGGGGAGGAAGGTGGAGGGGGGGGGGGTAGGAATTCCAGAAGAGAAAAGAGCGGCCTGCATCTGAAGGGAAAGGGCCATCGTCCTTGCATCAGTGGACTGGGACGGTATAAAACGGGGGACACTTGCCGTGAGTTGGGGAAGTTAGAAGTGTTAGAAGGGGGCGGAAGCTTGGAAGGAAAAGGGTTGCCCAAAGGGTAGGGACAGGAAACGGCCAAGAAGTCCGGGTCACGCATGTGTAGCGCCTGTCCGACGACGGGATTCAGGGTAAGAAGGGAACCGCCCATGAGGGAAGGGCAAGGGGAATCTCCAAAAAAGGAGGATGGTGATCGCGTCGCGAGAGTCAGAGAAGGGAAGTGAGGCATGTCCTATAACCAAAAAACACCAGAGAGGAAAGAAGGAGAAAAGACACCCAGAGGCGAGAAAATCCGTTCCCATTCCCGACGAAAACACGAAAGGCATAAAAAGGTGAAACAAAGGGCACGAGGAGGACGGGAGGGAAAGCGAAAGCCAAGGAAATCAGCTTGTGCAGCTGTCGATATACCATGGAAAGGAAAAGGGAACGATCAGAAAAAATCCGAGGGTAATTGGTTTGCCCTAAGGAGTTGGCAGTGAGAGTTGGTGCGAAGGACAGGAGGGGGGGGGTGTCCAATGGTACGTCGACTTGCCCTCAGAAAACCCGGGGAGCGCAAGGAAAGAAGGAAAAAAGGAGTGAAAAGGGTAGTGGGGGTCGTACGGCCTTCCCGGTTTGCAGCCTGGGGAGGGGGAAATAAGGAAGAAGAAGTTTTCAAGAGGGGAAGGGGGTATTTCTTGGGAGGGAAAGGGTCCGTCGCTCAACCCTAAGAGAGGAAAAAGATTTATAATGAGCAGCGAGGGAAATGGTCTAAAAGGGGGAAGAAAAAGAGATCTCCTTATTCCGAGAGGAGCAAAAAGGATCTGGGGGAACGAAGGAATTGCAGGGTAACGTGTCAGCGTCATCTCAATCGACGGGGGGGGGGATAGAGGAAAAAAAGAGGCCGGTAACAACACAATGGATTCCGGTCTCTGGCAGGGGAAATTCGGAGGAGAGGAAACAAAAAAAGATCAAAAAGAGGGAAACGCCCTTTCAATCCGGCTTTAAAAATTTGATCGGGAAGACAAAAAATGCAACGAAGAGCCACGTGAGGCAGAAAAGCCCATATCGAAGAAGTGCAGGTCCACAAAAGGAAGTGGTGGGGGATAATGTTCCTTGAGTAAAAAAGAACAGGACCCACCAGCTAACATTGACAAAACACCAACGCCCCACCCCCCCACAAAAAAATCAAACCAACAAAAACAAAAACCACTAAAAAAAAAAAAACAAAAAAAAACCCCACACAACAAAACACCACCCCAGGAGAGAGTGCCAAGAAAAAAGAGGAGCCAAACGGGTTTAACCTTAGAACAACCGCGCAACATCGAAGAAAATTTCTTTAGCCGCCCGGTTGGGCAACAAAAAGGCAAAACACCAGCTCTCATCCGGGGGTGCGGAGGGGGGGTTAAGGGCTAGAATTTTATAAAATTGGGTCAAAGTGAGCCCAGCAGTGGAAGACGTCCCGATATAAATACCTCTGCATGGGGGGGGAGACAGGAAAAAACGACGGAAATGGGGATAACCATGGTCAAAAAAAGTGGCAGTCTGAAGATGTCCTCCTGCGTAAGGTAAAAACCATGGTGGCCGTCAAAAGAAGTACGGCCACGGTGCAGGGAAAAGGGCTCAGGGGGGAGGGGGGGAGTACGGTTCGTCTTCGAAGTTCAAAACAAAGAAGACGCCGGAAAGGGAAAAATCGGAAGATCTGGAAAACAATCTGTTTTGGAACGGGGTCAAGGGGATATAATGAGAAGGGGGGAGAAAGAAGCCTCCTCCAAAAAATAACATTAGCAGTGCCAATTTCGGTGGAAGGAAATGTAGGCGCGAATTGTCGACTATAAAAATTGGTTGGGTTAAGCACCCCACCAAAGGGGGAGGAAGGTATTGTATTTGGGACATAACAAATATAGAAAGACCTGGAAAAATCCCCATTTCCAGGGGAGAGACTCCATAGGTGTTTGCAACCAGAAGGAGGGCGATTAACATAAAGGGGTGGGGGGGGGGGGGGGGGGGGGGTGGGGAAGGGAGACGAAAAAAAAAAATCGAGGAGTTAGAAAGCCCTAAATCTGTTTGCTAAAGCGGAGAAGCGTCCGTAGCAAAAAAAAACGGAGTGGAGGACGGGCAACGCGAATAGGACGGAAGACTCAATCCAGGAAAGGGGAAAGAGTTGTGGACAGGAGAGAAGTGGGGGGGCATCAACAGAGAGGGGGGGGTTGGAAAACACAAGATGCACTTATCGGTCAAGGACAAGGTGCAGAGAGGAGGACTCCAACAACAAAAAGGGAAGGGAAAAGAGTAGCGGGGGTTCGAGAAAAGAAGGAGGCGGACAATTGAGAGAGGGGAAAAAGAGGGAAGCACAAAAAACAGGATGGATTCTTGCAAAAGGCAAAAAAAAATCAAATTAGGAGGGCCCGGACTGAAAAAGAAAGACTGGGATCCGCAAAAAAAAAGGAGGGAGGTGAGAAAATTTAATAAGAGAAAACTGAAGACGACAAAGGAAGGGTTTCGGAACCCGTCACCCCCAACGGAAATGATTCCACTACCTATTGCAAAAACTGGGAAAAACAAGGTCGACCGGGAAGAGAGAGGTTCGTATATGGGGGGGAAAGAGACAGCCCATTTTGGGGGGGGCGAAACCCAAAAGTTTTTCAGTGATAACAAAGGACACGGGCCGCACATCGGGAAGAAAAAGGGAACTGGAAGGAATTACTCGGCGATTAATAGTCTCCGAGAAAGAGGCAAGGGATAGGGGCAAAGACCCCACGGCTTTGGGGCCTTTCGGGGGGGGAGGCGGCGAAGGAGGTGGGGGGGGGTTATTCCCGGATGTCATCCTCGCAGGGGACACGTTAAGGAAGGAGGTAGGTACATCATACTAAAAACTGTGTTAAATGTACTGGGAAGGGGGGGGAAAAAAAATTACGAAAGGGAGAGGGAAAAAAAGGGGTTCTGGACCCATTGCACCGGGCTCAAGAAAAAGGAAAGAAAAAAAAGCGAGTAGGAGAGCTCTTAAGGCTGATCGATGTTGGGGGGAGCAAAATTGAGCTCTACGGGATAAAAAACCTCTGCAAAAAATTCACCTGCGAATAAGGAGATGACGGAGAAAAAGGGGGGGAGAAGGGGGGTTCGGGGTTTGCCCTGGGTTGGCTCCGGGAAAAAAGGGGGGCGCTAAATGCAGTGGTGGGCTGGATCAGTGGGAAAGACGATGAAAAAAAGGAAAAAAGTAGAAGAAAAACCGGGAGGAACTGAAAACCCCACTTTATTCGGAGAAAATACGGAGGAGAAAAATCGGACGACTTGCTTCTAAGATCACAAGGGGGGGCCCTTTTTGGTGGTAGAAATCCGGACCGCAAGTAACGTTAATAAGGAAGACGAAGGGGCTTTCAAATGGGGGGGGACTAGTTGGTTTAAAAACGAGTCGGAGATGACGGACGGCGCTATTGGGCTATAAAAGGAAGGAGGGGGATGAAGGGGGGCCTGTGAAAAAAAGATCAATCAGGTAGAAGTCCCTATTCAGGTATAAAGGCCATAAAAAAAAGAAGGAGAAAAGATAATCTGTATTAAGATAAATAATTCTATCGTTGTCGAGGTAAGCCGTCCGTGAAAACAGAATCAGTACGGGAGAAAGGGGGGGTGGGATCGAAAAGGGCTATCAAAAATTACTCCACGCCATCGTGGTTCCCAGTGAAGGGAGATTGAAGAATCGCCGGCAAATACACAAAAAAACCGTCCTTAACCGGTCCCTGACAAAAAATTTCTGAGGAGAAAAAGAGACGGTCTCTAGGGGAGGGAACGGCGAGCGTCACAATGGTACCAAAAAAGGAGCCAAGGGTCGCGAAAAAAAGAGAAGAAAGGCCACTATAACTGACCCATGGCGACAGGGGAGCGAGGAAAGAAGTCCAGGGTGAAAGATATCCAAGGTTTCGTCTACTTTCACAAACCAGGGAAAAAATTAATCTGGGAGGGCCAAGGGCCAGCGTACGTCACCCTCGCATCCTGTGAAAGACTGGATTCGAAAGTTGGGGGGGAGGAAGGGGGAGGGGGGGGGGGGGAAAAGGGAAGGCGACATCCTCTCGTGTGGGGGAGGTAAGAGGATCGAGGGAAGGTCAAAGCAAGTTGGTAGGGCGACTCCTACATGAGCCCGGCGGACCGATCGACGCTAGGACAAGTGGGGACGAGAACCGGGGACTATTATAGAAAGGAGCTTGGTACCAGCACTACATCCGGACGCTGGAGGCTCGAAAAAAAGTCAGGAAAGAAAAAATAAGAAAGGAGACGACACTGGGCCTTTTGAGAAATCCAATACAGGAGCGAGTCAGGGGAAGGACCAGGCATCTCCAACTGAAAGATTCAAAAGAGGAAGGGATACAAACTCCCAATGAGGGAAGTCAGGGTCAAAAATTTTTGGCCTATAAAGATAAAGGGCGGAGATGGACTTGAGGAATCTGGGACAAGATAAGAAGATCTTAGTTTCTGATGCATTATCAAAAAAGAAGAAAACACTTCAAACGCCATAACGGGAACAACATTCATACTTACTAAGGGTGGAACTCGGGGTTCTAGTGGGGGGGCGGAGGGAGGATCACAGGAAAAGCCATCAAGGAAAAATCCTGGGGAGGGGAACAAACACGGGGGGGGGTTATCCAAGATGGAGCTCCGGGGGCTGACGGGATGAGGAGGAAAATGCACGAATTCATAATTCAAAGGGAGTTGGGCTCGGGCGGGTGTCCCAAATGTTTCAGGAACCAAAAATTGGATGGGGAGGAAGGGGTGCATAGGGGACTGGAAAATGGGCTCTCTCCACACAACGGAAGGGTTGGAAAAAAGGCCCGCGATGCAAATCAAAGAAATCTGAGTTTCCTTACCCGTTTGCGAGAAAAGAAAAGGGGGTACTTATGATGGTAGATCCAGGGAAGCGCGGAGTAAACAAGGGAAGGTCACAATCCGGTGATCAGAAGGGTTGATCACACTGAAACATAGGGGCTTGCGAGAGGGGGGATGAAAAGCCAAGAAAAAAGCAGCAAGACGTACCATCTCTTAATTATGAAAAATGGGCAGATGGGCGGGTGAAAGAGGACTGTGTATGTAGAGACAACGAAAGGAAGGGACGCAGATGGAAGGGGGGGAAGAAAATTGAACCCTGGTCGCGGGGGAAAGGGAGCTTTGCCGGGAAAGGAAGGGGCATGGGATTGGATCAAGAAAACTCATCAGCTTACTGACTTATCGTAAAGAGCGGATCCGAGCTTGGGAGAGGGAAAAGAGAAACGGCCGAAAGGGAGGTCGATCTTATCGCATTGTCCAAGCCTTCCGAAGGAAGCAGGGGAGGGGAGTGCGGGGAGGGCCAGCAAGGGACCCATGAAGCCGAAGTTTGATCACTCGCTGGGGTGAGGCTCGGCGGAAAAGGAGGAGGGGGGGGAGAAGGGAGGAAGAAGACTAGAAAACGGATGACAATGGACGCAAGCGATACAGAGATCAAAAAGGGAAAAAGGGAAGAGCCGCGCGCATGAAAATCTCACAAGGAAAGAACGCAAACGCAGACTGACGTAACAGGCTGGGAAGGTGGAAAGGGCGGGACTGCCCGCAGGAAATATAAGGCCAGACTTTGGCTTCGCTGTAGGGAGAACAGTGAGAGATCAAAAAAAATGAAGGGAAAAGGTCCGCTCCTAAGCGCAAAGAACGGAAGGGGGGGTCAAAATGAATTGCATCCGCTTTTCGGTTTTTAAATTTCAGTGAAGGATCAAGGGGGTCAACGAAAGAGGAAATCTCCTTTTCGAGAAAATCGAACACCTGAAGGGTTGTCGGGGAAAGTGTTTAATGCGCTCAGGTGCGTTTTAGACTCGATTCAGAAAATAAGTTACAGCGGGAAAAAACGAGGGCGTGGAGTACTTGGACCGAGAGAGAATGTGGGTAACAACCTCTCTCTAATAAAATAAAGTCTTCTCCTAAAAGGAGGGGGGGAGCGGGCCAGAAGCAAGAGAGGAAAATGCCGGGAGGAAACTGAAAGAAAATATCGTGGTACCGTGCTTCCGTGGAAACTGGGCCCCCCAAAAACTAGGAAGAGGCCTCAGACTGATCGAGGGGTATAGAACTACGACCTCTCTACGCCGCATTGAAGAAACAAAAGGAGAAAATTCTCCCAGAAAAAGGGAGGTGAAACCAAACCTCGACAAAATAGAGGCTAACTTTCCGCTCAAGGGAGCGAAAGGGGAGTAGGGGTCGCGCTTCAAACGACAAAATGCAAAGAGTAGAAAAGTCTCGTCAAAAGAAAACGCCCGTATCTGGACGGTTGGCAGGGAAAGAAGGACAGGGGTTGGGGAGGAATGGGTTGAAAGTTCCTTTGGGGCGGGGACCGTCACCCCAGCTACAAGGGAAAGCGAAAACGACGGAGTTCAAAACGGGGGTAAAAAAGGCAAAAAGAGTCCTAGTAGTCAAAGTTCTTTAAAAAGCAACATTTCACTTCGTCGCTTCAAAAGTTTAATTGGGGGGGGTGAAAGGAGTTGGGGGAATTAAAGATCAATTTTTATGCAACCAGTTTAAAGGACATCCGTAAAAAGCTAGAAATAAGCCAGGTGGGACTGAAGGGGAGAGGAAGACGAAGTCCGTCTTTAGACCAGTTTGCGTGAAGAAAAGGATGGGGGGGACAAGAGAGGAGTACATGGGATGAGAAAGTCGGAGGTAACACCGCCTAAGAGGTACGAAGGGGAAGGGTAGCGAAAATCGCCTCCGTAGGCCGGACCGTAAAGGCCAAAAAGCGTTCGAAAAGAAACTCCGCCTCGGAAACCAACAGGGAGGAGAGGACCCAGGAACAAAAATAGCTTTTGGGGGAGAAAAGGGAATCTTCAAGAGCGAAGAAATGGCAAAAAGAGAAACCATTATTCAAAAGTGCACGGGACAGGTTGGGGGAAAAAAAAGGAGGGAGCATGGTTTCGGATATAGAAGAACACAGGGTTGGGGGTTACCCAAAATGGGATATTTGAATAAGAGACAGAAACCCCGAACTCCAGTCTATCCCAGCCTTGCGAGAAAAGGGGGACGGGGTGGGGAAAAATGAGGGCGAGGTGAAAAATAATCCGGGGTACGAACCAGAAAGCGTCGGAGGTTGAAACAGCATCGATACCTGAGGGAAAAACACGAGATCGGAGGTAAGTAGAGTAAGGGGAAGCGCCACCTGGCAATAATCAAAATAGATGAGGAAGCAAGAATAAAAGGAAAGGAGGGTGGGCGAAACAGTTTTTTCACAGCTAATGGACACCGCGCTCGGAGAGAAAACAACATACCTTACAAA
>Ga0179593_1345776_pt1 | contig 16200 bp, 16 predicted proteins | sample CZODoug2_1_08_16_FD_185931 | JGI IMG/M metagenome (GOLD analysis project Ga0179593, IMG submission 185931) | Vadose zone soil fungal communities from Angelo Coast Range Reserve, California, USA - CZODoug2_1_08_16fungal (PacBio error correction) | ecosystem: Environmental > Terrestrial > Soil >...
GCGGACTCCAGCCCCGAATAGAAAAGGGTGGAAAAGCCACTAAACCGCGACGGAGAGGCGGAAGGGGGAAAAAACATCGCGAGTTCCCACATGCTAAAAGGTGAGGTTGAAGGGGCAGCGCACAAAAAATAGGCTAACCTAAAACCTCGAGAAAGACAACTCTCAGACGGAACCATGCGAAAGAAAAGGAGAGGTCGGGATTGGAAAGTGCAATAGAATTCATCAAAAAAGATGGGGGGAAAAAAAGAAAGTCAGCCAATACACATCAACTCTACTTGGGACGTTTGGGTCCAAAGTCTTGTTGACGGAAAAACCTCCAAAAAAGAGACTCAGTGGACAGGCGACCCAAAGGGGGTACAATTGGCCAGGGTAAAAAAAACCGCAGGTGAAAAAAGGAGATGGGACCGAAGGCAGATTAGAACGCAGGAGCACGGGGTTGAGAAAGCTAAGGCTTAAAGGGAATACGCGCGATGGCACAGCCAAAAAACCCTCACATAGTTCATTGAGAGGAGATGAGCCATGCCCGAACGGGGGTGTTAAGAAAGGGGAGAAACGGAAAATCAAACACGTCCGCAGGCACACTGGGAAGCTTTCGGGCGCTGTGCATCTTGTTTCGGCCCGCCTCGCACCACTTTGGGCCTTATGAAGAGACAAACTGGTAATCGGAGATTGGATAAAAAAAGAACGAAAAGGGCATCCTCACCGCCTTAAACCGTCAGCTACTAAATCGGGGCGGGCGGGAGGCAAGGCTCGGGCAGTAACTCAAGGTAAGCAAAAAAAATGGAGCCTATGGCAAAGAGGGGGAGGGAGGAGAGGGGGAGAAGTTCAAAGGAAACCAGGTGGCTGAAATAGAAAAATAGCGTCCGGCCAGACCGGATTCTCATCGTTGAAGCAGGGGACAGTCGCAATACTGTCAGAATATAAAGGCGGAAGGCCATGGTGAAAACTTTTCGATCGATGGAAAAGCCCAACAACAAAAAAGTGAAAAAGCCACCGAGGGTTCAAAGGGCAGGGGGCCGTCGAAGGACGACGATTAGACACAAAAATATTAAAAAGAAAAACCGAAAACAAAGGAGACAGACGGTAATAACCGGACATCGGTGCTGATGGCCGACAAGGACTGGGGGCACTCTGCACGAATAACTGAACGCCATCCTCTCGCGAAGAGGAGGAGAACCCAAGACAATCGGACGGCGCTGCAACGAAAGTGACGAGGGGGAAAGGAAAGCAAAGAATCCACAAAGGGGGGACTAGTCAGGGTACTAAACAAGTGGTTCTGGGAAATAAGCGGAAAAAAGGGGGTCAAAAGCATTCAAATAGTATCCCCGTGGAAAAACATAGGGTGGACGTGATGTGGGAGAGAGAGAAAACTGCCTCAGAAATATATGGTTGAAAAAGGGCGCGAACGGCCAGCAGTGCGCTGTAAAAAGTTGTGAAAAAACGAAACCGAACCGGACAGGGTAATCGACGAAAAAAAGATTCAGGAATGACGTCATTTGAACTGAAAAAACAGGCCATAGAAGCCGCGTTGGGGGAAAGGTCAAAATAGAAAGGAAGACTCTTCGAGAAACAGAGTGAAAAGAAGAAAAAAAAAAAGTGCAGACCGAAACTTACTGCAAGCGTCTATAAGGCTAAACAGGGTACGCACCAAATGTCGACTGAAAGAGGATGGACTGAGGCATCTGGGTGCTCGGGTGGTCCTAAGGGAAAGGTACGGGAGGTGGAATAATGACCGAACTGCAACAGGGTGAGAAGACGAAAAGTGAGGATTCGGTATTTAAGTTGGGGAAGATCGACACCCTTCTTGCTAGTACTTGGGGAACGAATAAGAAGTTGAGAAAGCGGTTTGCGTCCGCGACAACCAAGCGCCTTGCAAAAAAAATAGAATGGGGGGGACAACCTCTGGGAGAAGAGAGGGTAGACGCACAAGAAGGTGTCGGAGGAACCTTCACCATTTCCGGTCTAGCCATCGGATAGACCCTTAAAAACCAGAAAAAAAGATAAGATACGCAAAGGAGGGAAAAAGAGAGAGGATCCTGGAGTTCGTGTCCCGCAAGGAACAGTTTGCTCCTCCGGGTCAAAACTAAGGAAAGTGGACATGGGGAAACTAAATGGACAGCTTGAAGGGAATCAAAGAAAAACGGCCGGGGGGGTACTAAAGAAGGCACCCGAAGGGAAAAAAGCAGTCGGGTACAGGGGAACCGCAATCAAAATGATCAACTAGGAGCACAGCATGCCAGCGGGAGGGGAGGAATCAGAAAAAAACGCACATACCAAAAAATAGGTAAATAAGCAATGTCAAGTAGCGCCGAACACGCAGGAACACCTCAAAGTGCTGAAGGCCATGAAACAAACCAGGGAAACCTCGCTCCTAGGGGCCCTCGTGTCACCTGGTATGACGACTTGTCAGATAAGAAGAACGGGTGCTCAAGAGCGGCTGAAGGGCAGAGGAGAGGGAGCGACGCCGGCAGCTTAACGGAGTTTTTGGCCATTTAAACATTGAAAGGATCTAGCTTACATCCAAAGGTGACGCGCGGATGGTTGCGGATCCTGGTGCAACAAAACAATGCGGAAAACACGAAAAAATTGTTCATAGCGGCGGACGGGCTATCTCGACACACATCGACAGAAGAAGAAGGGTGACGAGGAGGACGACCCAGTTTGTCACGCTAGATTTGGACGAAAAGAGTGGACATCGACAACGAAAGAAAACATTAGGGAATAAGCAGAAATGACATGATCAAAAAACGGAGGGGGGACCGAAGAGACTACTAAAAACTTTCGTGGCGCAGCCGGGCAGTGTGTCCGGGCGGGGACACCTTCAGTTAGAAAGAGGAGCGGTCAAGCAACGGGGAGAGTTCTGGAAATATGTTTAAAGCAAAAGAGAATCCCGATTGAAAAGAACAGCAAAAGAAAAGGCGGCACGCCTTAAACCGACCAAAATCGAATGGGACTTGAATGGTACGGATGGACAGAGAGTACTGTGGGTAGAAGGGGGGAAGGAGGAAGGGAGGAGACCAGTACTGGACACTGGATGGTTTGGAAAAATGACTGACGGTTGTAAGGAAACTAGACAGGGGTGTGGGGGAAAATATAATGAGGAGTTAGGACCAATGGAGACCAACAATCAGAGGAAAGGTCGGAGGCAGGGAAGAAGGGTGGAACAAATGAAAGTGACTTTAATCAAAAAAATCACTCACCAAGGAAAGAACGAAAGTGCCCCTACTGAGTAGCAGGACGCATGGAGAAAAAGAGAGAGCAAAAGTCAAACGCATCGAGCAGAAGCATGAGGGTCAGAGAGCTGTGGGGCGCGAGAAGGGCTTCAGACGTCCCGATTAAGAGGAAGAAAGCCCTGAGTATTTTGAGATAATAACAAGGGTGGAGAAAGCAGCTGCTAGGACCTAAACAACACCAGCAGAAATGTCAGAGGAGAACATAAAAAATGTCATGCCAGCAGCCTCAAGGGGGAGGAAACGATCTCGGAAAAACTCAAAGGAAAGAGAAAAAAAAGCGAGGAACAGTGTCTGACGGCTTGGTGGGGAAGACAAGTAGGAGTGAGTAGGGTACGACTGGCGTCTAGAATGCAGGTCAGATAGGGTGGAAAACAACAGCTCATAGGACCCGGAACTAAGCAGAGGAAAGGAAAACAGGCGGCGCGGGGGAAAACGTAAAGAATTGGGTCAGACGCCTCAAGAAAACTTAGACGGTAAATGGCGAGGTTGGGGCCAGAAAACAGGCAAAAATAACCTGAGTGGGGGAGAAGAATCACGTCAACGGGAGTGGAATTGTATTGGCACTGGGGAAAAAAGAAACCTCGAGAAACAAGGTCGGAAGGTGTAAAGAGCGTGTCAAGAGTCTTTCGACAAGTTACACCTGCACAAATTTAATAAACCAAGAAACAAAAAGATCGTATGGTTTAATACATTATAAAAACTAAAACCGTATTGGAAGATCAGCGTGCATCTTTGTGCGGATACGTTTCCGAAAAAAAATCATCGAGAGAAGAGGGGGGGCTAAGGAAAGAAACGGAATTCCAAAAAAAACCCTAGAAAAAAACACCTAGGAAGAAGATAGGAAAGCAATGCAAAAATGAACCAGAGCCAAAAGAGCGGAGGGTAGACGTACATGAAAAGAAAAACGTCGGGGGCCAGAGTCAACGCGATAAGATCTTGAACAGTATACTGGCAGGGGGCGGATAAGAGAAAAAGGAGAGCAAGAGTAACTCAGGTTGGCGTGGACCAGTCGAATAACCAGACAGTCTACAATAGGAATGATCATTTGGATAGAGCGGGAGGGGCCAGTGACATTGTCGGGAAAAGTCAGGAACGAAAAAACGTGAGGAGCGAAAACTGAACAAACTCGCATTCGGGTATAATTGGGGCCAATGGGAGGGGAAAAGATGCAACCCAGAAAAAGATGTCGGGGGGTGCTCGGGGCAAAGAGGGGGAGTGTGGCAAAAAAAGAGGGTATGGAGAAATGGTGGGGAGGGAGGGGGGATGGCTAAAATAAGAGAGTGAAAGCAGGGTCAGGGAAGGGATAGAGAAGGGAAGGGAGAGAAGGGGATGGGGGGGGGGGGGGGTAAGGGGAGGAGAGAGGGTATTAGGAGAGGAGGGAGAGGGGGACAGTGAGAGGGACGGAGAGGTAAAAAGGAGAAGTGGAAGGGTGGGGGGGGGGGGGGGGGAGGGGAAATGAAGGGACCAGGGAAAGGGGAAGGAGGCAGTAGAGGGTAGGATGGTGGGGGGGAAGTGGAGATGGAATTGAAGGAGAAGGAAGAATTGGAGCGATAAAGCAGAGGGGGGAAGAGAGGGGGTGGGTGGTGGGGGAAAGATGGAGGGGGGAAGAGTAAAAGGTGGGGTGTAAGGTGGGGGGGGGGGAAGAGTGGGGGCGGAGGGTGGGGGCCGGGTAAGGAGTAAGGGGGAGATGAAGGGAGGAGGAGGTTAAACAAAAAAGGGGCAGGAGACGATAATAAAGGAGAAGGAAGAGGGGGGATGAGGATTTGGGGGGGTGGGGGGAAGGGGAATGTGATGAGTGTGGTGGTGAGGGGGGGGGGAGGGGGAATGGGGCAAGGAGGGCGGGGGCTCTGGTTGGGGGGGAGGGGTAGAGGAAGTGGGAGGGGGGTGGATAGACGAAACGCTTCATCAGGTAAGGCAAAAGAACGGTGGTCAATTTCAAAAAGGGAGAACCAGGGTACTTTAAATATCCCGGTTGTTTGCAATAAGATGTGAGGCACACAGGCCGACAAATGTACGAATCGAACCACGGAAGTTCCGAAACAATAAGAGCGATTGTGAAACATGACAACTCAAGCCTCAAACTCGGAGAGGCAGAGAGCCGCTCTGCCAAAAGGAGGGTGGGCCGATAGTGCGCCGGGACCTGCAAATACATAAGGAACCCGGGGGAGTTAAAATTTCAGCTGAAGGTTTAAACACAAAAGGCGCCCGCAAGATACGCGAAGTGGAAGAGTTTGTGAAAAATAAAACGTAACCCTTGGGCGGAGGGCGAAGAAAGACTCCCGGAAGGTCGGACGCAGCGGAGAAGGAAAGAAGTTAAGCGACTGGATGCGGTGGAGGCTGCGATGCGCGGTCTGAGCTCGGACTAAAAAAAGAAAATGAGAGCAGAGTGCACACGACTGGACGAGTGTCAAACGAAAAAAGTGCACTTAGGCATCATTGACAGAGGCGCCGACACCATCTAATCTGCTGGCAGGAAGACTCAGAATATCCGGCCAGTAAAATGAAAAGGATAGTCCCCAACACGTCAGAATGAAAAACAAGCTGCCACCTCCGGGAATTAGCCGAAGTCAGCTCTTAGAAAATTTGGCCGGAAAGAAACCATTAAGCAAAACCAGGAACGAAGGTAGCAGTGACGGCGGGAATTGAAGCAAAGATTTCAATGAAGAGGACCATATCTAACCCATCCCTGAGATCTTGGTCTTCCAAACCACGGACAATCGGCAAGAAAGCGGGAGACGAAATCATTGGGTCTTAGAAGATGGAAACAGCAAAAACCCGGCAAAAGCAAAGAATGGGGTACTGAGTAGTCAGAGCACGCAGGAGGGAGCAAAATAATCTGACCCAAAAGAGACCTGCAGCGCCGTGCAACATAGCTGTAAATGGGAGGAAGGAGGTAGAGAAGATAGCCAGCTGCAAATAGATGGGGCCAGAAAATAAAGCAGGGGGAGAGAAAACTTGGGCTCACATACCTAAAGCGCAAGGTAAAGACGCGGAGGCGGGATAATTCGGTTTCACGGCCAAGAAAAATTTTAAACTCCAGATGCTAGACGTTGGTCGATCTACAGCGAGCTTCGACGAGTAACGTGCGGAGGCGAGAAGGAGGAAACATGGGAGTCGAAGGCGTCATACTGGACAAAATAGATGGGCGCAGAAACATAAGAGAACTCCGTGAAACTTGGATACTAGGTCAGCACGTTTCAAAAAAGATGGTTCGTTTGCCGGCCCTACTGCAACCGGGGATGAAGGGGGGAGGGAAAACTGAGGGGGAATCACGTTGGTGATCGCCATTCCCCTGAGAATTTGACGGAAATAGTGGGATATGGATGACCGAAACTCCCCCACCCGCACTGAAGTGAATACAGAATGGTGACGAGAAAAAAAAAGAATACAGAATTTGGGAAGCGAAGGAGAGCTGAGCAGGGATGCAGTTACGGATGGGCACCGTCCGTGTCCGACCAGAATGTAAAAGACAGCGTGCCGGGACCGAAAGACAGCATCTCACCACGGATGAAAGGGAAAAGAGAGCGAAACTTGTAGTGGTCCATAAGAGTACGGTGAAAAGGGAGTTGGAAGCCGGACATGAAACCCGGGATGACAGGGAATGCATGAGATAGAAGAAAGTCGAGCGGCTTTCCTCGCATACCAGGCTGGGTGAACGAAGGACGGGGGGTTACAGAAAAAACGGACAGTCATCTGATGATGAGGCCTCCCGTTCGCAGGGGGGTCGATCTAACCAACGCAAATAAGACGAAATCAACTCAGTCTAGACGTTGCAAATAGCGGGCCCGGAGAAAGAACGGACCTGGTTGGCCCCCTCGGTCAAAAAAAAGCCATTAGTCTCGCTCAGCTAGGCAGGGCGGTCAAAAATATGAAAACAACTTGCTATAAAAGATACGAACCGTGAATAGCCCTGGTCCGCTACCGCGGAGTAAAGGGAGGCGGCGACCAAGCCTGCTACAAGCGCATTTCAAGAACACGACATTCCATCTTAATCAGCGTCGATTACAATGCAGGTAGGGAGGTTAGAGTCAATCGCTTTGCCAGCGCACAGACTTGCCCGTGGAGACAGGGCCACAGAGGGAGGACAAGGCGCTTTGCAGCACAGAAAACATACGTAAATCAATCATCAGCGGTGAAAGAAATTAAGAGTAGGCGGGTCTCTATTTGAAGGCCAAATGAGACGGGGACTCAAAAAGAGAAAAATGCTGAACTGAGGGGAAGGAAAAAGGCAAGAGAGAGGAACTGACTGTCTTGCCGCCGGCCGGGAAGGCTTGGGACCTGAAAGAGTGCGTTAACATACGGCAAGTTCTTTGACGTGAACCAACTGTAAGCTTGCAAAAGGAAAAGTCGAGACTCGCAAACCGACCGCGAAATGGGCTTACTGGTGGAAGGAACGGGATTGGATAGATGTCACCGAAAGATGGAACAGGTGGCTAGGTGAAAAGGACTACGCTGTTGGGGACGTCAAAGCTAAAGTGTAGAAACGGGTTGTGGAAGGCGGAGAGTTAAGAAATGCGACCCCGCAAAGGGTAGGGCTAGGGGAAAGGGAAGAGAACTAGTCAATGATTGACTGAAAAAAAAAGGCCTCTGGGGAAAAATACCGGAGAAAGACAATCACTCTCGAGATGGAGTAACACACCAGTCGGAACATCAAACACACAAGGGGCAGGGTCAAACGTCTATCGACAAAGACCCTAAAGAGAGATCAAAACCAAGGAAAAAAAGGAATCGTATTCCGGAAGACCCGAAAACTCTTTGAAGTCACAGCGATGCGACAAGGGGTCGGAAAGGAAAACCAAAGGCTCTCCCCCAAGGAGTGGCGGTCCGAGATTGAAGAGGCGCCTTTCTAAAGAAGCCACAAAAAGGAGGCAGTTAGATGATCAGGAACTATGCGAGGGGGAACGGGTTGACGGCAAACAAAGAAACGCAAATGGTGGTAACGGATCGAAGATGGCGGATCCGGGGTCAGGCTGCGCGGCCAAAGAAAAACAAAAGAAAGCAAAAAAGTTACCCTGTAAGCGGGAGAACAAACAAATGGTGGGGAGCAAAGGTACTCAAAAGGGGGCGGAATCATTGCAAAAAAAGTCAAAAAAGGACCAAGTGTGAAAGGGTGGGACTGGTTACATCAAACGGCTCGTCAATCTGATGCGGAGATGGAACAAAAACTCGATTAAGGAAAAGCTTCTCTATGGTGTTGTGAGAAGGGGAACGCCGGCATCGTTCGACGAGGATTAACAAAAAACCAGGATTTTTGCAAACGAAAACGAGATCGAAAGAAAATCTAGTACAAAAAGAAAACCGGAGAGTGTCAGTTGCTCTTGGGGGGGAAAACATTGAGGGTGACTAGAGGATCAGAAAGCGGTAGGCAAATCGACAAAGCCTTGGTGAAAAGAAAGTCAACGCCTCCTAGAGAATCACAACAAACGGAGAGGAGAAAGGAACTTCAGGGGGAAAGTCACGTGACACTTCAATAGGACGAGATTGTCGAAAAAATACCTAGAAAACGAAAAGAAGAATAACAGGGGCAAAGAGCACGCTGGGACGCTAGTGGGGACCAAGTTGAGTGGGGAAAAAATATAGGAGACCAGCATAAGAGAAGGGCGGAAGAAGTACTACGGTGCGGAACTCCGGACAAATCGAAACTCCAGACCGACAAGTAGCGCACTTGTGAAAAGCAAGAGTCACTCAGAAATATGTGAAGGAAGAACAAAAACTCGACCTTCGTTACTTTTGACTGTGTGCTGGGAGCACGCACCCATGATACGCAACTCGGACCTGGTGAAATGTGGGGGGACGGTGTTTCTCCCCATCCTATGTCAGTGTTAGGTCATTTGAGGCACGCAAAGAAAACAAAAGTGGGATCGAACTCGCGATAAAGAACGAAGCAAGGGAAGAGCATCGATTGGCATTACATCCATTCAAATAGGTCAGGAGAAGAAAGAGTCGGACAAATGAAACGGATTGGGCAGATCAGACGCCATGCGGCACATAGAGCGTTCCGCCGGTGAAAAAGAGATTCACGCAACTTTAAAAAGCTTTTCGCTGGACTTTCGGCCAGGCGCTCAACGCAGCGAAACGGGGAAAAAAAGAGGGCTAATGAAAAAGAGAGTGTAAAAGTGAATCCGAAACGCCCTCGGTCTAGCGTGAACTTCATCGACTAATGCTGCTCTGGGGGCGTGCGCAGGAACGCTCGTACTACGGAAACTGAGGGAAGCTCGTGAAAATGTCCCACCAGGCCGGATGGCTTAAAGTAAATTAGAGATCAAATACTCCTCCTGACTGGAATGAAAGCAAAAAGCTCGAAGCACCAGGACGTCAATGAGGAAGGGAACCAATCAAGAAGCCAGACCAGACTTCCCGTGGGGAGAAAATCGAATCACGCTATACAAAGCCCCGTATAGTTTGAAGCGAAACCACCTAATAATCCGAGACCGGGTGATGCCGGCTCGAGTGCAAGGGGATTGGCAGAGAGCGCGGTTAGAAAGATCAGGATGCACAGCAATCTAAAAAAAAAATGGGGCCGCACTAGGGCCGCGCGAAAAAGAGACCATTTGAGGCTTTTGGAGGACGAAAGGCTAAGAACAAAAACCCGCCGGCACCCGATGCGAAGTGTTTTTAAATGGGGTCCCGAAGGAGTTCAAATAGAACCAGCAAAAAGGGAAAATGCGTATACCCGACGGGGCAATAACTAGGGAGGGACGGATGGCAATGATGAAAGCGCAGGCTGCGGAGATGTGAGTGAGAAAGGAGGCAAGGAAGACTGGGGTCGTTGTGGCACCACCGAAAGACGCAAAAGACGCTGAGGCTGAAATTCGTAAAAGGACCAGGCATGGTTTTTGTGGTTTTTTTTTTTTTTTTTTTGTTTGGGGTGTTTTTAAACGAACCGGGAGGCTGAACGACGTTGGAAGTGCGGGAGAAAACTGAACAAAAAAACGCAAACAACACGTCGTCATCTGATCTGCAAAGAAGGAAAAAAAGGACAGAGGGGCGCCCGGAGAAGGAAACTAACTGAGTCATTAGCTCCTGCGCACGTCCAGAGTGGGGAACCAGCGTGGAGGATGACTACTCAGGGGAGACTAGGAGGGAATGGCTTTGGACTCCCCCCTGACTAGGACATCGAATGGCAGTATCCCGCCACGCCTGTCAACCATACAGAAGTGGGGACCGGAAACGAGAGGGAACTTGAAAGATTTCCACTGTTCACACGCGAGGATGACATTCCGTGGCACCTGTACGGCGGCAAAAAAGACAGTCTGGGATCAAAAAAAAAAAAAGAGGAGGGGAAAATTGTCCGCGGGTGCAAATGAAACGAAGGATGGCGGGTCCTCAGAGTGAAAAAGTGAACGCGCAGGAAAGCGTAAGTGATCAATCTCATTCGAAGCAGGCTCGCCAGAGATTCGCCGCAAGGGCTGATGGTTCACGCACGCCACTATCGCCAATTCATAAAATGAAAAAAAAAAAAACACGCCAGCGGGGCGGGAGATCAAAAAGGAATACCCCTCATAAAGTGAAAAGAGGGAGGCGGCCGGATTAAAGCGGAGTTTCACGGGTAGCTGCAGAATCAACGAAAAAGGGGGTGAAAATCACAAGCTATTGGAAGCCCGGGGTCGTTAGAAAAACAAGATTAAGAAATGGTTCTCCGGGCAAGGTCGTAAAGGAGGCAGAGTATCGACAACTCGACCACAAAAAGAAATCCAACGACAAGGCGAAGTTTGAGACTAAAAGAAACTCACGGAAACTCAGCGTCCGATTAAACACGGGGCGAACCAAATGGAACGTGCGAAAAAAGGGATTAAGCACTGGCGCGAGCAGGGAAAACATCGTACTGGAAAGAGCCTGCACATAGCAACAACGCCAGGAACCCATCAGCACATAGGGGGAAAGGGTGACTATCATGTCCCTCGTCAAAAGCCGGGGGGGGGTCCCCAAAGCATCTGTTGAAAGACAAGAGAGGTGCATCAACCAAACTAACCAAGAGATCAAGGAAAGGGCTTAAGCGGCGTGGAAAAGGGAAATAAGCGAAGTCTACAATAGTGCAGCGCCGGCAACTTTGGGACTGGTAACTTCAGGGATCGATAAGGTGAGGTAAAAAGACGGCGGGTTTCATCAGGGGACCAAAAGCTGTCGCCCAGCACGGAAAGGGAAAACCGGGCTCAAAAAACCGACAAGGGTCGAATGGATTGCATCTGTCGGGGGTCTCAAATGGAAGGGGAGGTATTGGTGTCTAAAGCGTTAAGAAGGACGAATGAACTACGAAAACGGCACAGCGGGATCGTTCACTGTCAAGCTTTGGGGACGCCAGAGAGGGGTTGAACGGAAGGAGACAGCAGCGCCCATCTTCAAAAAGCGCATGCTCTGGGTCACAAAGCTATGTCAATTTAAAAATTTGAAACTAATCACAGGGAATCGGAACCATCAGCCGGACGGTGCTCCTCTCTCAGTTAGGGGAAGGGAAATGGGAACTCCCGACATCACAGAACCAATTAGTAGCTGAGCGAGAGGATAGGGAATAGCCGAAGGGGAGAGTCCAGAACTGACAAGTAAAAGGCAAGGGACCATCTTTAAAAGAAAAAAGCAGCTGGAAAAAGCAAGGGACACAGCAGGCCAAGCCCTCGGGTGGCGATGTTCCGACAGGGGATAAAGCACTGCGAAACTGGGGCACCCGTTCGGACAGGGGAAAAAAGGATCGAAAAAGAATAGGGAGAATTTTCTGCGGAAAAAAAGGGGGCCAATCGCTGCGAAGGTGTAAAGAACTTAGAAATGATCATAGATCTCGTAATGAGAAAAAAAGCTGACCAGTGCAGAAAAACTCACGGAGGTAAAGTACCCTTGCTGAGAGGGGGGAACCCGGGAATGAAAAAAAAAAAAGGGCGAAAATGGAAAACGGGAAGGGATGGGCGAAGCATCTGGAAAGAAATGGGATCGGGGAGGAAAGTTGGAAGGGCGACCTGAGACCGTTCTCGTAACATATTGGAGGGGAACTGACAATAAAAAACCGAAACGAAAGTGAAAGGAATGCTGGGGACGAGCGACCAGGGAGGAGGAGGACGGACTGAACTTTTCCCTCGCCGAAACGAAGATGGATGAGGGAACTGAGATAGATGAAGAAAAAGCATTAGGCAAAAAACTCAACAGTGGGGAGAGAACGAATGAAGGTTGGCCAGCGGTGGGATCGCGAAGAGGTCGGAAAGCGAAAAGGGAAGAGCCTCGGATGAAGCTAAACAGTTCCGGACGTCCCTCTCAAAAGCAAGCGGAGATAATAGAGAGAATGCCGGGGCAATCCCGCACGCGAAAGAAAATCAGTATCGTAGAAATGCAAAAAGAAATCGCGCATGGAAACTATCTACGGGAGGGACGACAAAAAGAGCCAAATCGGTATCTTTGCAGAAGAGGCGTAACTAATGGTGCGGTGAAATAAAGAGAGAAGAATGGAAGAAAGCGGAACAAAACCTATGGCAAAGTTTGTAAAAAAAGCGGATGGAAAAACTCTTGAATCATGGAAAGGAAAAAGGTCAAAAGGGCCTGAAACCGCTTCCTTTTGACGTGTTGGGGAAAATGGCGGTCGGACGACCCCAAGGAAATGTCCAGCTCGGGGGCGCAAAAACTGTTAGTGTGGGCGAAAACGTTCTCACGAAGCCAGGGAAGATTGGGCTATGCCGGGAGGGTTGCAAAAAAAGAGGATGGCCGCGCAGCCCGACACCAGTGGGAGAGAAAAAAATCCCAAAATGGGTACATACGAAGATGCAACAAAAGCCGTCAGACAACAGTTCCAGACATTTTGAGAGCCCGCTTCGAGGAAGGGAGGACAAAAGAACGGTGGTGGACGATATCGTGAAGCGATTCACCAAGAGGATAAAAGAAACGAGAAATTTCAGCGGCGGGAAGCAACTGGTCAAAAAAAGCAAAAATCGATTGCTATAAAACACACGATAGGCGATATAAACGGACGCAAAACCACTCAAACGAGGAGAGAAAAGGCGGCGTGCGGCAACCATAAATTAAAAGCGGGGCTCAAAGACGGCGAACTGGAGAATAGGACAAAACGATGGTACTGTGAAAAAAAAGCCCGGTTATCATTCAATCAGGGGGGAAAAGAAAAGACCGGAAAGACTCAACCCGATAGAATCCGAAGAGGGCATCGGAATAGAGGAGAGCATCTCCGCCATGTCACCAGTTTCACAGAGATCCACAAACAATTGAAAGATGTCGCGTAGCGAAGGCACGAGGGGGAGGGAAACGAAAATCGTGTGAGGAAAAAAACCAAATGAGCAGCCAGGCTAACGGTCCAGGAACAAAGAGGGGCTGGCAACGAAAGAAAGTTAAAAGACTCTGCCAGAGGCATGACGCCTCCGACAGAATCTTGACAAGCTACCCAACGAACAACGGCCGACTGGAGAAAAAAAATCGGTAGTAACGATATTGGCTTCCAGGAACCCGCGGCCATGGAGCGGATTCAGGGGCAAAAATCGTCATGCACGGGTTGTCAGAAAAGGGCCAAATAGGCGGGAAACGAGGACCTGCCTCTTATACGAAAGGAAGGGGGGATACAATGAGAGGGTGAGAGCAAGACCAGTTCAGGAGGTTAAGGAAAGTCGAAAAAAAAAAAAAGAAAAGAAAATGTTCAAAAAACCGAAAGGAAAAGTGTAATCGCTGGAGGAGAGTTCGGGGAAGGTCCGGCCCTTTTGCATCGGGATCGCCGTCTGGTCGGCCGAGACGCAGGAAAGCGGAAAGAAAAAAAAACCGTCGGAACCGTTTTCAATCTCTTTCGCAAAACAGGGAGGAAGCCAACGAACAGAGGGGCGCTATTCGCTAAAAAAGGGAGGAGGAAACAACACGGGTCCCGAGAAAAAAAACGTACGGCTACACACGTGGAAAGTGATGTGCATAAACGGAACTGAGGATCGGTAGAAGATAATTTTGGGTAAGAAATTCTGGTACGGCTGGTGAAAAAGAGTGGGGTGGAGTAGATGGGGGGGAGAACGGCGAAACAGACCCACTCAACCAATGGGGGCGAGGAACGGGAACAACGACCTTGCAGGTACACGCTGCACGAATGACCACTGGTCACAGGCGAGGCTTCATAACGGAGCATCATGGAAGGTGCGGGAACAATACCAGGAATCATCTCTCTCAAGAAGGAGAGAGAGTGATCCCTGGTCTTTCGTGAAAAAAAACGAAAAACAGCGGTACAGGGGGAACTCCTCGGGTCAGCAGAAAGAAAGGAACATCTCGCTGCTGAAGTGTAAAGATCTCTCGAAGCGAAAAAAAAAAAAAATTCATTACGCGTGCCGGGCAGTTGAGACGCGGAGCAAATATGAATCAAGGGGGAGGAACAGCATTTGGCGAACCAAAGACTCATTCGACAAAATCCCTACGGTGCAGTAGCGCCGGAAATGACAAACAAGGAAATTATCGGACGTCTGGAAAACTCAACCAGCATTAGGCATCGCTAAAAAGATATCCACTTTTCGTCCTGGAGAATAAAGCTGAAGAAGGGTCTTCGCACGTAAAAGAAACAGGCGTGCGCAATGAGAGCGACCAACGCCGTGAAAAGAAAGCATTTGAAAGTCCTGGAGGGGTGAAGATTCAGGCATCGTCCGAAAGGGGAAAAGAGTTCGTCGGGTCAAAACACAAGAGGGAATCCAGGCAAGATGGCCGACTGGAGAAACCTGAAATGCAACGCGCTTTAGAGCCAAATGAAGTCTCCATCATCGATGCCACGGGGGAGACAGAGGGGAACGTCGAGGGGTGGACGAATAAGGACGAAAGGGGCGGTGATAACCACCCAGTGATGAAAGAAGGAGGCGTTGGGGAAGGATCATGGCGGGGGTTAAAATCAATCGTCTACATGCTTTTCAATGAGAAGCCGGCCGATTGTGGGCCGGCCTGCTGGACCTGCAAGGTGAAAAAGAGGCGGTTAAGAACGGTTGCTTCACAACTGTGAAATGGCATAAATGACATCCCAGCACGAAAGAGAAACGGTCGAAGGATTAGTAGAGGATTTGGGCTCACTATACGTGTGGAGAAAGTACGAATTCGAACAGCCTAGGACACGGGGGAGAGTAAAAATTATGACGGGGGACGGTAATGTAGAGGTGGAAAAGGTGGGAATGACGGGAATTTACTACATAAGGCCAGGCCCAGTTAGAAGTGCGAGGCGCTGGAGTCTGCGGAAAGGAAGTCATGATGACTTGCTTTCAAACAATGGGCACGGAACAGGAACAAAAGCCAGATGCTCAACAAAGGGCAGGGAACGAATGGGGGGGCAACGAAGGAAAAAAAGGAAACGCGACACAAAAGAGTAGGGAGCTGACATCTGGCGCAAAGAGGAGCGTTTCGGAAAAGGGGGCGAAACGGATTATCGGAAAAGATACCGCTGCTCAAGGTAGCGCCTTCACCTGATTTGAAAGGCTTGGAAGCGCCAAAAGACCGACCAGCCTGGTCCTCGCGACCAGGAAGGAAGCTGACGAAACTGGAAACGTCTCGCCACCAATCACGGAAATTGGAAGCTCTAAAGAGGCGAACATTGTCTGACGAGGGGAAGGGGAATGCCTAAGACCTGCTGGAACGAACGGCAGGAGGGAGGGACATCGATCCGTACGTGGACGATCATGGAAACAAGAAACCCCATAAGTACCAAGAGAGACAGGAAAGGCACATGGGATGGGAACGCAAGACGAAACATCGTACAAGATAAAACCCATTTGGCACAAGAAGATCGAACGGGGCCGAAAAGGTTCTCAATCTAGGCCACTGCCAATAAGAAGTCGCAACTAACGAGGGAATGTCCAAAAAGTGTAGCATTACAAAACGCACCAAGTTCAAAGAAGCCGCCGATCAAGAGGATGCTGAGGCAACTCTCAATTATTCCAAAAAGAGAGGTGACTAAAACGGGAGGGGAAACGAAAGAGACGTGGTGAGAAGATCGAAATCGAAAGAGAGCCACGAGGAAGCTAACCGCCACGAT
>Ga0179593_1380954_pt1 | contig 16200 bp, 15 predicted proteins | sample CZODoug2_1_08_16_FD_185931 | JGI IMG/M metagenome (GOLD analysis project Ga0179593, IMG submission 185931) | Vadose zone soil fungal communities from Angelo Coast Range Reserve, California, USA - CZODoug2_1_08_16fungal (PacBio error correction) | ecosystem: Environmental > Terrestrial > Soil >...
GGGGGAAGGTGTCAAGATCGTCAGAGGGAAACGGCGTAGGATCGGAACACCAGCCGACTCACGAAAAAGAAAATGGGAAAGATCGATTGGGGATCTGCAAGGGAAATGAAAAAGCGGGGCAGGGTTGCATCCAACCGTATAGATGGGCGGGGATTGAGAAATGAAGCTCGGGGATCTTGCCTTGCAATTGAAGGGGGTAAAACAACCACCTCTGCTGATTTGGGAACTGAGGTAAAACATTGTGGGATGTTGCCCCGCAGCTTTTCGAGTAAGATAAATGAATGTGTCAAATCGGACACAGGGCCAGGCGGCCTACGAGTGGAAGGAATGTAACAATTGAACGAGACTCGGAGAACATAGCTTACGGGCAATTTGGGGGCCAATTTCGGGCGGATCAGGGCGCCAAAAATATTCAAAAGACAGTGATAGGTGAGGAGCAAGCCCCGAGAGAAGGCGGCTTTTCCCAGGAGGCACATAGGGGAGTTTGACAAACGAAGGTGTGTTTAGGGGGACCCGGCATTGTGGGGAACCATCGGTAATGTCAGGGGGACCGGGAAGAATAAGGATGATTGGAACAACAGCGTCAGAAGGGTTGCCCGAGAGGGGTGCCACAAAGAAAAGGACAAGTGACAGAGTCGGGCAACGATCTTTAGATGCGGAGGTGGGAAAGGATCATCGGCAGAAAGAGGAAAGGCCAATTCGAAGACGTGTATAGGGGTAACCTCCCCATCCATATAATCGGTGGTGCGTGGGGGGGCACAAAATGAATACACTGCAGCGCAGCTCTCCTCAGGCTTAGGATATTCTCATAGGAAAACGACGGGAAAACATAACTAACAGCAGATGAGAGCTCACAACACAACGGAGGAATGAAAATGATTCATCGTAAGGGGAGGCTATGGTCGTCTTTTTAAGAGGGAGAGGACCGAAGAGTGCAATACGGGGCGCTTGCTGTCCAAGTTATCGGTAAAGTTACAATGTTGGTCTCAACTGAAGGAGGGGGAAAGTAAAAAATAACAAATGCGCGAGGCGTCAGCAAAAAGCTCGGGACTGCCTCTTCGCTCAGCAGGCAGGGAAAGACCGCGCGCGCGCCCGGCAGCCGTCCTAGGCTGGGACGGACGGGTCAACGGCTGAAACGGAACCGGGTGGGGGGTTCACCCGCGCTGAATCACAGGGATGCACCTCAAAGAACATGGCAAAAACGAAGGGAACATCAAAAAGGCGGGGGCACAAACTATGCTAGGGGAAGGACAACTCGCAAACGGGCAAGGCATTGCTCATCACATTGACCTTGAAAGGACTCCACTACTACCGCGGTTGTCATGGCGACCTGTATCCGGGGACCGAGAAAATGACCGAAGCTTCTGGGATTCCTACGCCGGCGTAACCTCCGGAACATAGGGCAAGTGTCCAGCTCACGTCGTCAAACCTGAAATGTTCGAATTAAGACATCATGTGAAGAAAATCAAAAAAAAAAAAAAAGGACTCCTAAAAAAGCGAGCGTGCGGGGGCCTCACAGTTACGCGGGGGTGCAAGTCTCGACCTGCGAGGGTTGAAACCAGGATGGGAAAAGAGAATCAAACGGGAAAATCACCTGAAACTGTGCTAACAGAAAAACACCAATATCCCAGCTCGATCGAATCGGCTCGAGCGGAGGTGTAGAAAAAAAGCCGACGAAGTTTCCTATCGATCTATCCAATTCAGGGGGTATCCGGAGATGCCAAAAGGAGATGGAAAAGGGGTGGGGTGGTCGAAAGGCGCTGCGCGCAAAACTCTGAAGGTCAAAGTGAAAAAAGCCGGTCTCAAAGCATCCGGTGGAAAGAAGCTGGGACGTGCCCGGGTCAGGGGAGGTGCAATGTGGATAAATCGAGGAACCTGTTGCTCGCTAGAACCGAAGTCGCCGACAAATTAGGTTGACTACAGAAAGGAAGACAAACCATAAATCTTCACCCACAGTCGAATGCATCAGGGTCCAGAAATGACACGCAGGAAAATGGAAAATATGCGAACTGAAATTCTAGATACTATCCCAAATGCTTGGGAACGAAAAGAGAAAGGCGGAGCAAGACACATTACTGGGCAAGGGCGATAGGGAGGGAGGTTTGGTTCAGTTATGGGGGTTGCATGGGAGGTGCACGGCAAGCAGAGATACGAGAGAACATGTTAAAGCCAAGGCAGAGACAAGCGAGGGTCAGGAAGGAAACAAATGTTCGCACGGATGGGGGGGTTTATCGTCCTAGCACGATCAGGGTTGGCAGAAGGCGATTCGGGAGGGTCCTCCGCGAGCAAAATCGTGTCTGGGACAAGCACGCTGGGTGAGGGGGAACCACCCGCGGACGCTGAAACGCTTAAGCATGGGATCGATGACTCGGGTGAGGAAAAGAGGCCCGAACTACCAGAAATGCGATTGGGGTGCACGAGTCGTCGCGCTGCATGGGTCGGGACACAGATCGTTTTTGGAAAAAAAGGAATTGACAAGAAGGGGAAATCATAGACAGGCACGGGAGGCGGGGGGTTAGATGGAAAGGAAAGGGGGGGGAAACATACCTCCACTCTGTTCGCAAGGGCAAAAAAAAAGGCGACGCCAGACCCGAGCCGGTTGAAGGCGCGAGGACCTGTAATTAGAAACGGAATTAGTCGTCGAGATGAATTCGCGGGGTTACGGACGCAATCAATACCATGATGGGGAAAGACGCGCAACAGAAGACTCTGCAATCATATGAATGTCGGGAGAATCGAAGGAGACACCCACCAAGAGGGAGGAAATGGTGCTACATGACGAGCCAGAAGAAAACAAAAAAAGAACGAAAGGGCGAATGAACGCGAACACCTTAAACGGAAACGGTAGAGAACTAAAGGAAAACTGGGGAATAGCGCCGTCATCAGGGGGGAGATGAAGCGTTGAAACAACAGGGGGGCTTTTTTTGAGATAAAACCGGGATGCTTGCTATACAGGAGGAAAAAACGGCGGGCGCGCGCAGGGTACTAAGTAAAAGCGGGATATTGCCCTAAAGACAGCGTATCTACTGGATGCTTGTTGATGGGGGGGGAGGGGGGTAAAAGGGTGCCGGGGGGGTCGGTCGGGGGCCTGCCTATACCACGGATTCCTAGAAAGAAGGGGAAAACTAGTCGCGGCAAGCAGATGACGTCACAGGGGACTGTCAATTCTACGAAGATGATATCGTGTCAGTTCAGACCTTTGGCCGAAATTGCTGGACTGGGGTTAGCCGAAACCAGTCCCGAGGAAAAGAAAGACAAAATGAGGTACAGGAGCGAAATTACTTAGAGAATGCACAAAGGCGTCGAGCGTGCAGGAGGACCGGTAGGGAGCGGGCCGACCGGACCGTCTTGGTATGGAAGAATAAGTGCCGTTTAAAGAAAGAAAAGGCAATTGGCTCAGCGCTGGGGAAGGGAAAAATCATAGCGAGGCAAGCGAAAAGTGTAACGGGCGCCGCTGGGGCGCAATAAAAATTGGAAGGAGAGAAGTATCCGAAGCAAAGGGGGGGAGAGGAGGCCGGATACGTGAGCCTCAGACGACCGGTATAACGTGATAGATCTGAGTGAGTCGGACAGGGGACGAGGGTCGTCATTGCAAGGACAAAAAAAGGAAAGCCAGGGGAGGAAACACTCCGGATGGGGATGAGTCGCAAGACGGGATCCTCGAAATGACAGTTGTGCGCTTTACCACGCGGAGGAGTCAGAAAAGGCGGGGAAGGTCGCTGGGCGGCGGGTATCCTCGGAGGGAGTCGCGCAAGAGGGAAACTGTTATCAGCAAATTTGCCGGAGCAAGAAGAAGCCAACTTGGGAGGGGAATACCACGCCATGGCAAGGTTCCTCGGGTTGATCGACAAGCCGATGGGAGTAGTCTCACCACAAGGGGAAAGAGGCGGATGTATCAGGCTCATCGAGAAGGGCGGAAAGCATTCGATCGGTCGGTCCGCAGAGAAAAGACTCGCAGCGCATCATGGAAAAAAAGTGGGCGGACGCGCCTTGGGAATTTCGATTTGAAAGAAGAGAGGGGCTGAGCGGACCGAAAAAAGGGGGGGCCGGGCTTCTTGCGCAACGGATGGTCGAGGAAAAAAGGGAACGAGAAGAAAGCGATCTGGGCTGGCCAAGTCTAAACAAGAGTTTGCACGGATTCTTGAGAGACGCGATCGTCTGGGAAAAGGGAAAATCCTCTAGCAAGTCCCTTCAGCAGAGCTGGCCAATGGATGGCAGGTACTCGGCGCTGCAACGGGTCTAAGGTATAAAAAAACCATGCTCAACATTCCTCATGAGAAGAAATCACTTAGGGGCCATAGGTGCAGGGGGAGAAAAAAAAAAAAGATCCGTTAAAACGCATGGGGAACGGAGGGGTCAGGACGGGGGGCACGGATGGGTATCTAAAAAAAACGGAAGGAGGGGAGTAAAAAACGAAAGATCGTGCGTCTCGACCCAATCGAGGAAGGGAAAAGTTATACCCTAGGTCAGGGTTTGGCGAACCGAGCAGAGGATGAGGAGGCAGGGGCGGGGAACCAAGGGGGGGGGGTTAGAATTTAACCGAGAGGATCAGAACATAGGAAAGGAACAAAGAGGCTCCGCGAGCGACAAAATACGATACTGTATTGGAAAAAATTTTGAACTACATCTCGGGAGAGCAGAGGGAAACTCCTTTTAATGAGAAATATTAGTCGCATCCATGCGCCGCGAAGCGAATGGGGGTGAGAAAAAATGGGCACGGGGTTAAACCCAAAGGAAAGAAAGGTACAGGATCGGGGGAGTACTTCCGTGATGCCAATATCCAATAATACAGAACTCACCTCGCAGAGGAAGTTCAGGCAGGCCACAAGTTAATGGGGGGGCGGGTGGGTCGCGAGCAATCCCAGCTTGGTAGTATGGAGTCGAAGATGTATTCCTATCACAATCGCCGAAGAGGGAGGTGGGGAACGGATAGAGAGGAGTGCATGGGGTCGATTCTTAAACGAGAAACTGCCACTGGGCCAATGAATAAATCAAAAGGTTAGTAATTCCCGGATGAGTCTTCATGTCGAGAAAAAAGACCTGCCAGTATTTCTCGCGTAAAAATCAAGCTGGATTAAACCTCCCGCTACCTCGCCGAACGAAGAAGACGGAAGCGTGACTCAACACCCGAGAAATTTAAAAATTAATGGAGAATGACGGTCATGTAAGACAAATGGAGTTGCTTCAGAATTTATTGGCTAGAGAAAACCTACAAAGTGTAACCGGAATTGCGCAACGGCAATAATCATCTACACGGGGAAGAAAGGGCTCCTCTTACAGGAGAAGCAGAAAGGGGTGACGGAGACTAAATACTCTCTACAGTAGCGAGTTGGGGGAGAATCAAAAAAAAGAAAAGGCGGCACCATCTACTGGCGAGGAGTATTATAGTCCTCCACAGACGCTCGAGAAAGTCAGGGGAATTAACCCCAGGCAAGTAGCTCCATTAAAATTCCAAGAGACGGAATATGGTCTGGCCAGGACTCCCTGACGCGAAAAGCTTTGAAGGTCAGGAAGATCGAGGTTGCCAGAGGTAAGATGTTCTAGCGTAACTCGATGAGACAAACAGATCACTAGACACCCTCTCCGAATTCAGAAAAAAAAACAGGGACGGGAGGGAAATTAATAGTGGCGAAGGTCGCAAAGACAAACCTTACCACTCTCTTGACTAGGAAGATTCAAAGAGGTGCAGGATGAGACCGTAAGAGGCCCGTGTCTCAGAAGCAGAAGACAATCATGCACATGCGAGTGACGACGCAAAATGGAAAGCACATATGAAAGAGAAGAGCAGGGAAAGTCGCAATCACTGGTAATTCTTCAGTCCCCAGATTGGCTTAAAAATCAACGAAAAAATAAAAGGGGGTACCAAAAAGAGTGTTGGGAAACTTTCCGAGTAGGAAACACACATAATTCTCTCGTCAATGCAAGTGGTTGATGGGTCGTATCCGTAATAGTTGAGGAAAGGGACGGGTGTCGCCTAAACGTAGAAGGGAGCCTTTAGGGGGAGCTTGTCGAAGCAAAGGCTGGCCTTCATGGCATGTTAAGGCGGGGGGACAAAGTTTGGTGGGGGGAAGTGGGGAAGGAAAAGGGAGGGTGATGTGGAGAGGAACATAAACGGGGCTGCAGAGGCGCGAGGTGGTCGACACCGTAAATGCTTTGTCCAGAATGTCGGAAGTTAGCGGACAGCGAGTCCGATCGGCACATCGAAGAAAGGTTCCTCTTCGCCCTTGGAAAGAAAGCATCGGTGGCAAAAGGAAAGAGGGTGGGCGCGTGAGCTAGAGAAATATTTTATCTGGGGCAAATGGTCGTGATATCGTGCCGAAGGCCACTGTCAGTTTATGAGGGAAAAGAAACTGTAGGCGACCCCTCGTGCAAGGGGGGGGACTTTCTGCAAGGGCGGGCCGTGAAAGAGACATTCTGGGAGAGAAACCACGAGAGACGATGCTCGAGCAAGCCAAACACTGACCCAGGAGGGGCGGCGGACAATGTGTGAGACTCAGCGCAAGTGCAACTAGATAAGGCGAAGGGCGTCGATTTCGAGGACCGAGGCCACACAACGTTGAAACAAAGAGGTCGAGGAGACAGTGAACGCGATTGAGCACACAAGAGATGGTAGCTACAGGAAAGACCAACATGGCGACCAAGGGGAGACAGGCAAAATGCGCTGGAGTGTCAAGGAGGTCGAAAATGGAAGGAGAGCCATGGTATAATACCGAATCGTATACTGTTTTTGAGGGGAAGTAAACGAAAAGCAAGCAGCAAATGAAAGAACGGGAAAAACCGAAAACAGTCACGCGAATCCAGTAATGTAGGCCGGTTGAACCCTCTACGCAAAGGTTAAAAAAAAAGGGTGAAAAGAGGGGGGGATTACAAACTCGAAGACAGGGAGGTATAAATAAAAAGGAAAGGCGGTATGGTTCGTATATACCTTCGCCTTCATTGTGGGGTGACGATTTGCTATGTGCGTAAGAAGCATCCGGGATAATTCCTACAGTGGGCTGGCTATATGAATCTAAGCGAAAACGGGGTCCGGTCCGAAAAGCATCAGCCGAGGGGGGGCAGGCAAGCCACTGGGTACGGGAAAAGGGAAAAAAGGCCGATGATGCTGGACACAAACTGTGGCTGATACAGGACTCAAGCTTGTAATTTAACTGGCACAGGGAGAGGGAATAACTAGGCTCCTGGGTGGTAGAAAAGCCTGAAAGAGCGGAGGGGGAATCTCATATAGCGAACAGGGAGGTTCATATATCGGGTCAGGGGGAAGGGGATGTCTTCGGCTAAAAAATCGACTAGTCGCAATCATATTGTAATGAGAGGGGGATCGGCAACAGGGGGGGGAGGAGCAAGACTGACCAGGTTGTCGGAGCTGCCACCCGGATAATCGTACAATTTAAGGTGAATCCGAAGAAGGGTCGAACGGGACTCAACCCAAGAAGGGTCCGATGAAGGTCCCAGAGGGTGCGAGGGGGAGGTGATGGTCTTAAACATAAGAATGTTGCAGGGGATAGGAATAGAAAGGTCAGGGCAGCACGAGGACTTGCCGAGACTCGGCGTGGGGGTGGGAACAGGGGAAAGCGCTCGCTTATGAAATCGGACAAGGGAGGGGGATTTGGGGTAGACCCTGGGGAAAAAAAGAGAGTAAGGGGGCAAGGGAAAGATACAGAGAGTACGGTAGTTGAATGAGCGGCCCATCATGCGATGGACGTTACATGGGCTTTGAAGCGGAAGGGGGGGGGGGGAACAGGACAAGCTTCTTTGGCAAAAAGCGTAAGTCAGGAAGTACTTAGTGGTGGCGGGGGAAAAAACAGGAGTACAACGTTCGTTTAGGGTGCCTGGCTGTACTGGGAAAGAAAGAACGGGTCCAAAAAACCGAGAGGAGAGTCCGGGAAGCAACCGGGCATAGCGGTATTCATGACGAGGAGAACACAAGCGACGAAAGCCGGGGGCAGGGCGCGGAAAAGGAAGGCCTGATCGGTTGGTGCACCGAAGCCTCAGAGGGAAAAGGCGGGGGTGGACATAAACAACGGACTGAGAGCCGGCCAAGCGGGCCAAGCGCTAATTAGAGGAGGAGAAAGGTCGAAGGTTCGAAAAGAACGGAAACCATCGACGAAAGTCCAGAGTAGACAAACCAAAAGAAGTCGGAGGGTGAGAACAGTGGAGAGTTCAATAGGCCGTTAGTCTAGGTCGGATCGGGGGGTGCCGGAGCTCCGGATCAGAAAAGAATGCGCTCTGGGAAAAAAGCTTTAAAAACCCAAAAGTGATAGGCACCCGGGTTTTTGGCTCACACGAGGAGATGGGATTTTCGCTGGGGGTTCAACAAGAAGAGGGCGCGAGGCGTACTTCCAGCTCGCGCTGACGGCGTGGTGACTCTTCGGGGATCAATGCGCTTTGGACGACCGAAAGTGTACTCGCAGGCCATTAGTCAAAGGAGGTATGAGTGGCACCCCGTGAGTGGTGTGGTCTCCGGCTTACCCTTGGACTCAAGAGAGGCTGTTGTTCAAAGTCGTACACATCCAAAAAAATTTAAGTAAAAGGCCTCGACTACTGACAAGAGAGGGCCACAGGCCGGTGGGCCTAAACAACTGGCGTGACAAACGTAGTTTTCCTCTGGAGAAAGACGAAAAACCTGAAAGAGGGGGGGGCCAGTGGCCGAATAACTTCGTACTCGCGGTTTCCTATTGGGGAGGAAAGGGATAGAATTTTCGGAAAGGGATAACAAAAATGACACGAAAGTATTTGTCATTACACTACGCCGAGCCATTTCCTTCCGCCACCGGAAAGAGTCAGAAGGAAAAGGGAAAACAGCTTAAAAAAAAGACTGAAAGGTAGAGATCTGGAGAACATCATTCTGTGGGACGACAGATACGGCACCAAGCTCTTGACAGACATTAGAGGAACGTGAGGGGTTTGGGGGGGAGTGAGGAAGCCTGCTGGAGGATTTTCAACGGGAAGGGACGACCGCGTCGTTTACGCGAGAAACCGTCCCATCTTATTAGCAGGGAGAAAGAAAACAACAGTGGGAAGAAAAACGAAGATCGAAGCTGAGACCAGGGCTTCTAGGTTTGTCACAACAGAACAAAGAAACGTTGCCAGGGGGGGAAGAAGATAAAAAATTAGGCCCTGACTGTGGAGACGTGAGACAGAGAATAAAAAGGGCCAAACACAGAGTACGAAGGATCGAAAGGGGAAAGCTAAGGGGCGGCAGAGACACTGTAACGAGTTCAAGGACGAAAATGGAAAAAGGCTTGACGGAGCATGCAATGAAATGTGGCAATCATCATACGTGCATTTAAAAAACCGTGGCAAACGGTGGGGCAGGGGATCCTGTAGACGCAATGTAGACTGGAGCGATGAGATGCTACGACCCAAGGGAAGAGGCTAAGGTCTCAGGCTGGGGCAGGATAAAAAAATCCCATAGTATACAACAACATCGTGCAGGAATCCCAGGGAAGGGAAGACCGCCTACAAGTCGGAGTGATAGAGTTTTTACTAAAGCCAACAAGGGAGTGGGAAACTAAAGAGACTAGCGGGAGGCGTACCCCAGACTAATGACTGGCGTTCGGGAAGATGGGGGTGCACCGGAGTTGCTTGAAGGGGGAGGGTGCGTAAAAAAATAAAGGAATCAGGGGGGGGTACTGATACAACAATGATACTGAACATAAAGCCATCCATGACCTCGGGGGTGCATTCATTAAAAGGCTGTTCCCGAGAGGGGGGATGGACCACAATGTCGGTGGGAAATGATGAATGAATCCTCCCTACTAGAGTGAGGGGCATATCTTTGGGGGCCGCTGGGAGAAGAGGGGCCGACAGGATTCAGGGGTGATAATATAACGTCCTTCTTACTCAGGGTGGGTCGACGAGACTCCCAGAACCTATTCTTTTAGTGCTAGGGGTCTCAATGGAATGACTTTTAGCGAAAGTATTGAAAGAGAGCGCGAAAGTAGGAAAAATTAAGGTAAATAAAAGGAGCCCGGGCAACTGTGAGATTACGAAAGTGTCATCCCAAGCTGATAAGTTGACTCAGCAAAGGTACGGGTAATAACTGGGTTATGAGGAGGACAGGTCAGCCGGCTCATCAAAAATACGGAAAATGGAAACCTCAGAAACGAAGATCGGAAGAGGGAGGATTACTTGGCTGGAGGGCGGATAGAAGTGCTATGGAAACTCGGCACCTCGCTGTTCAAAAGAGAACTCAAACTACGTATAGAAGCCGAGGGACATCAGCTGCTATCCTCTTAGGGAGGGAGGCAATAAACAGAAAAGGGTAGCTAACAACCAAAACAGCTCTACGAAAAAAAAAAGGTTCAAAAAAGGTACAGATAAGGAAGCAAAGAAAAGGATCGACATCTACCGAAAGGCATGAACGATGTGTTTGCAAACGGAAGGGAACTAGCTTACAATAAAGGGGGGAAGGGCATGATACGGAAGCAGTCAAGAGCGGGTGAAGGAAACTATGAAAAGAGGACTGTCAAACTATGAGGTTTGTTGCCTCCCACCTGGATTCTTCGGACTTTGCTCTTCTACTCCCTTTCTGTTAAGGTACAAGAGGGGGCAGCGAGTGATCTCAAAAACGGAAAAAAAGACCTGTTGGGGCGTAGACAACAGAATGACTAGACGAAGACTGGATAGAGGAAGGGGAGGTTGGGGCAAGGGGGAATGAACGAGGGGGTGCACTATATGTGAAAAGGGACTGTAAGTATAAAAAACAGTCAGCGGCAAGAATAAGAGGGTGTGGACCATCGGAGCGTATGGCGGGGGGGAGAACGATTTTGGAGGGCGGCAAATATCCTTTGTGCATTTTACGTTTATAATACGAGGGCCACGAGTTATCTGATATAACGACTTTCTACATGGACAAAGTGTTTCGAGCTAGGTGGAAGGTGCGTTGTGCAGCATCGAGCTTCCCAGAGAAGAACCACACAAAGCACACATAAACAAAAAAAAACCCCCTCGTGGACCTCGCGACCAAAATAAGGACGCTAGGTCTCCTCCGGGAGGCCCGGGGGCAGGGGCCGGTAGTCAAAGTTTCCAGGATATCGGAGGAGGGGGAACAAGTGACTAGTAATGTTGGGGAATCTGTTAGCCCATCCGGGCCGGAAGGTGTGGGTCACACTCTATCATGAGACAGAGTACCATTTGGGTCGGGGACATATAATCTGCTGGCCAACGAGCGATTTGGTAAGAGAGGCCGCTTTCCTGGAATTTCGAAACACCTTGCACTCTTAAAGGATAACCAGTGCTGCAACAAATGGGGGGGGGGTCTCTGGTCATCTCGGATACGCCTCGGCTACATTGTGAAGGGTATTTATCGAGGACTGTACACAAAGCGAGGGGGCCTTTTAGGGAAAGGCGAAGAAGCGAACCACTCAGGGAGGGGACAACATGGAGCATGTGAGGAGTGAGCGCTGCTCCTCTTGAACGGGGGGGGTAGGAAAGATGACAGTCTGGGCGGAAGCGACTGGCGGCGGACTGGCGATGGCGGGGGAGGAGATCAGAAGGGCGCCTCAAGGGCAGGCTGGGCGATCCGGGCAAAGAGCAAGGAAATTCAAAGGTGAGGGAGCCACGAGAGAAGGGGAAGTGGCATCTGTTATGAGAACATCGACGCCGCTGGGCTAACATCGACACATTTTCAGAATTCTATTGGAGACCAGGAGAAAGCTCTCGACTCAAAGAAGGGAAGCAATCAATGGCACCCAAATCGCGGTATTGGGCTCAGCGCTAACAGGACAGGACCCCACGTGACATATTCGGGGGAGAAAGAGGAGCACGCAAATTGGGCCTGGTATTTGAGCGAGGGGTGAGGATCATTGGGAACGGCCGGAAGGCCAAAACATGAAGGGGGTTCTGTAGCAATGAAAAACGGCATGGTCGCGGCACAGTTGAGTTCCAGCACGATCTTTCGGGAAGGGGGGATTCCGCAGTGCACGGTTGCTGAGGGGCGGGACTCGACGACTAAAGAGGGCGGGCCAGTATAATTTACCGGGGTCACTCGATCGCTTCACCGTCGTGGGCGCTGGTCCAGTGGGGAAGGGATGGCGGCGGATCGGCTATGGCGGTCTACAGGGTGAGAAAAACCACTGCGAAACAATTCGACAGGAACAGACCTGCGCCGAGGACGTCGCGCAAAAAAGGAGGAAAAAAGGGGTAACTAAGCACTGGGAATGCAGGCAGAAAACTCGGCCGGCACCGAGTCGGTCGTATAGAAAAAAAACAACGGGGTAGGAAAGAGAAGGGTATACTACATCTATGAGAAAGGGACAAAAGAGGTCGACCGTGAGGGGAGGTTGACACAGGGGGTTGGAAAGCGATTGTTGCGCCCGACAGAGAGAAGGGAAGGAATGGATTTTGGGCCGAAGGGGGGTTTTTTAAATTTGGGGGAAACACGACGCGGACAAACGAAGACTTGACAGACGAATTGGCACCGCACGAGAAAGAAGTGACTCTATGACGGGTAATTGACCAGTAAAAGATGGAGGTGCAGGACAGTGGAAGAAACTCCTGGGGAAAGGAGGGAGAAGAAAGAGAGGATTAGCGAAGTCGGGGTGGTACAGAAATGTCACGTTAAGGCAAAGCTTCCCAGAGGATAGGGCAAAAAGTTTGGCCAAGACAAAAGAGCCCCCCTCGGGGGAGGCAAAAGAGTCCAGCGAAGCCGTCCAGGGCAAACCATCGATCGGTCGCTTCCCTTCGAGGCGCGGCAATAAATCTGGCGAAGAATGCAGGCAAAGTCGAGAGGGAGCCGAGCCATCGGCAGTGAAAATGTTGTGGCCATGATACACAAGGAGGTCGAGGAGGAATAGAAGCACCGAAAGGTGGGGAAGTCGGCGTCTAAAACTAAAAGTTACTGTTACTTCTGAAGGCATTCAAGGAGAGGAACATCCTTCCCATGGAGAGGAATCAGATCGAAGAGGGGGGGACTAACACACCAAGCAAAGCGGAACCCGAAGCCAGCCGCCGAAGCCACTCGCCCCCTCAGTGCAGAGAGAGGGGGGGAAAGTCAAGCAGAAGGGGGGCTCAACATGTAGAGACCTGAGGGAGTGGCTTAAAAGCTCCGATAGGGACGAAGGAACTTCATCAGGGAGAATAGCAGAGTTAGAGCCACTTCAAGAAGTCGTCTCTAGGGGCTTAGGCCGGCACGCGCAAGGTTAGAATCTGAGAATACAAGAGGTCGTTGGAAGAAATTGTCGCAAGCGCAGGAATGAAATGTGTGGACCAGGGGTTCACCTCGTCTGCTATACAGGAAGGCCAAAAAAACTCGACGAGAAAGGGGCTCACACCAAACCTGCACTGGAGGCCTCCAGTAACAGTAAAAAAGGGGGACTAGTACAGGCCGTCGGAACTTCAAACAGAAAAACTCTGAACGAATCAGTTCTAATAGCGATCTATCACGTCATGGGATTTCGAAGGAGATACACTAAGAGGGCGGTGAACGCTCTGGACTGAGGGAAAGTCGGGACAGACCACTTTAACAACCAGTCATATAAGGGCCAAAGGGGCGGCTGGGAATGTGCGCGGGTCGCAAGAAAAAAAGATACACCCTACCTTGTCCCTCCGGCACGAACATGTAAACATATGATCGGAGACTGCCCGGTGCGAAGGGGGCACGCGCCCCGCAATCTCCCTAGGCAAAAGTTCGATGGAAGATACGGTGGAAATCTACAGCAAGTAGGACTAACGTTCTAGTATCGCGAAGTGGAGAGGCGGGCTTAGAACGCGGGAAACAAAGAAGTCAACCGATTTGCTACCGATCTTGCAGTACTAGGGACGCGGGATAAGGGGCATGAACTCCGGGACGAATAAGCTATTAACGCAGACAGAATTGGTGAGAAAAAGCGTGGAAAGCTCCGACGAGTCACACCATAAGGAAGTCGCTGACGCATGTGCAAGGTTACCTGGAATTTTAACGCCGAAGAGGGGCCATTTTGGGGTCTCAACTTCGTCATGTCGCGGGGGTACGTTCTCGTGCAAGAGGTCAAAAAAAAGGGAACGACTAGGAAAATTTAGAACCCGGTTTCCCGCTAAGGGGGGGGTGGCGTAAGAACACTATCATTTCGATGGTCTGGGGGAGGTCACGAGAAAAAATTATGCAAGGCTTGTAAAGCTGGGCGCGTGTCATAGCAGCATGTGCCAGACCTGATGTTTCCGAGGAAACAGTTGGAGGGGGGGGGGAACGGATGCACGAGGAGCCTGGGTCACACGGGCTGCAGCTTGCAAGACCTGCAAGCAACCGTGGAGAAGCACAAGACCTGCGAAAAGAGCGTGGGCCAGAGCAAGGAACCGTGATTTGAAGGAGAACTGTTGAAAAAACCAAAAAGGCCAACAATAGGCAAAAACGCGGCCAACGGATCATGTGGGGGAAGGAGAGGGGAAACAATCGCTCTGTATACCAGGTACAGAAACCCAAAGGGGAAAGGCGTGGGGGTGGGCAGGGGGAGGAAGACTGTAACGTCCAGGAGGAGGTCGCGGGACGAACGGGGGTCCTCCGATATACAAAAAAGACTCCATCGTTCTGTCGTACGCATGGACACAAACCAGAAGAATTCATTAGGATGGAAAACATGAGAGGCGTCCAAAAGAAATTTCATCTCCGATGCAAACAAAAAACGAGGGGGGGGCACAGACAAGGGTCCAGAGGGGGGAAGAATAGAGGATATTAGTCAAACAGATCAAGGGCAGCGGCAAGACTCAAATCTGAGAGGAAAAAAGGGTAATTCAACTGCAATCGCTGATGCATGAGGGGTATGAGATCGCAATGGGTTCTCTCCTGAGAGGGGGGGACGTGGGGGGGACGGAAACCCCACGGCAGGCAACAGCAAGCAGGGAAAAACCGTCAAAGGAGGCCGAATCCGGCCAGTGTTTAGGAAAAGGGGACGTGGCGGAAAATCTAAAGAAAGCTTTGTGTTATCGGACAACATCTAAAGTTACGCCGTAGAAGAATGAAGAGGTCGTGGCGTAAGGGACACTGCTTCTAGGCAGGGGTTTGGGAACGAGGGAAGGTGTTGGCCAAGAAAACCAATTGACAGGGAGGCAATCTAAAGAATTCAGGAGTCGAGATATGGAAAGGGGAAGCGCCCTGGGGCGGTCAAAACAGGAGCAACGCAGCGGGCCCTAATCTAGGGAGGGGGAGTAAACAAAAGCGCTGCTTCTTTAAACAAAGGGGGGGGGGGTGACAAGGCTTATACATGAGCAGAAAGGCATCGTCGGCAATTCCTAACGGAAAATGTTCCAACGCGCGCCGGAAACATTTCGGGGAAAACCCAAAAAGGGCCTCGCGGAAAGGGGGGGGGTAATAATCTTCCTCATCCGACTACAGAGCCTGGTTTACATAGCATCGGAAGAGGGAAAAAGGGCGTCTGCCTGGGGAAAACCAAGCAAACTCGAGACGCGCAGATTGAAGCGGGGGGAGGGATAGAGGAAGTGGTATGAATTAAAAGGAGGGAAGGGGGAGAGGAAAAGGCTAGGGTCGGAAAACAGCGGTGGGAGGAAGCAGGAAAACTTGAAAACGGCAAACCCAGAAGAGATTGAAGGCGTCAAGCCGGGGGGGGAATCTGGGAGGGGAAAGGTTAAAAGCATTTGCTCACTTAAATAGAAGGTCAGGGTGTCTAACACGCGAAGGGGGAGTCCCTCTGACATTTTGATGAGAAAAACTTTGTACCTCTTGGAGGGCCAGAGACAAAGATCCGGGAAAAAGGGTGGAACGTCGGCAACCAAGGCGCCAATAGGAAAGCGGACGTCGGTGGAGGATAATTACAGTAACAATATTTCTGTTCCCTAAGGAATAGGGGGAGGGGACTGAAGGGTGTGATGGGGAACCGGCGGGGGGGGACATCGTCTTGGGTCATAAGGAGATGAAGAAACTGGGTTTATAGCTCGGTGAAAAAAAAGCGGCCGACCTTGCGCAAGGGGGAGGACCCTCAGGTGTGCCAAAAGCACACGTCGCACGCCGGTGAGGAAAAAAAACTTCGAAGGAGGGAGGGAGCGACGAAGGACGTATGCATAAGCACTTTGGAACGATCGAAAGCAAAAGGAGGGCTTACCCGACGGATCGGTAAGCTGGATGATGGCACCCTCGAAAAGGCATATAATCGGTGGGTAGGGGAAGAACCACCAAGGGAAGGGAAGAGACAGAGAAGCTTGGAACCGCGATGGCGTCAGAAAGGCATAGGACGGAGAAAAAGGTAGACGAAAAGGAAAGGGGATGAA
>Ga0179593_1437616_pt1 | contig 16200 bp, 22 predicted proteins | sample CZODoug2_1_08_16_FD_185931 | JGI IMG/M metagenome (GOLD analysis project Ga0179593, IMG submission 185931) | Vadose zone soil fungal communities from Angelo Coast Range Reserve, California, USA - CZODoug2_1_08_16fungal (PacBio error correction) | ecosystem: Environmental > Terrestrial > Soil >...
ATTGTTCCGTGGAGGAAGGGGTGAGGGAGCGAACGGTCGAGCCAGGGATTTCTTCCGAGCATCACGATCCGCTCTTAGGAGGGGGGATCCCGAACTAGAGTTTTTCGAGCCCGAGAAACCTACTCCATTCACAAAAGCGCACTATCATCTTTCTGAGGGAAGGGGGCTCCTCGGGGGGGGGAGAAGAAAAAAAATTACGTTTGAAAAGAGATCCCGAGACGGACCATTACCGGAAAACCCTTCAAGAGATGAAGAACGAAAAGTTGAACGCTCAGTGAGGTCGGAGTTTGGGGGGGGGGACCAGAAGAGAGCCTACTACTTGAAAGTGTAAGGGAAAAGCTTGCCACTCCTCTCGTATCCTAAGAAACAGCGTCTGACTTCAAAGCTCCGGCAGCGGCCAGCATGGGGAGGGAAAAAAGTGACTACGACGTTGACTGGTCCACCTCGCTGGGAAAAAGTTAGAAGCAAGAGCGGCGGCCACGTCGGCGCAGGAGGGGGGTTCTGGATTCGAGCCTCTGAAATGAACCCTACTCAAGAGTCCCCCGCGTTGAATAGGATCATTCTTACCCACAGATGGGCTTGGAGAAAAGTTTTACTTGGGGGAAATGCCATGGGGGGCGGACAGGATAGGCCGATGATGCAGGGAAGCCTCCCCGTATGGAAGGAACCGGGGAGCACGATCTCTGAAGAATCTGGGAGGAAAATTTTCGAGAGGGAATGTGGGGGGGGGGGGGCGGCCCACACGTGAGAATAGTGCCGGAACAAATGTTCACCGCGACAGCGTCCCACCCTCGGAAAGGGGAATAAAATCGGGTACGGGGGAAAGCCAGGACCGGTAACCATGATTGGGGCGAAGGCGGGGTCGTCTTCACCACGGAAAAGGAATGGGTCTTTGGAAAGCCAGTGTGGTCCGCGACAAGGCAGTGGGGCATAAAACCCCTCCTTTGGAACGAGATCGTCAAAAAAGGAAGGAACGCCGGCCCGGTGAAAAGTAACCACCCCAAAAGGAAAAGAACACTCGCCAGGAGGTAACACCAAATTGGCGCCTCGGGGAAAAATCTCTGAGTGCGAGGAAAAAAAGGGAAAGGTCCCGGGGGGGGGGGGGGCCCGCGCCCGTCGGGTGGGTGGGGTGGGGGGGGGGGGGGGTTTTTGTTGGGGGGGGGGGGGTGGGGGGGGGGGGGGGGGGGGGGGGGGTGGGGTGGTTTGTGGTGGGGGGGGGTCTATATCTGCCCTGTCAGAATCTCTCAAAGGGGACAAGAACCCTCCTAAGAGTTCTGGAATGCTCGATCTGCTATTAAGGAAGGCTAAAAGGGAAAACTTCCGTCAGAAAAGATCAGAAGTGGACCACGGGGTGACGGCCGAGGGAGTATCCTCTTGGCCCCCTTTCAGTTCCGCACCACTCATCGGGAAAATCGTCCGATGATGGTTGACCGGGCCAGGCCCTAGAGGGAGAAATTCCGTATCTGGGAAGAATGGCAGAAAAAAGAAAAGCACCGCACCTCTGAGCGTGTGTTTTTACCCAGTGGGAAAAGCAGTGGATCTATTAGTAAAATAGATATACATAACGAGGAGTGAGTAAGGTGGTCTCGCCAGACCTAGAGGAGAAACCAGTGGGGGGGAAAAAACCAATCAGAGAGAAAAGAGGAGGAGGCGTTGCGGATGCTTTCGTGCCTGAAACAAAGCTCTTGGGGGGAAAAAAGGAGGGCTTCCTTATCCTAAGGGCGGTGACTTGCAAGAAAAAAAGACGTTGAGCGGGCGGTGCGGGAAATGCCCTCGGGGTTAATGCTAGGTATCCCCCGCCGGCAAATAGGGGCGGAAAAACCGTTGGTCAACTGCGGTATCAGGGAGCGCGACTGCAAGAACCGACGATTCAAAGAAGAGAAGAAGCGTCCTCTCGCTTGCGAAAAGAGGTAGGCGGTATTAGGAGACGCTTAGCAATAAGCTCGTGACTTTAAAGCGGGAAGGCGGCATCAGAGGGGGCAAAAAAACCCCATCAGGGGGGAAGAAAAGGTCCAAGGAAGGGACCAAGGGGTGGTGAAAAAACCCTTACGCTCTGACGGGCGAGGGACGGGGGGACCTTAATTCGTTCAGGTTGTGGTACGAAGAGGAAAAAAAGGCCTTGGGAAAAAAAAGTCCCGGAGAGACGTGGCTTACAAACTGACGACATGGTCGAAAAAAGGTAAGCCTCCGTGAAGAAGAAAGGTCCGGGTGAAGGGTGGGGAAGACTGCGCTGCCGCACATGGACAATTATAGTTTAAACGCGTGAAGGCTTTGCACCTAACAAAGAGTCACCTTTCCGAACCCCCACAATGGAGGAGGGACGAAGTGACTTAGGGGGGCGCAGCATATCGGATGATTTTCGTCTCCCCTAGCTCAAACTTCAGAAAAAAACTGGGTCGGTCCAGGGAATAAAAAAGAGTCGGAATCAGTTCAACCGCAAATGGCAAGTACAAGTGAGCTAAAAAGACGATCAGGCCGGAAAAAAAAAATTAGATAGGAAACCCGACGCAGGCCATCAAAGTTGTTAAGAAGGGGGGGAAAAGGGATGCCGGAGGCAGAAAAGAGCACCTAGCTAGACGGAAAAGTGGAGAAGAGAGGGGGTCTACCGTAGTTGTCTAAACTTACTTCCGTCCCAGTTAAATCCACTCGGGCTAAGGATAAAAAAGGTGCCTGAAAAAAGGATCGGCTGCCGCATCGAGGAGGGATAAGCTGCTAGAAAGCTAGGTAGAGCAAAAAGCTCTTTACCCGGGAACGCTATGGAGATACACCCTCCTGAAAAAATCAGGAAGGCCTCACCTAGCGGAAAAAGAGGGGAAGTATCTCGGGCTTAGGTACAGGGCAATACCTGGGGCTCTTGAAACGTAGGAGATGGTCAAACGGAAGAAAAAACAAACCTAAGAAGGTGGGGGAACACGTCATCGGTCGAACCGATGCGCGCGAATGTAAAACCTTTAGTCGGAATGAAAAATCAAGTAACATATCTCGGACGCTCTGCTGCTTCTCGAGTCGAATCACTGCCTAGGGGACCTTGCATAAAGGAAGCCTTCAAAAGAGCTATCAACACACCAAAACGGAGGAAATATGGGGAAAAAACGTGGAAGGTAAAGGTGAGGCGATCTGGGGAAAGGGTTATTTCTGCCAGCGCGTACAAAAAAAAAACAACAACTCTAACGATCTCCAGCCCGTTAGAGGGCGTGTGTTATGAAAAAACAGGGCGCACCCGTCCGTTTCAATTAACCAAACCCCGCAGAAGGGAATTGTTCAAAAAATTTAGACGTTGCAGCACTACAGGCATGCGGGTCGGGAAATCACAAGGAGTTTGTCACTCTCTTAGCCGACAGTACAGGAGAACGAGGACTATTCCTTAAACCACTCGCCTGAAGAGGGGGGAGGAGAGGGGATTTTGGAACGGGGCTCGGTGCCGAACCGCCTGACTTGGCGGGAAGTTGGCCTATCGTCGAAAAAGGAATCTCAGAGAGGAGATAATCTTAGCCAAAAGGAATGGGGTGGCCTTAGACAAAGGGACAAAAGGGAAGGTTCTTGAAGGAGCCCGCAGCTGGCATGAAAAGTCAAGAAGAGCCACTTTTTTAAGGGTTCAGGAGCGAAAGTTCCTGCCTGTTGAGCCGTCAAACCCGGAAAAAAAAGGGCTGCTATAAAGGACTTACGAGAGGGGATATTGGTAGAAAAGATCGGGAAAATGGAAAAAGAGTTTCCGATGTACTGGAAGGGACAAATTTCGGTGGAAAAATAGGCAGATCCGGCCGGTTCAAGATTTTAAAAGTTGAAAAAAACGGGTCTGCGTTAAAAGAAGAATCGAAGGATGAGCCCTTCCTGCTCGCATTGGTCTGCGGGAAAAGGGGGGAAGTAGGTGATTCCAGAAACCTCAGGATCTTACTACTCCTTGGAAAGGGGATCATTGGCAGCTCAGGATAGGACACGGTAACCAGGTGGGGCGGCCGGAGGGGGACCGGGGAAGCCAAAAGTCGTCTCCACGGAACGGGAAGGGAGAATCGTGCCAAAGGGAAAGGAGAGAGGAACACCCAACTTATCCGCCGGCAAGACCGGGGGCCCCGTCGAGGCAAAAACCAGGAAGTCCCCAACAAAGGCGCCGGCCTTGGCCAGCGATGGCGGTTCCTCGTAAAGAATGAAGGGGGGAAAACCTACGAGCCGGAGGGGAAAGGAATCGAAAAGAGGAGGAAATGAAGCAAACGAACCTCGCGTCGCAAACCACGAAAACGAACAAAAAAAAACGAGGCCGTTTGATGGAGCGAGGTGTGTTCCAAAGAGAGGAGAAGGGGAAAAAAGGGGAAAAGGTCCTCAGGGTGGAGAGGGGGGAGTCAGCAGGGGCCCAGCTGGCAGTTCCCGCACCACAGGAGGGCAGGCCGCATGGTTCGGGTATCTAATACCACGTCGTCTCTAAAAAGCTCGGAGACCGCGATCGTGAAGCCCGGGTAAAGAATCTCAACCGAAAGAAATCACTTATCTCCTGATGGGGGAGGAAAACATGGGCTAGCAGGTAGGGAGGAGCAGAAGGAGTCAACTAGTCAAAAGGAAGAGAGATAGATGACTCAGTCTCAACTACCGTTCTTATAAATGGTGCGCACCAAGCAGCTCAGGCTAGGAAAAAAGAAGTAGGTGCGGCGTGAGTGACCCAGGGGAGGAAAAACAGATCTAATGCTCCAAAGGGAGGGCGGGCCGGGAAAGGAAGTGGCTTCAGGACCCTACAACATCGCGGGGGACTAAAGTATTTTTTTAAAGGAAAAAGCGGGCAAGAAAGCTGAGCCTAAATCAGGCTGTACAAAGTCAGCGAAGAGCCTGCTGGCGAAGGGGAAAAGTCACACCTGCGCATCAAAAACAGAAAGGCGACCGCCTCCGGTCTAAAATCTTATTCGGGGGGACATGGCTGTCAGAGGGGGGGAGGGCTACGCTACGGGGAAGGATCGACTTCGATAAAAGAGGGAGAGGCAGATGAGAGATTTCTCAATTACGGTGTTAAGACGGATTTCACTCTAATTAATTTTAAAAAGGAAGGAGTTGAGCAGTGAATATTCGAGGCCGGGGAAAGGAGTTGACACTAATCAGATTGGACAAAAACAATTCCGTCAAAAAACAGCTACCGGGTTAATACCTACCTACAATCCTTGTGAGAAGAAAAAAGAAAATGAGAGCCAGAGAGAGGAAACTTCTTATGTTGAGGTTTCGATTGTGTCACCTGGAAGCAAAAACTATCTTCACTCAAGTGTAGCCCTCCCCCCCCACGTGGCTGCTATGGGGGGCGCAGAAAGAGTGGATTCGTCAACCGACGATCTGCGAACCTCATCCCAACTAGGGACCAAAGGACTGACCACGACCGGGGAACCGCATGGACAGGAAAGCGTACGGGTCACGCGAGGTGCCTGAGCTGGGAGAAAAGAAGATCCACCCGCGAGGCACGGCATCGAGGGGAAAGGGTGAGAATCGAGTAGAAAAAGTCTGCAAGGGGGACGCAGGTACAACGTGGAAGAACCTCTTTTCTATGGCCAGGGGAGCACGGGCAAGCAAGGGAAATTGGGACGAAAAATAGGTTCGCTACTTCAAAAAGGAGGGAGTGCCAGAAGGGATTCGCATCATCTCTTTAGAAGCTCGAGGGATCGGCCAAGGCTCTTCCGGGGGGGGACATAAAGGTCTGCACGAGCCTCTCGGAAGGGGCAAAAGAATCAATCAGGGAGAGGATCTCGAAGGTCAGGTCGTTCTGGCATGACTCAACCTTCACCAACTTCCTGAGGGTAGGGTCACTCCAAATGAGCAGAAAAAGTGATGGCCACAATCACTCCCTGTAGGATATTCAGAAAGAGCGCTGTGGAAATGCAAAAAAACGTCAAAGTTGGGAGCGCGGAGATCCATCCCCTCTAACGATGAACCCCCTCGTCCGGAGATTGCTTAGCAGAGTGGGAAAGCACTGAAGATGAAACGCTCAAAGCCTCAAACGGCCGTCAAAAAGAACTAGAGAAAACAACACAACGGACAACGGAGGGAAAAGATAATGGGAACCGGCGCAGGTCGCTAACGGGATCAATACATTGGGATTTAGATTCCGCATCACAGAAGTCTAGAAGAGGGATCAATCACGTGATGCTGGGGGGGGGGGGGCGATAAAGAAAGTCTCGGGAGTTGCTTCAACGCGCTCAAGCGCAAAAGGAAGAACGTGGAAAGAAACGGGTCAGGTTTGTTCGGAAGATCAGGCGGGTGGTCCTCAGACCCCTTTAGAAAGGGGGAAAAGTAAACGCCATGTCGTAGACCTCCAAGTCGGGAGAGGTGCAGACGGAGCTAATTACCGGACTTGGTCAAGGGATGGTGCAGAAAAATTCAGAGCAGTGTCCCGGTAGAAGGGGAGTGGCCTCGTTATAAAGAGCCGCTCCTCCGAGCATGAGAGATCGGCTCACTTCCCAAGGGAGCCGGAATTGACATTGACGTGGACGGTCTCTTGCCATGTATGAAAGGACGAGCAACGTGTGTGCGCGAGGCCCGAGGAAGGCTCGCAGCGTCCATTGCACGTTCGCACTGCGCCAGCGCGGGGTGAATCATCAGTCTGGTAGACCAGTCGCGTCGACGGAAGAGGGGGACGCCATGAAATTGCAGGGAACTTGAGTCCGATGTTCGGAAAGGGGGCCGAAACGTATGTGGAAGGAGGAAAGGGAAAAGAGTCGTACCGGAGCATCTATATGGAAAGAAACAAAGTTCGGAGAGGGGCAGTGGGGTGAGCCAAAAGGGGTGAACAGAAGGGAGGTGCAAGGTTGAAAACGGGCGAGGCCAGCTTCCCACTAACCCAGGCCATTGAAGAGCATTCGGGAACGAGTCCTGCCACTTTCAAAGGATGGGTCGAATAGCAGAGGTCTTCAACCAAGAGTGGGAGTAAGACAGGGGGACCTACACCGACGTAGGGGGGCCGACAGAGGGGAAAAGGACTGGAATCGGAGAGCCAATGCCCGGTGCCAGGCCCTCGAAAGTCAGGGCCCGCTCCTCCTTGATTAAACAAAACCGTGGGCAGGCCTTGAGCTCGCTGAGGAAGGGGGAGGAGGAGGCAAGAGGGCACCGAGGGAAAGTACATAGGGGGGCTGATGAGAAGTCGGGAAAGGTTCTGGCCCCTCCTACTCGTGGACCGCAGCGATCGGGTCCTTCGGAAGGGGAGGGCGCAAGACTTGGGGAAAAAACTCTCATCATGAGCTCGCAGTGACAAGGGGGAACGCGCCTCGGGGGTCTCTGGCACCTCTTTGAAAAAACCTGGCAGGTCCAGCAAAGGAACGCTCGAATATGTTTCAGGGATAAGAAAAAGTCCCGGCCGCCCTGCCCTGATCAAGAAGGGAGAGGGCGGTGAAAGAAAGACTCAAGCTTCTCATAGAAGGTGAAGCCTGCTGGGTGCGAAACAAATGGGGAAAAAGAATTTATCTGTATCGGAAGCTCTCGAAACAACAAAAACAGAGGATTTTACTCCTCGCTCCAGAAGTATTTTAAGAGGGGCCACGGGGTGCGCAAAAAAAGGTCTCGTCAAAAGAAGAAGGACAGGTGCGAAAAGGGAGGTGAGGAAGAACAGCAAATTTCTCGCAATGTCCGCGAGGGCAAAACTCAACTTCGTGGGCTTAAGGATCCCGAAGATCAGGCAAGGAATTCGGTGGGGCAACAAGTAGGAGGTCCACAAACGAGGGGAGAGAGCCACCGGGGAAAAACTTCGAGAAGGAACGTCAACTCACACCGTCTCGGAGCCCTTCAAGCATCCTAGGCCGAAAATGAAGCGCGGCCGCTTGGGGGCGAATGGCCTAAAGTAGGAGAGGGACTCTCTCGTGAAGGAGAGGCCGCAGGGAATCAGAGAGGCAGCGCAAGGTATAAACATCCAGGTGGTGGGTTAAAAAGGGCGCGGGACCTTAGCTATTTGTGACGGAGGAGAAGGGTGGGAAACGAACGTTCAATCAGGCACTGGTCTCCAAAAAAAAGGGCTCGGTGGGGGAAATGGACTGTGGGGACAAGGACATGGTCAGACATTTTGGGGGAGGGAAGGATCACATCCTTGGGAAAAAGGGCCGGAAAGAACTGGGCGGGAGACCTAAGTGAATGAAGGAGGTGGGAAGGAGGGAAAGCTTTCCCTTAGCAAAAATAAGTCTTAAACATTTCCTCCGAACCAGGAATAAGAAGGAGGGTAAATCAATCATTTCAGAAGGCCTCTCTCTGATCCCCACGGGCCATCCAACTTAAGAAGGAAGGGCATAAAGCTGGATCCTTACCCGGCCAATGGCAAGGGAAAAAAGTAACAAAAGACCTAAACGTCTATCCATTAAAAAAATTTCTAAATCTCGCCACCCAGCGAGGCCGGCAGGTCTTTCTAACCGTTAGTTTAAAAGTAAATGCCTAGGAACAGAGCGCCAGAACATGACCACTTTACTCCACTGGGTGGATACCTCCATCGATTCGAAAGCATCCCTTTCAGTTAAAGTCAAAACTTCTTGGCGTCCACAATGAGGGAGGAAGAGCAAGGGGATCCTCATCGAGGTTGACTGGGATTGAAATGGAGCTAAGATTTCCGGGTTACACCAGGAAAGGGTACTGCCTATCAAGGAAAATCAACCACCTGAGAAGAGATGGTGGGGAATTATACGCTAAAGTATGGAGGACTTGGAAGTCTCCTGGAGGGAATTTTCCAAACTTGACTGTGTCACCGGTACCTGCTCAGAAAGAGTTAGAAAAACCCGCCCATGGAGAGGAAGATCGAAAACGCGGGTTTTAAACGTCCAGGGGAGAGATATCTTTGATCTCCAACCCAACGCGACGGGGATGACCATCAAAAAAAAAAAAAAAACAAAAAAAAAAGAAAAAAAGACGAACGAAGGATAGTGCTGACAATACGACATCAAAAAAGAAGTAGTTTCTCCTCCAGAAAGGTCCTGAACACATCTCCTCAAAAAAAAGAGGAGAAGCGAGATGTGCCATGACAGGGACCGGGGGGAGAAGGATAACTTAACAGGGTCAGACCTCGCTCTCACGAGCCGCGAGTAGAGAGGGTTTCAAGTGCGCGGGGGCGTGGTGGCCCCAAGCGGAAAAAGACCGTTGTAAAGGCCTCGCCAGTTAGAAGGCCAGGAGTACTTGGGGGAAAGAACGGACATTATTTGCTTGAAGAAAATAACAGGGGTTTGCACAACTCCCAGGGTGTCATTACCAAACTCGGAGATCAAGGAAAGAACGGGGGACGTATCTGGTGATGAATTGGTTAAAGGCAGCGTCATCCCCTTGCAGATCCGTGAGGGAAGTACTAATATAATCGGAACAATAGTCCGCCTGAAATGCGGCTAAGAGGCTCAGACCGCCATCATGGGTAGGATTGACGGGAGTGGAATAAGGAAGGTGAAACGTGGCCTGCGCACCTAAAGATGGACAGGTCTTCTTCGAAAAACGGTTTAGGTATTATACGGGACGAGGGGACGAGAACTCTGAACCTCCCGTCTGGAAAGGCCGGCGGGGCGAACGGGGTGAATCGAATTCTGGTAAAAAAGGAAACGACGATCTCGAGAGAAAGGGGTATTGGGCCATTGGAGGTGGCAGGAGGGGACGGATTATTCAAGAAATTGTCCGACAAAAGGGTGGGAACGGGTTAAAGCCGATCGCTTAAAACCGGAATCTGAGATGAAAAATACTTCTTCTCTATTTGGGGGCAGGAAAGGGGCATATAGTGGGACGTAAGGTGAAAAAGCGAGGAACACCAGCAGTAATTATTGAAAAGCTCGCTCAATGAACGAGGGTCCACAGGAGTCTAAGATAAAAAACTTGTACCGTTTGCACGCAGGGGGGGGGACGCAAAAGGAACGGAGGGGGGAACGGGCGGTGCAACAGGGGAAAACGAGTCTCGTCCAAACCGGAGCCGCCGGGGAAGCCAATTTCCAAGCAGGGAACGGAACCATCAGTGAAAGTGACACTGACGGGGAGCGCGATGCCGCGGAAAGGGCGAGACAAAACCGTCACGAGAACAGGCCGAGCTGTTGAGCACCGCCTAAAAAGGGAGAATCTCGAGCGGGCCGCAAAAGAGATGGGAGGCGGAGCCGGTTGCTAAAATCGAATTGACCACGTGGAGCAGATGCCGAGGGGGAGGATTTATAAAACTGGGTAGGGTACCTCCCAAATCTGCAGCTAGGTCCGCTATTTTTCGTTAGGAAACAGGGAAATGGGGGTGGGGAAGTCTGCAGAAGGACCGATCGGTGAAGAAAAGAGAGTGCAGCAAAAAAAAGAAAGAATAAGAAAACAAGTGGAGGTACATGGTACGCCCAGGTGAGGCAGACAGGGGAGGGCTAGAAGAAATTCTCTCTCAAACAAAAAAGGTAGATAAGAATTGGATCCGCAGAGAAAAACCTACAAGAGAGCAAAGTTGGAACACAAGACAGGCTCCAAAAAGAAGACGGTCTTGGGGAGGGGGGGTCTGCAGTTAGTGCCAACCAGAAATATCACCGACGAGGAGGATAAGAGGGCACTGGAATGGGTACTTTCAGGGGCACGTAAAGAGGAGGAAAGGTCTTCCAGAGGTGGGGGCGGAACTGACGAGGGGGACACGTCTTGAAGCCCGGCTTAAATCACGGAATGAACGGAGAAATCCCTGCGCGAAAGAAGGGGAACACCGTGACATCAGGCCTCAATTCCTTACCGATAGCGCGAACCCGGGAGTATTGAGGGGACATGAGAAGCTCTCGGGGCCGGATCTGGTTTGTTCGACGGGAGCATCTGAAAGGGAGTCATCCCTTTCCAACCAGACAAAAGGTGGGGGTAAGGGGGCCTCGACTTTCAACTGGGGGCTAAGGTTTTGTATATATTCAATTCCTGGGGAAATCTTAAGAACTTTAGATCGTCAAACGACTGGTAGACCGTGGGTGAAGACAGAAAGAAATCGAAGCCAAAAGTTTGGCGTGACGGGGATCACAGAGATACAGCATGAGCTGGAAAACTGTCCAATTTTGACTGGGAAAAAATCGAGAACTTACGGCAAAGCATAAGGAGGATTCAACAACCTTACTGGAATACCAAACAGGTTCGCGATCGGGCGAAGAATAGATGTCTGTTCTTCGGGCCCCCCGGGACTAGGGGCGGGGCGAAAAGATCACTAACGGGGACCACAACGGAAAAGGGGATTAAAAACGACTGGAAAAAATGCCGAGGGGCCCAAATGAGACGATTCAAAAAGCGCGTGCGTCGGTAGAAGGAAAAGTCTGTAAAAAAAAAAAAAAAAAGAAAAAAAAAAAAAGAAAAAAAAAAAAAAAAAAAAAAAAATGGGGATATCGGTAAGTCCTAGGGCAAGCGTTCGCGACCCAAACTTGAGCTTGGGCAAACTTCCATAAGGCGACCCAAGGTCCCTAAAGGTCCTGGATTAAACTTTCTCTACAAAACCTGGGCGAGGGGGCAATTATCAAGTTCGCAAGAACTAGTCGGTATCGTCCGCAAGGGGGGGGGAAACCAACTTGGCCAATATTCAAACCTCAAGTTGAGGAAAGATCAGCATTCAAGGCCAACCTAGCAGGACCAGAAAAGAAAGTGGATCTAGGTTCGTGGAGGGAGTGGGGTTCTCCATGAGGAGAGGGACAGAAGGGAGGGGTAAGGAACGCCCTGCACCACTGTGATTGCAAGTAAGATAATAAGGAGAATATTGCTCACTTGGTGGCACTGGAAAGGTGGGGGCATCTGTTCGAAAAGCCAGAGAAGGGAGATATCTCCGAAACGACGATCGGGGGGGAGGATAGTAAAGAATCCACCAAGTGACGCGTTCTCAGAAACCACTACCTTCTAGCACATCGACGATCAAACAACAACAAACGATTCTTAGGGAGGGGGGGGGGAAAAAGGGCTAGGTATCGAAGCAGTAATCGGAAAAGGTATTTTATCCTAAGAAGACGAGTAGGTCTATGGGGATTCATCTCTCGGGCGTTGGAGAAGAGGAGAAACCCGGGGGGGAAAAAAACGTTTCAATTAAACAAAAAGAGAATCAGCAAGAATCATGTAAAGAGGAATTGGGTAAGGAAAAGGCTTCAGGTATGTGCACAGACCATCAGGTAACTGGGGAAAACCGTACCAGGGAGATCAAGTACCGAAACAAAAGTCTCTAAGAAGGACACAAGCGCTCATGGTTAAATTCTTTTGAGCTCTCAGAAGTGAAAGAACGATTTCACATTGCTATCGTCCCCGGGAAAGCTTTGTAAGTAATCGTCCGCGATCCGCAGAAAAGGGCGAAAAAAAGAGGGGATCCTTAGGGAGGTCAAAATACCTGATCCATATGGGAACTGAAAGTGGGAGTGACACGCAATACACACGAGACCAGGTGGGACAACGCTCAGGGCCGATGGGGGGAGGAAAATCTAGGCCACTTCCCGGCGAAAACTGGCCGGCCTCGAGATCGGGGTCATTAGGGAAGACCAAGAGAGGGGGGCATTAAATCGGGGTTAAGTAAGTGTGTGAGGATTCTGGGGGTCTTTGGCAGGGGCCCGAGGAGCATGAAGTGTTTCCGCTGGGCTGACACAAGGGTGCAAAAAGCTTGCGGATCCGCGGACATCTGAGAAACCGTCTTCTCGAGGAAAAAGGGGTGGCGGCCTGCCAGTGCAGGGTGAGGCCAGTTTCGGGGGGGGGGAGGGACAAGTCAAACCACTTGTCATGTTGGAAGAGCATGCGTTCAGGGAAAAAGAAAGACAAGTGGCACATTGGACGATGGAGAAGGGGGGGGAAGGAAAAACAAACTTGTTCGACCATGTTGGACAAGCCTTTTCAACCACGTAGTGTGGGCCTACGCAGCCTTACCTTGAAGATAGTCCCAAAGGAGAAGGAAGACCCGGTTAAAATGTAACTCTCAGAAGTCCAACTCACAGGTATTCCACCGTTGGAGAAGGGGGCCCTTGGCCAAATAGGGGGAGGATGACCGATGACAAAAAACGGAATAATCTGACAATATAATTTAGAAGGGTCGCCAATCAAAAAAATAAGCGGTCAAGCAGCTACGAGCTACCGAGCTTGACGGGATGATAGGACTGGGTTAGCCTTCAGCTCAGGCAGGATCAGTTGACCATTTTCAGGTGGTCGCTGGATCAGACCGAGGGACCCAAGGAGGGAAAAAGACACAACTCGGATCGCCAGAGATGGGGGGAGGTGATAAGACCACTAATTCGGACGCCAATGCAGATCAGGAAGAGAGAGTTACCCTAAGCACGACAGAAAGAAAAGAAACCGCAAAATTGGTTGACGAAAACGGGTTCTCATCATGTGTTAAGGAGGAGGCTGAACAACACAACGGAAAAGAAGTCTCCTCGCTTCCAGCTAATGCTGGCCACTTTTGAAGCGAAAGCTCAGAGATTAGGACTTTGTTCATGAACGCAGCTGCGTCACCGACGAGGTGATAAGAGAAGTCGTGGTCTTCGAGACCCTCGCGTCCGAGAACGAGGTGGTGCAACCAAGGGAAAAAAAAGATTAAGGGGGAGGAAACGAGCCATCGCGGCAAAAAAGGGTAACGAGGAGGAGAAAAGCTTCGCGGAAGGAAAATCACACCGGAGCTCAGAAAACGGGCTCCTCGCGGATCGCATCGGAGAGAAAAGGGAGGCTATGCGAACATGGGGGAAATCTTCTCGGTTGCTCAAAAAAAGAGGGGAGGGCGCGCATCAGACGCATCTGCGATCGCAGGTGGCAGGTCGCCAATTTGGGTTTTGGACCAGGGCGACGGTGCATGAGGTAATGGCACCAGGCAAGGAGGAGACAGGTTGGCGAGAATCGACTGCCGTTGTCACAAGGGGGGGCGGGCCTACTCCCAGGGGCACCACAATTCGGCCAAGACATGGAAAAGGGGGTTGGAACGAACGCATCGATGGTGAAATTTCGGTATAAAGACGCGCATGATCTCAAAACAAAGGGAAGGAGAGTTTTAAGCGGGAGTCAGCCGACTGAGAAAAGAGAAGCACGCAACCCACACAAGGAAGGATCCGTACTTTCGCATAGGCATACGTGGAGGAGGTCGCCTCACTGCGGAAAAAGGATACCCAACTAATCGGGCACGGAACAAGGAAACCGAATACATCGAACCCGGGGAACCACACCGCCGTCCACCCACCAAATTTTGGCACCAAGCCCCAAACCGGAGGGGGCACCCAAACACGACCGTGACAAAACATGAGAATCAGCCTAGGCTACCAGAATTATCGGGAAACCGCGCAGGGATGTCTCAGAGCATAGGGATTGGCCTAGCTAGAGAAGACTTCACCAATGGGCTGAAACATAAAAACTGGTTGGTCAGCCTCTTGTTCTAACCGGAAAAAAGAGAGGGAGAAGGAACACCACAAAAAAAACAACTTCGACTACGGATCCCTGACTGGAGGTCCAACACGGGAGAAGAATAAAAAAGTAGGTCTAAAGAGATTGGATCTTTCCAGCTCTCCAGAAAAGAAATGGGGCTTCACGCCTTCACCAACTTAGGCAAGAGGCCGAACCAGAACAGAGCAATGAGGGGATCTAGTAGGTCTATTTACGAAGGAACTCCCGTAGTCCGCGGCCCAAAGTCTTAGGAGGGGAGATACATGAATGCAAGAGATTGCCAACGTCCCCGGAGATGATCGGAGCAGAGAGAATGTTTGACAACTTCCGTTTCAAGAGGAGGGATAACCGCATCCCGCGTGGCACCCTAGATGGGAAGGAATTATCGTGATGGCAAGGACTTCCATAAAGATCTGTCCGCCAACCGCTTAAAAAAAAGCACCAAGAACACTTATATTATGGGAAACCAGATATAAATATGGGGCGAAAAGTCGGGTTGATTCGACGCAGTCAAACGCCATTTTGGAGGGCCCGCGCGCGTAACGATCCGCACGTAAACTAAGGGTCAACGGGAAGAGGTGGTTGTACGATCAGAGCCGCGCACCCGGACGGGGAAGGAAAGCGCGAAAGGGGGGAGAGGACACCGAGGACTTGCAGCAATGCTGCTGAGGGTGAGTTCAAGAATGAATGGTACAACGCTAGAAGACTCCAAGGAACGATCTCCCTGGAGGGAAATGACACGCTTGGACGATAGGGGAGAACTGGGGTCCTAAGGGGTTCCCGTGCTAAAGAACCCTGCCTATCTTTGACCGTGAATGGAAAAATTGGATTCTCCTCTTTCCAGGCCTGTCAAAAGACTAGATTCGTGGGCTGGGGGGAAGAAAAGGAAAATCATTTTTATCGACGAGTGGAAGAAGGGTCGTGCTTAAAAGAAACCCCTGAAATCTTGGAATATACTCAAGAGAAAAGGGTTTAGGGGGAGAGGGAAAGGGGTGTCGCACGCTCTTCAAACAGCAACCCACCGTAGAAGAGGGAAAACCGGGAGGGTACGACTGTTGTGGAATCGTGGATCATGGAGCACAAAAGGAAGAAAGGTCTCGACGTCACTGTAATTGGGCCATGAAGTTGCGGGGCAGGGGTCAAAGAATTAAAAGTTCCGCGCTTGCCGCAGGTGTTTGATAAGACAAAAAAGGTGAGTCGAGCCGACCGACGACAGCGAGATGAGAGAACCGTAATTCTGGCTCGGGGTGGGGGGGGTGCGGCCGGGAACATGTGAGTAGGTTCCGTAAAGGGTGAAAACGAAGGGAAAGGCGGTCAGAACCAGGGGAGCAGCACGGTACGAGGATCCGCCAAGGGTACAAAGAGTCGATGCTGGGGACGAAAAGGGTTCAAACCTGGGTCGAAAATTCAGATTTCCTCCTTGTGGTCAAAAAAAGAAAGAAGGGCAGCTGAAAGGAGATCGACGCACCTGAGCCGCAGGACCCAGGTTCCAATAGTAACTTCGAGGCCCGGCATTGTCGGAAAGTTCTTGCCGTGGAAAAAGGAGTAGGAGAGTCTAACGCGTCCGATTCCGAGGCCCGAAGAAAGAGAGGCGTGACCTTCGAAAGAAAGGGGAGCCCCTCGCCCGCGCGAGCGGGCCGAGAAGGAGTGAAAAGAACAAAAGGGTTGCCCGAGAAAGAGCGGGCAATGTTACCGTGGAAGGAGTAAAGTGCTCTGATGCTTAAGAGGGCAGGTCCCGAAACTCTTAGAAGGAAAAGGTGGGATCGAAACATCGGCCGCCATGCCGCAGAGAGCAGAAAAAAAGATCTGTGAGAACACAGAGAGGCAAAGGACAAAATCAGAACGCTGCGACGTGAGCCAGACTGCTTGTGCTCACCTGGCTCCCAGAGGGTCAGTAAAAGAGAAAAAATG
>Ga0179593_1714978_pt1 | contig 16200 bp, 17 predicted proteins | sample CZODoug2_1_08_16_FD_185931 | JGI IMG/M metagenome (GOLD analysis project Ga0179593, IMG submission 185931) | Vadose zone soil fungal communities from Angelo Coast Range Reserve, California, USA - CZODoug2_1_08_16fungal (PacBio error correction) | ecosystem: Environmental > Terrestrial > Soil >...
AAACGTTTTGTCCGGCGAAAAGGCGAGATCAAAGAGCTCAAGAGGAAGCCTCCACTTCTACGGAAAAGCCTAGCCTTACTGACTCGGAGTAGACGTCGAAGCTGAAAGCGACCATTCCTTTATTCTTGTAGCACAGCCGACCGCAGCGGGAATGCGAATGAGCCTCGAGCAAGCTGACGTAACTTGGCCTTACGCGCGGAAGCTATGCGCGCGACAGTCCTTCTTCAAGGAAATTCGGAAGGCCAATGGGGTCACTAATCGCGAACGGGGAGACGCAGTCATAGGAAAACTCTCATTGTACATCGCCCCCTGCCGCAGAATGACGCTTGAAGACCGAGGAGGGGGACCTCAAAGGTTATTAGGGTAATCGACAGCCGTTCTGGGTAAATACCAGATGGGTCTAGTTGGACCAAGGTGGGTGACCCACCTCTCTCCCTCCGATCCGTCTGTCGGAGTTCTACCCTTACTCTATAGCTCGGAAAATTAATTGTGGGGGTAGTTTTCTTATCGAACACTCTCACTAAGAGAGGAACTAACACTGGAGAGGAAGGACACATATGGGGGAGACCATGTATGCCCTGAGGTAGAGGTCTTATCACACTTCACGCTTAGAGGAATAAGCCACGAGGACTAGGAGGTGAGTAGGCTGGAAAAGCTAAGACTAACAGATTACCCCTGTGAAATCACTAACTAGCGACCGTCTTTAGAGGGCATATTCTATGGGTGCCGAACGTGCAAATCATTTGATCATCATGTGCCCAAAAAATGGAGCGGAACGTTCCCGGGATGTGCCGGCGCGCAAAGACGGGCCAACGCCCGGATCTAGGGGACCGTGAGGTAGTAGTTCGCTAAAGAAAAAAACTGGGGAAGATAACGAGTATTAGTAAGTAACACCTTTCAGATGCTTTCGAGCGCAACGCTCACCGTCCGACGGGGACAAAGAAATGGGGAGCAGGGAAGGAAAACAGGCTGACCGTGCAGAGGGAAGTGGGTTTGGTACATCATTTCCTGCGAGATAAGAGTAATAGGAAACATTCAATTTCTAAGGGAGATTGGAGAAAAAAAAATCCGAAGAACTCAGGATATCCAGGAGAAAGCCTTCTCCGGGAGGGGAAACTTTATTTGAAGAAATGATCAAGTTAAAAAGAACACTAGAAAAACAAGGAAACAAGAAGACCGAGGCAGACCAAGCTGAAACTAACTCATAGAAAAGTGAGAGATTCGGTATTGGAAAGAGAAACCCTGATCGCCGACAAGGGGCGCGAAGGGCCACAAGAAACAAATTATGATTTTCAATCGAAAAAGGGAAGAGCACTAAATTGAAAAAAAAATAAAAGTGGAGAAAGCACAAAGGGGATGTGATGGAAGAAAAAAAACCGGGGTCCGGGTCTCAAAATGAAATCCCGTATCTTGCTGAGAGATGGCGTTTAAGGGAAATAAACTCGGGGAAGGAAAAGCCGACCAAGTACTATTGAAACCTCTATGGGTGGAAGGCGCTTCAAAAGAACGTAAGGCTGCTATCAGATATCCACCCAAAGACGAAGGCGAACACCCACTGAAACCACTCCTAAAGTTGTTGTAGCTTCTTCTTGGAAAATAGGGGGGAAGGGGAGGTGCGTTAAAAAAATACCAAAGAAATGCAAATGAGTCCTCTCATCATAGGAGCGCAGTACATGGAGGTTTAGAAGTCCCCGAACGGAGAAGGAACGCCCAATAAAACTCTTCATCAGCGTAGGGACAGAGGGTGGCCGCGAGCGAAGAGCTGTAGAACGAAGAGTTTGAGGTGGAAGGAGATTCAAACCGTTCAAAGGACGAGTGAATTCAAGGGGGGGGACAAAATCAAGGCCCGCCCGAAAGGGAACTCTACGACGGTGTCGACAGGGCGGGGCTTTCCGGCGAATAGCCGGGAGGGGGGGACGGGGAAGTGAACTCTCCTGAACCGCAGGGAGGAAGGGTGAGGAGGGCCGGCCTACCCGGTTGGGACGAGAGAGAGGACTGGCAAGACCTAGGACATTCCCGGAGAAGGGGATGCCCAACGGGGAAAATCGGGAATCGGCATCCGATTCCAGAGGACACTAGAATACGCGAGAAAGGGGCGCGGCCCAGAAATCGAAGGAAACAAAGGGAGTACGACTGCCTAAGAATGGGGAAAAGAAGAAGAAGCAACTCTGTAACAACTCGTTCGGGGAGGAAGAATGCGCCACTTATTTGAACCTTTTCTGAAGGTCGACGGAGACGACGAACTCGCGATAAGAGAATTTTTACGGAAATGAAGAAATCCAAACTGCAGAGGAACGACGCGGGCATTCCGTAAAGGGTAGAGTAAAAAAGGAAATTATACTTCTTGTGCTTGACGGCGGGAGTTAACGAAAGACCTATCCACATTCGGGATACTTATTGTTGGGTTTGGGGAGACTTACACCGAAAAGAGTGGAGAAAGGAAAACAAAAATGCTATTCCCAATTTTAAGAGGCGCCAGAAAAGACGACATGCTGGGTGGGAACCTTCAAAAAAAAAGGAGCTTCTCAAGCTCAAAAAGGACCTTTACGGAGCGGATGAGGTACGAGCAGGAAAGTACCTTAACTTATCCCTGGGCGCGCAACACCCAGGACACCTTCCGAGCCAAAACTGATAAGAATCATGGCTCGGGAGGGGAAGTGGCTGTAAAGGGAAAGAGTAACAAAAAGTCGAAATCACTAAAGCTGACACGACGGGCGTGCCAGTTAGCCCGTCAGGACCCAGGCCCGCTGGAAGCGGGAAAAGATGCATCGTCAATTCCTTTATCTCTAGGGGTTACGGACGGTTAAACTTCCCCGGGTGCAGGTAGAAAGTAGGGGGAAACGTCCGACAAGACGGTCTGGGGTCGAATTCGGGACGGCAGGAAGCGTCAGGGTGGTGTCCACCTTCGCGGCAAGGCCGAACGTAGGCGCTGGATTCTCAAGGGACGGCAAAGTGGCCTGTCGATACGTTCCAAATAGTCATTGCAGCCCACTGGAAACGCAGGGGGCAGGACGGAACTCACAAGAGGGTCCCAAAGGGACTGCACGTGTCGGGACATGGGAATGATTGTAAAAACAAAAAACAGTTATCTTGTTGATCCCTCGAAACTGAGCCGGGGCAAGGGGACTGGAAAATGAAGATCATCATATTTTCGGGATTGCAGCATCCTAAGGGCAGCGGGGGGGGAGGGGAGACCAGTTGGGGTTCCCTGGGTAATTGGAACCGACCAAGACTTCTAGCCGTTGTAGCACCATGCAGGTCATGGATCACAAAATTCGTGAAAAAGCAAGGTAATGTGGGGGGGGAACAGCGGCCGTCGCGTGCGTTATTGTAGGAAAAGAGTCCAGATTTCGGATCCTCTTAGATAATTCCGATGGGGTTCTTAGGCCGGCCGCCGGCAAGGAATCTGAACTTCTCCACCCGCTTGTTGTGTGGATGGCGAAATGAACAGAGCCGTAAGAGGCCGAAATTCATGCGGGCGGTTCTTAGGGTCCGTGGGCGCAAGCAACTCAGAAAAGGAACGAGCGTTGAACCCAAAACGCGCGGCGGAGGACAAGGGGGGAACTGTCCGTAATGGGTGAACAAATTGGTCTACCGTCTATGATAGAAAGTAGGGAAAAAATTGATCGGCTTTAGCCGAGGCAAATCCTGAAGGCGCAGAACGTATGCAGGCAAGATTCGGAGCTTGGGTGCGATCTGTGACGTCCCCGGTGGAACAGGGGGGGGGGGGGAAAGGGGGAGGCACCGGGGGTTCGGATGGGAACGGTGAGGTGAGGTGCGCAGGGCGAGCTGAGAAAAGGGAAGTGCCCATGGAAAAAAAAGACAGCGGTACCTCCCAAAGGTGGGGAAAAAACATGGAAATGCCACGACGCTTCAAAGGGAGCGAGGACTGAAAGGACGGGAAGGATCTGAAGGTGCAGTCCTAACTAACGCCGCTCAGAAAGGGAAGGTTACGAAAAAGGAGCCCGGGTGGTATGGACGGCGCAAAGAGTCCTCTGCAAACACGCCGGAGGGCACAGCTGGGGGGGGGGGTGGGGGTGGGGGGGGGGGGGGGGGGGGTGGGGGAACGTAACTGAGGGGCGAGTGTCAACAGGGGGGAAACTAAAAAGAGCATTAAAATGGATGTCAAACCCTCTTATACGAGGGTCCGAGAAGTTCGGAACGGAGGACATCTGGTTAGAGGCGCGACGCGGAGGGTCGAGAGAGAGGAACAGATCGGCGGCCTAGCCATAGCTCCGAGGACGGTGGCTAAGAGCTCAAACCAACAAACAAGAAAAAAGAGAGATGACACGCCGCTGAGAGGGGAGGGAGCAGGCGCTCGGGGGAGATAAGATGTGAAAAAGCCGTCAACGAAACCTGCTTTAGGCCAGAAGCAAACAGATGGGCACTGACCAGTCAGAAAGGGGGGGACCGAGACGAGAGGGACTGAGACGGGTTTGTGTCAAACATAAGGCTAGGTTTTAAGGGACACGCCACTCAGGGTTTGAGTTGTTACTCCGGTGGGTAAAAATGCAGGGACATACCACCGGGGGGAGGGGGGGTCATACTTTGAAACGGGGGGACGCGACGAAGAGCGTACACTCGGGTATGCCCGCGCAATTAAGAGTGAAGGAAAGAACGGTCAAAAACAATCCCACCAGGAGGAAATTCGGTAGGGGGGGCGCGTGTACTCAAGTGGGGGGAAGAGAGGGGGTGGTAGATCATCAGACGAAACGCGACAACGGAAAAAGCCATCAAAAGCCAAGCCTAATACGCCGCAGGGGACCGCAAAATGTTAAAAAAAAACACGCGAGTGGAGGGGGAAAACCTTCAATCAACGAGAAAACGCGAGAACGCATACTGGATTCAGCTGAGCATGGGGAGGGGTAAGAAATTTCTACTCTCAGAGGGACTCATGTGTTCACCAAAAGGGGGGGAAAGGGTCAAACGAAAAAGACAAGGGGGGTGGAGTGACCGCCGCGAAATTTACCGGTTTCGTTGAGGTAGGGGCCCAAGCCTGACTTCCGGGGAACAGGACTTCAAACTACCCGCAAGGAAAGTAAGGGAAAATCTAGGATATTTCGAAGGTTAGGAAAATCAAACCGGAGTTGTGGGGGAAAGGATCCGATCTCAAAGAGTTTCCTTCCTAAGCCACCGGAGAAAGAAGTTCACAAAGTTGGAATGAAACCCGTAAGCGGGACATCAACAATAACGTCTCGCTCTTCACTCCGGAAAGATGTGGAATTGAAAAACGCAAGGACGACTTCCCGGATAGGAAAAAAGGGGTCGGGAAGGATAGGGGGGAGCACTGCAACAAAGCAAAGCCATAGTATTGGTCAATACCGAAGGGAAAAACGGGACCACTCAACTGCCCTTACGAGGCCGGACTTGGGGGACAGACAAATTCAGGAGGAGGCTGAGTGGTTTCCTGGAAAAAACTCAGGAGGATCCAAAGTCAGAGAAAGTGGGCGCAATCCCCGTCCCCCGACAGCGGGATTGGGTTCACCGGAGGTCCAGGAAAGAAAGGCGTTCGAGTGTGTCTAAAGGGAATCTAGGGTCGGACCGGCCTCCTTGAGCCTAATAAAAAAAGCGAAGACGGAGGCAAGATGGCCGCCGAAGTCGCCGTGGACCAGTCAAGGTGAGTAAACACCACGTGACAGGGGAAAGTACATACCGAGAAACTTTCCACAAATGACGTTAACACGCTGTGCACCGCACTACGGGAAAAAGTGCACCGATTCAAGGGAAGGGGGCCTGACGGGACATTGCGGTACGAAGAACGCAGGGCTGACGGGATCGTGAGGCAAAAAAAAGCGGTAGTAGAAGTTACCAAAGGAACGGAGCAGGGAAAATGGAATCGGAAGGGGGGGGGTTGTGTGGGCGACACTGGAGATAGGCAGGAAGGGGAAGGGACGAAAGCGTCATATCTCGAAAGTCCTTACGAAAAGCCCATAGGAGCCCGATTGGTCACTGAAAACAATGCGCGAGGGACTGACTCGGGAAAGAACCGTGATCGTAGGGTACAATTGCCAAATCTGTAGTGTGTCCATCAAGATAGGAAGTTTGGGGGCTTCCGTATAAAGGACGCTAAAAAAATAACGGGCTCAAGTAAATGACCAGAATGTATGCGGACGCTCAACTGTGCAAAGGTCCCTCGTAGGAAGAGACATCGGATGGCTTTCACAAGTGACACTAAAAAGAGAAGAAGTGGGGGGGGGGTGGTGGGGGGGGGGGGGGGGGGGGGCCCGGTACTATGGGGCCGAAACTTCAGCTGAAGGTTGGAAGATTTCAGGCGTAGGGAGAAAAAAGACCTCAGTCGAAAAAAGTCCGCGTGCGCTTGTGATGGTCCAAGGGGAAGGATACTCAAGTTCGATTGGATGTTTCAAAGGAAAGATATTCTGGGTCAAGTACACGCAAGAATAGGTTTGGCGGGGGACCCAGGATCTATTCAACCTGGTCTGAGGACCGGGACGGCCAGACGAAGGTCCACGGGAGTAAGATAGGGAGAAAGTACCACGAGGGGGGGTAGGCCGGAACAGAAGCCTCGCTCGGGCAAAAAGCAGGCGCATAGGAAGAAGATCTCAGTGAAGATCGGAGTCGCAAGTAAGAGTTGGAGACACTTCTAGGGAGAGGCTTGAGGATAAGCACTGGAATCACAAGAAAGGAGAATGGGAATCGTCAGCCCAATCCTCCTTTTCGTAAAGATTGGCGAGTCGGCAACTCCACCTAAATCGATTGGGCGGCTTAAGAGAATCTCTTAAGAAAAGATGGGTCCATCTAGGGAAATGCTGATTATCGTGTGGATGCGCCCGGATGGGAGGTTCGTCATGTGAGGGCGCACGCAAACCAGCAGCCTGACTGAAGAGTCTAGGTCAGGGCCTCGCCGGGTCGGAGCGTGTGGAAACCGCTCCGAGTTCCGACCTTCCGGCACCGCGCCCTGATCGACAAGCGCGGGGACGTGAAGTGCCGCACTACTGGGTGGGAATCGCCAAGGCAGGGAGTCAGGGGTCAGCTCAACGAGTCAAGACGCGTGGGGCCAAAACGAGTGCTGGCCTAAAGGAAAGAAGCGCACGGGGCGCAGCAATCCTTCGGAAAGAGAAAACAGCTGGAGTTGAGACTCATCTGAACAACAGGAGTTCGGCAAGGAAATGCGCGCAGGGCTGGCCCGGGAGCGCTCGTCATAAAGAGCCCCATCCTCAGGTGCTCGGCCGAGAGGGGGGTCCAAGTGCTGGGGGAGGTTTTTATCCGGGGGGAAGGGGAAAGACCTCTGAAATCGAGTCCAGATTCAGCGCTACAAAAGTCTAAAAGGGAAGTGAATCCTGGGGGGCAATCGCAAAAAGTCTCGTGCTGGCCACGTCCGCACAGCTGTAAAAAACAGAGGGTGACGGATCGCCACATGGGGGAAAAGGGGGACAAAAAACCACACGAGACGGGCGGGAAGAAATCCTAGCCCGCCAGGACAGTAATTTCCTAGGGAGGAATGTCCGGGGGCGCTCGAAAAAGGCAGGCCAAGAAGGACCGAGTAAACGTGCTTCGGGGGAGGGGCTAAGGACTAGAAATAGACCCGGAAAGCGCAACAGCAGGACTGCGGAGCGCAAACTGCCATCTAGAGCTACTAGCGGAGAGGGGAAAGGTTCGGGTAAGGCCCCGGTGAGGAGGACCAGCCGAGGTCAGATCACGAAGGGTCGTTTTCATTTCAGAAGTGGCCCGAAAAAAGGCCGGCAGAAGTCTTCCTAAACGATGGAGGTCGCACTAAAAAAGGGGGACAATCGTTCAAGGCCGTGAAACACATCGACGAGAGGCGCCCGGGGAGGCCCTTGAGCTCGAGTCGTGTTCGTGACGGAGAGTCGGTCCCGAAAAGGGGGTAATGTTAGCTCGGGAACCGCCCAGGTGCGGGGGGAGGAAAAAATAGGCGTACTGAGGACTATCTGATGTTCAGCATCCTTGGGCCCCCACTTTGAGGGGGTAAAAATCCTGTGGTTCACCAGAACAGTTAGAGAGAAGAAGAGCCCCGGCGGGGACTTCCTCGGACGCGGAGGGGACCGCAGGCCGCGTGGGGCTAACAATGCGCCAGGGAAAGGATACGAAAAGGCAGGAGGAATCAACCCTGGCGGGAAGCGCGACGGGTCTGATGGAAAATGCAAACCATCCTGCTTCACGCGCCTAGAGAGATGACCAAGCTGGAAGAAAGGCCTTCCTAAAGAAGAGAGCTATTTGACCTCCAACAAGTCCCCTAGGGTCTGTAAGAGAGGAAAGAAAAGTCCTGTTTAAGCAGTTAAGAGAAAAGAAGGTGGGGCTTTCTACGGGGCTATCACCGAACACTCAGTGAAGCTAGGAGGTACGTAAAGGGCAAGACGCTGGAACTTTAAGTTGTTTAACGGCAACCCTAAGACGTCAACCATGAGGGGGGTCGCTAACTACAGAAAAAAAAAAAATGGAGATTAAATTAGGAGCGGTGCCGGGGAGAAGGAAGCTAGACCTAAAGAAGCAAAAAAAGGAGGTCGGCGGTTCTCATGAAATGAGACACGAGAAGGGACCGGGTCGAGAGTGAACGAGAGAAGCGGAAGGCTATCAAGTCGGGGAGAGGGTTCAGAACGTAATGTGATTGCGAGGCCTATCACCTCTAGAGGCGGAGGAAAAAAAGTTTTTTGTTGTGGGGAAAAAGTCCAATTAGAGCCTAGTACTGTACGGAGAGTAGTTTTAGGGAAGCTACTTCCATATGACCCGGAGGTGAAAAAAGCTGGACACTGTACCCTCCGGGAGCCTCTTGGGTTTACGCAGGAAAACACCCAGAGAAGGAGGATTTTAAAAGGGACCCGAGTAGGGGAAAAAAACAAGGCTATGTACCTGATCTCGAAGGGGTGCTGTGAGGAAATATGGGGAAGACAAGTGGACCTCAGTTTTCCTAAAGGATCTCTCCAATCGCCGCTTTCGGCTGAAATGGTTCAGGGAGGAGACTTTAACGTCAAGTGTCGTCCCACTCAAACGGGGTACGCAAAAGCGGAAATAAGCACGAGGGAGATATCATCGGGGGGGTCTCAGAAAAAAAAAGGGTATTTCGATGTGGAGAGGAGAAAAACGGAACTGAACGCTAAAGTGCGCAGAAAGAGTTGTCAAAAAAGGACGGACTAAAGGCGGGATCCCGGAGAACTTTCCACTAAAAACGACCAAGAAAGCAGTTAGAGATTCTATTATGGTCGAAAAGGGAAACACGCAGACGGAAAAGAATTGAAGGGGACAAACCTTCTCTTCCGGCCATTAGGTGACTCAAGGAGGCAAGCCGCACGGATCAGCCTATTTTGTGGAGGGAGAAACACCCTTCCGCCAGCAAGCTAGCCGAGGGAAAGAAGAAGCAACCAACGTGCGCGGAAAAAAAGCAACCTTCCTCAGGGAGGGGCGAGCGAGGTGACGAAAGGAGGAGAGAGCAAGCAGGCGGGTGAGGATCAGGACGGGAGAAGGGGACAACCGGGTTAGTTTGAAGGTCGATGGGGGGGGAGAACACTAATAACTCCGAAAGGGACCGGAGAAAAAAAAATGGGGGAGAAAGGGAAGTCCTAAGGTTCACCGAGAGAACACCAAAAAAAAAAAAGTCCAGAAGAAGGAAAAATTCATGCAAGAAAGTTATGGCTGTACGTTTTAAGGCAGAGAAAAAGAAGAACGCGAGGAAGGCGCGAACCTGGGAGTATGTGGGAAACGAAAATCGCACTACGACTTGTTAAACTAAGAGCTAGGGAAAAGAGAAAGCAACCTGTCACTTTGTCAGTAGACGCCGGTCAAGACCATTTGCGGACAGCCAGGAAGGAAAAAAGGAATAGACCATTTTCGGGGAAGGGGAAAAAACGCATGTCAAAATAGTCGTTAGAGGGAGCGGAAATCCTTAGAAAAAAAGGCAGGCAAAAATACGAAAGGAGGAAGACAAGGGAAGCCAACAGTTGGGACGCAGGGACAGAAGGGCAGAAGGTTTCGGAGAAATTGCTAAAGAAGGCGAAACTCCCATCCAGGGTACCTCGCAGAGGGGGAAGGAGCGGACAGGGGAGGGAAGATAAAAAAAAATGAAAGTTCGACTCCCAACAAAAGGAAGGGAGGGGAAGCGAGCATATGTTTACAGAAGCTCAACAGAAAGGAGTGAGGACATGAAGGAGGGCTTTGCCGCGTCATGTCAGTCGCCGAGGGGGGAAAGGGGGAACAAACCTCATTCTCAGAACTACCTGGGGAAAGCTAAAGGTCAAAGGTTCTTACTTCAACTAGATCTGCAACTGATATTTAAGAGGACGAAGGGGATAAAAACAGAAAGGAGGGCCCAAGACCGAGGAAAAGACGGGGGGGGGGGTACGCTCAAGAGAAAGTCTTACGCTCTCCTCTTGGAGGGGAAGAAGGAGGGAAGGTTTGTATCCAGGGGATAGCTCTAAACAGTCGAAGACTCGGACTGATCGAAAAGGCTATTCTCTTCTTTACCAAAAGAAAAAGCACTTTAGTAATTCGCAGCGTAGGTCATACTGAAGAACAGGGTGAAAAAAACTCACCCCAAAAAAAAACCAAAAAAAAAAAACCAAAAAAAACCTCCCACCACAACAAAACAACAGACCACAACCAACACACACCAAACCCAAAACTCCAAAAAAAACAACAAACAACAAAACCCCCACTACGACACCTCCAAAGAAAAAAAACAACCGCCGAAACAACCGAAGCAAAAAAAACCCACAAAACGCAAACACACCACAAAAAACCCAACAAAAAACAACAACCAACAACAAATCCCCAACCAAAACCCCAAACCAAAAAACAAAAAAAACACAACCAAAAAAAAACCAGCCCCAACAAAAAAACAAAAACCAAAAAAAAAAAAAAAAAAACCACAAAAACCACCCCAAAAAAACAAACACACAAAACAGAAAAAAAATAAATCACCGGACAAAGAAAGAGGGGGCTAACTACCCTGCCGGAAAAGGGGTTAAAAAAAATGGTGAACTTAATGTCTAAAGGCCAAATAGATCGGGGAAAGAAAGAGGGGATGGGGCAATGTAGGGTCTTCGCACGAGTGAGCCATCGGCCCGACTCGATCACGCTGGACGAGGGGGGGAGAATCCAGGAGACATATGCTTCGTGACCGTGGACTTCTTGGAGGGGCGCTTGTACGAAGACAGTAAAAAATCTAAGAGAGGTGTTTAGGGAAAAAGATCCCGCGGGGGGGGAAGGTGCCTACTTCGCCATAGAGAGGGACCCAATAAAAAAAAAAAGGGGGAAAAATTTGGACCCCGGATGGTTGAGGAGGGACAAAAGAGATAGCGAAGCTCCATAGGCGGCGTTAAGAGGCTGCGGCGGTTAAGGACGAGAAAGCGTCAGGAACGACGCGCAGGAGAAGTGTGGAGCAAAAAACAACAAAACTTCAGGAGGCCACGACGCAATGGCTCAAAGTAGATAAAAGGAGTAAAGGAAATCGGAAACAAAAAGAAAAAAAAGAAAGCTGCACGGGAATGACCGGGGAAAAAAGACAAATCAGGACGGGCCCGGGTCGGGAAAACGCGGGGCGAGGAAAAGACCGACTTGATCAGAGGGGAAAACGGTTAAAACGGTGAAAGGTGAAAGAGGGTCTCGGTCTAAGCCGGGAGGGGAATGTGCGAGCGTCTGCCGTCATGATAAGGCGCGCGGGGGAGGGGCAGGGGGGGGAGAGGAAGGGGTGGATCCGTTCTAGGGGAAAGGGAATCGTAAAGAAAAAGAAAAATTAGGGCTATACAACAGAGAAAAAGCAGTCTGAGAGAACCACCGAGTGTCGGGGAACAAATTGGTATCGGAGGGGTAAAATCTTGGGGACCACACTACATGACGTTTAGGACCCGCAAAGGAAACGGGACAATAGGACGGAAAGAGAGAAAAACCATCCTGGGGGGTCAGCTCCTTAAAAGGTAGCCTGGAAGCCACAACGGGAGGCAGTTCCGTAAGGATGATAATGGGGGAAAGGGAAAGAGAAAATAAATGGAGATTGGGGCTGTCGAGGGTAGGCACCCAGGATTTCAAAGGGGGAATAAACCATATTGAGAAATGAATCGACTGCGTTGGGAAAACAAGGCGGGAGGACTTAGAAGAAGGGCGAAAAAGACGAAGGAGGGGGGGTCAATCAAAGGGGAGCGGACTGAAGAGGATGGGGTCCTAATTGGGAACGTTAAAGTGATCGTGAGGAAGCGGGGCCGGGCAAGGGAATCCATCCGGAAAACAAAGCTCTCGTTGGGGGAAGGAAAGGAAAAGCGAAATATCCGTAAATAACAAAATGGGAGTCTGTGGGGTCTGGGGCGGCAGGGGGGGAGGAAGCTGGGGGGAGAACGCAAAAGGAAACTAAACCTTTGAACCGCAAAGGGGGGGGAGCATTGGAATGGACAGAAAAATGGTAAACAACTTTAAAAGAGGGGAAGCCAGAGATAGTAATAAGAACAATTGACAATTAACGACTGAAAAAAGACATGAAAATGTTAGGAAGGGGAAGCAGGAATCAGGAGGGTGGCAAAGGGCTGAGCAGCTGCTGAAGTCCGGGGGATAATCTGCGGGAAAGCGTGAGGGTGGAGCATGGCTGTGAGGCTCGCTGGGGGGAGGGAGGTCGGAAGAAATAGGAAAATGTGGGGAAAACGAAATACACCGACGGGCTAGGGGGGAAAAAACTCCCAATGAAAGACGACGATGGGAAAATTCTAATCTTGGGAGAGGAAGGGCAGGGGGAAAGAGCGACTCCTATTATCTTAGTGATATTAGGCTTCGTCTTAACAGCGAAGTAAAAAAAGGGGAGGTGGGAGATCTCAACGGTTTTGAAGGACCTAAAACAGTAGGCCGGGGGGAACACGATTAAAGAAACAAATATGAAGGCAAACGTATATCTTTTCAAATTGGGAACTCCTGGAGCGGACCGGGCGGACAAACCCTAGGACAGGGAAAAACTATCGAGAAGAAGTCAAGTGAAAAAGGGTTCTCACTTGTCCAAAAAGATCATGCTTGGACGAGAAGCGCGGTGGTCGAGATCTGCGCGCAAAAGAACGAAGGAAAGAAAGATTCAACGGAGGGGGAAAAAAAACAACAAAAAAGGGGAGAAGAATTGGGGAAAATATCAGGGGTCGAAGTCCGAAATGAATGTGCGCAAAACACACGCAGGCGGATATCCCATCCGGGAGGGCTGATCACAAAATTTGAACAAGGTAAAAAACGCCTCGGGGAAAAGGGATCACGGAAGACTGGAAAAAGCCATGTGGAAAAGAAAGGAAGGGTCAATTTTACACGCAGTCCGTGGACCGTAGTAAGTGGAAGAGAGGTAGACTGGAGGGGGGAACAAGGGTATTTGAAAAAGGACGTTCGTAAAAACGGGAGCGGCGTAGATACGCGAAGATCATCATCAAATCGGAGAACGATTGGAGCCTCAAACGGGAAAAAAGCGAGAAAAAAGACTCGGCGTCAAGGGGGAAGGGGAGGTACAGATGACACGTGACTTCGGGCAGTGGGCAGTGCAAAGAGGGGTTAAGACCAAGCGGAAAAAGGAGGGAACTTCTCAATCAAACAAGGGACCGGGCAAGAAGGGTGTCCAAGGACGAAGAAATGAAGGTGAAAAGAGGGGAAGCCAAGGAAAGAACCGACCGAAGAACTTATTGGAATGCATTAGAAGCAATGGGCAAGACTAGGGGCGGAGGAACGTCTAAAATGGGGGCACCAGGTGCCCGGGTAAGACGTTTCAAGTGAACCAGAACCGGCGGGAAGGTGAGGAAAGGGTCGGGGGAGGAAAGGGTGCCGGCCCATAGGAACGCCGACAGAACAACCCCAATGATTATGACGAGGGGGAACGGGAAGAGGCGGGATAAAAAGAGTGGTACGAAAAGGGAGGGATGAGGACGATCTCATCTGACGGCGAAGAAAACGAGGAGGGACGGTCACGCCCCAAGTCGTGATCAGACTCTGAAGGGGGAAAAAAGAACACGTTCTAAAGGAAACGGGTGACGAACCAGGAAGGATCATGGGAAAAACAAATATGGTCACAAACGAAGTGTTTCGATCCAACAATGGGTGCCAACAAAAAAGAACTGAAAAAAAGCGACGGGGGCATAGGGGGGGAAAAGGTGAAAGAACCTGGAAAAGGTCTCCCCTTGATGCCCTGTAAAGGGGCGAAAAGGAAAGTTGTCAAGAAAGCACGGCAGGGAGAGGGGAAAGAAGGAAGGTTCCCAGGCGTCATTTCCTCGAGGGATAAATCCGAATTGGGTCAGGGGGAAAATCCATCGCGAAGACAAGGGGAAAAGATGCACAAGGGGAAAGGACGTAGGAGGAGAAGGTCTCAGCCAATTCAATCTGGGGTGGGGGAACTGAACTAGAGAAAGCCTGGGAGCGTAAGAATCCCGAGACTGTTGAAATTCCGATTCAGAAGAAGGAGCGCGCATATGAAGAGGGTCGATTCATGAGAAAGCACCGTACAATTCAGGGAGGAAACGGACGACAAAACTCGGTTCACAAACTCCCTAAAATGGAAAACGTGTCAAAAACAGACGACTGATTTCTCTAAAAGGGGGGACTGGGGGGGGGAAACGAATCAAGATTCCTGTGGAACTGGAGGTGCGTAGCGGTCAGCCACAACAAAAAGGGAGGATTCAAGAGAAATTATGCTAGGGCAAGGAATATAGACTTACAAGAGACATTATCGAGTAGTGGGGCAGGGGGAAGGGGTGGAACTGATACCTATGGATTCAGGGTAATTTACAGGGAAACTAATCCTCCTGCGGCGAAACGACAGAGGCCAAAGAGGCGCAGCGCGATGGTGTGAAAGAAAGAGTGAAAAACAGCAATGGGAGATTGTGGGCCGGAGGAAAATTAGGATCGGGCATCTGGAAACCCTTCGGGGTAGAAAGGGGAAAAACATCGTGAGCGGTGAAGGCAGAGGGAAAAACAAAATATATCGGTCCCGGAAGTGTAAAATGCTTCGTGTACCTAACTCCATCAAGCAAGGAGAATCAGTGTCAAGGGGACAAAAAGAATCGGCCGAAAGGTAAGATCAAGAAGGAAAGGGAGGTTCACTAAGTGCGATACAAAAAGGAGAAGAGAAAGTCGGTCTATGAGGAGAGGGAGCGAAAAAGGGGAAAGAAATTGAAAAGGAAGACAATTCAAAAGAGAGCGGGAAGGGCTCTTGTGTGGCAATGTTCAGCATAGGAAGGAAAGGCGAAAGGAAGTCATGGAGGAGGGTGCAACCCTAGGGGTTCGCTATCGAATGAAAAGAGGAAGAGGGTTGCGGATTACCAAGCGGAGGCGAAGGGAAGCCGGCGGGCCGGAATTGGCCACAGAATTTCTCATAAGAGAGAGCAGGAAAACAGCGTAAACCAAACACCCGGATCGACGGTTCGGCAATGGAAAAAACAAAGGACTAGAGAAGTAAAGTGAAGGTCAGAGGAACTCCATATAGCTGGATAGGGAGTAAACATTCTACAGAAGAAACAGGTTCGGAACGGTGGGGGGGTAAAGGGAATAACACACACGGTCATAAGAACCTTGAAAGAGCGTCCAACAAAGAAAAAGACGGTGGGGCTCAGAAGATTCTCCAAAGCGGGAACTCTCTTAACGAGGTGAAAAAAAGGGGGGGAGGATCCGCAGACAGAGAAGCTCTTACCAGCAACGCCATGACCTGCGAAGGTAAAATCGGGAGGAGCGAAAAAAAATGCCTAAGGGAGGGGATTGAATGGAGCCGACGGAACGAAAGCCGCGGAAGAGTACAGGAAAAAAGAAGGAAGGGAAGAAAATGGCTGGGGGAACCGTCGGCCGTGTTGTCAATAAGAATCTAGAACCTTCGAAGGGGAGGGGCTAACATCTCCCCCTCGGCCACAAATCGCCGTTAGGACCAGCCTACAAAAGAAAATCATCAAAGAATCTCTCCGTTGCAGCTCACAGGGGGCGGCAGAAAGGCGCCCATACCTCCTCTGGCAAAAAACTGAATCAAAGTCCCAAAGAACTTGCAAATTGAAAAAAAAAAGGAATCAAGCGAGCTCGGCGGAAACAAAGAGGGTTCAAATAGGGGGGCAGCGCGGGGACCAGAAGTGGAAAAGGACTAACGTGGGAAAAGAAAATTTTCTCTCAAACTGGACCTTGAGATCCAAAAACAGGCAAGAAGGGGACTCCTTCATTTTTCTTCCCACTTCTCCTGAAAAAAGGGGTGGTGGGTCTTTTGATATGCTTTTAGGGGACTACTGATGAATCTCGCCAGGGGGGGGG
>Ga0179593_1280833_pt1 | contig 16198 bp, 28 predicted proteins | sample CZODoug2_1_08_16_FD_185931 | JGI IMG/M metagenome (GOLD analysis project Ga0179593, IMG submission 185931) | Vadose zone soil fungal communities from Angelo Coast Range Reserve, California, USA - CZODoug2_1_08_16fungal (PacBio error correction) | ecosystem: Environmental > Terrestrial > Soil >...
TAAGTGTTAACCCCACCCTTAACAAAGAGAAAGGTGAAAAAAAAATAGTCGTGTGTTCGAGATGACCTGGTGGATCAGGACTGAGTCATAACCTCAGTGTGACCAAACGAAACTTATTGGACACACAGAAAATGGCTTGAAGGGTAATTGTTCGTCAAGAGAAACCAGTAAGGAGGTTGGTCCAAAGGAAGAGGGACATGAAATACCGGAGAATCTTCTTCTAAAAGAAGAGTGTAAAGGAACCAATGCCCTATGAAAGAACTCAAGGGTAGAAGAGGACGTGCAGAGAACGGGGTTCAGAAGACAGAGCACCAGGACGGGGACAAACTTACGCAGTCGAAAAAAGGGATTACGGGGGAAAGGGTTAAGAAAAAACAAAGAACGGGGGGATGGCGGGGGAGAGTGTTTTGGGTTGGATCCACCGAAAAGCAGGGGGAATGTTCTCACTCATAGGGAGGAGGAAAAAAATTACAGGTACGGTCAGATGGACAAGTGCTACCGAGAATAAAGGGAGAGATGGGCCGCGTGAAGTCCACAATACAAAAAGCTAGGGCAAAGTGTAACAACAAGCCAGACCCTCGTACCATAAGAGGGAACACTAGATACCACAATCAGGAGGGTCACAATCGCAGCCTGGGCGCCGCACCATCCCACAACCCCCCGCCAGCCAACCCCCAGCCCCACTCCTTTGCGCAGGTCGTTCCTGACTTCCCGATCGCCGCGATCTACCCTCCTCTGCGCCCCCACCCCGCCACCGTTTCAAGAGTGGGAACGTTTAACCAGAGAACGGAGAGTCGGGAGCAATTCGAACCAAGGGGGCACCATGGGATGGCAAAGGGACAACCCGAAACCTTGGGGCCGTGGGAAAGTCGAGACGGCGAGGGAAAAAAGGAGAGGGCCTACAAACATTCTATCCACGTCCGTCAATTGCCAAACGCGATAACGTACACACGTAGGTAGGGGGGGGGGTGGAAGCATAACAGTCCATGCAAGCTACTGCACAAACAAAGGACTGGGTGAAAAAAACTCTCTGGGGAAGTAAGAATGTCCGTCGCCCCAATAGAAACGGACGACATCCAACAAAGGTGGAAGGGGAGAAAAAACCGTGATGAAACACATCAGACGGGAAAAGAGCCGAAAACCCCTTGTCTGGCCGTGAAAATTGTTGAACGAGAAGTTGTTCACAGGCCGAAGACACAGGGAAAACGACGAAGGAACACTAGGGGGAAAAGGCGAAATACACATAGGGTTGACCGAAGTTGGAACCCGCCCCACAACGGTTGTTTTGGCAAAACCAAAAACCCAAACAAAACACCCCAGACGGTCGGGCAAAGGTCCGGTGGGTCCAGCAAGGCCGAACATGCCGACAGGGGAACCCATACCTAACCCAGCCCAAACAGGAGGATTTGAAAAAACGTCCAACACGAGAATAAACTCGCGGACGTTGAAGTCTGTCACTTTGTATTAAGTGGATAGACGCGAGGGGGGTGGGTGGGTCACAGGGGGGGGAGGGGGTGTAAATTGGGGGAAGGTATTATTAAAGCCCACATCCGGGACCCATGAAAAGCAGTAAGGAGAGGGCTGACTCTACCATGGATATCGGGTAAGTGCAGGCCATGGAGAGGTTAGTCCGCGGATGGCAAAACCGTGGGGGGGGCATGGCCAGTCGAAGTTAATCCACAACAAAGGCACGTAACATTCGTTAAGTGGTCAGTTGTAAATCATATAATTGGGTCGGGGGCGGAAAAATATAGTACCACAGACGGGGGGTACTTCCAAAAAAAACATGCCCTCTATCGACGATATCCAGGGGGGGGGGTGAGAGGTTGTCTGGGGTGGGTCAAGGTGAGGGTCAAGATGTAACGCTAAACGTTGTGAAAAAATCTCCAGGCAGAAAAGGGGGGGTACTGGATTTCGAAGGAAAGTGCAGTGAACACGGCAATAGAAGGAACAAGAATGGCAAGAGGGGGGCGGTGTATTAAGGGCGTATTAAATGAAAAAATCAGGGAACATTGGGCGGGGAAGACCCAGGTGTGTCAACGAATATGTCAACACAATAAATGCCAAAAAAACACAACAGTCACAGTGGACATGTACACAACCAAACCACAACAAAAAAAAGAACAACTCTTCAGAAGAACAAGAGAAGCGCGGCGGGGGAATGAAAAAAAAGGTTTTGGGAAATGAAAAAGCACCCATGTGTTACAGGAAACAAAAAAAATACAAACCCACGGGGGTCGCTGCTCGGGGGGTTCCGCAGGGAATCGGGTTGATTTTTGTCAATAGGGGAGATGGTGTAGGATCGCCGACCGATGGGGGGGACAAAAAAAGACCAACTCAATGGGGGGGGGTAGAAGGAATGGCGTGGCTAGGGGAAGAGAACGACCGCCCTTCAAAGATGGCTGCCTGTGCCAAGCGGCACAACGCGTAAAACTAGACCACAAGAGAGTGAATTGTGGGAACAAGCAAAAAAAAAAAAAATTCTTACTGGGGATGACGGCTATAAAATTGGGGGGGAAAAAAAACTATAAGCACTTGGGGCTATCAAGTGAAGGGTTGCCCTAATAGGGGAACGGGGAGAAATTGGTAAAAACTAAACCGAGGGGAAATGTGGAGGGGGGGCGTCTAAGCAAACAGGTGTCCGAGAATACCATCTAAAGGGAAGCGGTCGAAGCGAAGACGCACTGCGATCGGGAGGTTCCCTATTTTGCTCGAGGCAAGAAAAAAGACTCAAACGGGTTCAAGCCGGGGCATGTGCAGACCCCCAAGATCGCACAAGGGTCTGGTTTATGAGCGGTCAAGAAACACGAAGCGATTTGATACCGACAACCGCACTATACAAAAGAAAAGCATCGTGTGTCCACAAGAAAGGGTCGATCAAAAGGCGGCAAACTACGAGAAAAATAATACGGAAAAAGGCACGGCCCGAAAAAAAGGAAGTTGGAACAGGATTGCCTCGGTGGGTGGAACAAAGACTGGACCCTTCACAGGAGGTCACGCCGGAAAAGCGGGGACAGAAAAACTAGTGGTCAGCTTCCCCGCGAGGGGGGAGGGTCGATCTGTGGAGCCGGGGGGGATACAGGGTGAGGAATTGGGGGGGGGGAAAAAAATTGGAGAACCGATCTGGCAGGGGTATACACTAAAAGCGTGACGCTGTAAACATAGAAGGAGTGGGAAAGGCTTTGGTGGAAAAAACCTAAGACCAACCCACCAATTGCGATCAAAGCACAATACCGGAAAGAAGGGTATTGAAGAAGGGTACTCTGCAGACAAGGCAAAGGGTCGTATTCGGAAACATGTAAAGTGGGGGGGGGGTGGGGGGGGGGCTAGTTGAGAAAAGCAAAAAGGAATGCGCCTCGAAAGCTGACAGGTGGGTCAGAATAAGTGAAAAAGATTACGACGGCATGGGAGCAGGGGGGGGGGGGGGACCAGAAAAATCCAATTGGCCCTCATACCTTCTGTACGCAAGGGAGTGGGCATTTGAAAGCAACAAAGTATACAACAGATATGCCAAACCATCGTAAAGGAAAACCACTGACGTCGGGGGTAAAAAAAAAACAAAAACACGAACGGCAAAGGAGAAGGGACAGGCCACATAACGGTTTATGCAAGGGGAAAGCAATAGCACAAATGAAAAGGGGGGGAGGGGGAATAAGAAACGTCAAGCTTCCACACAGGCAATAGAATTCTGCCAACAAAAAGTAATTAAAAATGAGAGCAAAAGAGACCCCGACAAGGGAAAATTGGGAAAAAAGAGCGGTGCCAAGGTAAAATCTTGGGGCGCTTTTGGCGGGGTTGGGAAAAGGAAAAACAGAATGAGAAGGAAGAAGCAGGGGGGGATGGCACAGGTTGGCTGGGCAAAGTGATGAAAAAGCGGGAAAAAAGGGCGTGTCCAGCGCGCGGACAAGTGAAGAGAGGCTCTTCTGCGGAGGGCAAAACATTGGGAGGGCCGGTTCAATAAGGGGTGGGACCAAGAAACGACAAAACAAAACGATCACAGAATTAGTAACGTGCGTGCATGGAAATGTATTTAAGCTGCCAGGGCCGTACACCGTTTTCCCGTAAAAAGATGAGCGCCAAACAAAAAGGCCTGGTTCTGGGAGAGCCATCGACTCTTATGGGTAACATCCCGGGATGGAGGTCCGTTGTCGCAGGGGAAAGGGACCAAGAATAAAGCTTAACTAGAGCGAGAGAGATCCCAGGCCAATCTAGGGGGAATTGGGACATCAAAGAAGGAGAGCAACAAGGGCATGTTAAGAATTTCACAAGAAGGGGGAAACCTCATTGGGGCGGTGGGAGGGTGTCAGAGAAAAAGAGGGAGCAAACCAGTACCATGAAAAAACCGAAATATTGGGTAACTCCAACATGCATCAGAGGGTCCCCGGCGTAAGAATTAGGGAGGGGGATCAAAAGGCCGAAGGAAGGACGGCCCAAAGTGAGGAAGGGGTTATTCAAAGCAGGGGGGGGGACAATGGGTTAATGATGAAAGTCAATACTCCGAAAAAGAAACATAATCCGTAAAGAAAAAACCAACAACATGAACGGAAGTGAGGGGAAAAGTAGAAAAAAGGACGGGTAGGGGTGAGTTAATTACCTCCTACTAAAGTGAAAACAATTCCATCAACCCGCCTTAAAGGGACTGTCCGGCAATTCGGCCCTGGTTGAGTCAGAAAGAAGAAGTGATCGAACACTACAGATGGTGAATTACTTACGACCGAGGTTCAAGCACGACCCTGGTTTTTGGATGGGGGTGAAATTCCCAGAGAACAGAAAAACGCCGTCAGTCCACTTCAGGAACTAATTGAGGTCCCATGGGAATGCTCTGACAAGTGTCATTCAACGAAGCTAAAGTTGGTTGAGAGCTGACTCGACGGGAAAAAAGGACGCTAGGGGAGAGAAGGGGCAGAACGGGGGGAACATCATGGGAGGGGGTACAACTAATATTGAAAGGAAGAAAAAACTTTTGGGTAACTCAAAGTCGTCCAAAACACCTGTTACAGCGTGAAAAAAAAACGCAAAGAAAAAAGCAAGGGGACTGGACCCTCACATGGAAAAATGGACGGAGTGACCAAAAGACCATTTCAAACCATAGACCATGGGAGGACTCGAAGAATAGGGGATATGGATGAGGCGAATGCCGGTGGAGATAACGTGAAACAGCAACCTTGGGGCAGAAAAACCACGGGGGTTTTACAACTTCTTCGCAAAAGGACAGGTGTTCTAAATCTAAAGTACCGAAATAGGTGGAAAAACGTAGCGCGGGGGAAAATACCGGGCAGTTACATGGCGAGCCCTTTTAGACAAAAGTAAGGGGTTTTCACAATGCCAAGGCAGGTCCAGGAGGAGGACGTAAAACATCAGAACCTTGGAAGAGCAACAAAGTCAATAGGGGGGGGGGCAAGCATAGGTGAGACCACCAAAGGGGACAAAAGACCAGGGGGGTTCGGTCTATTGTTTGTGGGAGAAGGGACCAAGAAGGTGAAGTGGGGGGAAACCGAGGAAGAAATGCCAAGGGCGAAAGGAAACATTTATGCGAAATGGCACATGACGCGGCAAAAAGGAAAAGTTTGGCGAAAGCACAATGAACCCCGTCCATGGGTTGACAGGGGGGGAAAAAAAACAAAAGGCAAAGTTCTGGAAAACTTGGGAGAAGATAAGACAGAAACATGATTTCGTGGGGGTATAGGGGAACTCGGGCACAGGTTGGTTTCTGGGTCAAGATCCTGAGGACTTGAGTTCATGAAGTGTGAGGAAAATAAACCTGAATCGCTGAAAAACCAAACTCGACACAAAAGTCGTACTCTCCGGGCAGAAAGCAAAGCTGGGGGGAACCACCAACAGGTAAACGAAAAGCAGAAAAAAGGTACGGGAAAGAACTTTCTCTCAAACCACTGGAGAAGAGGCCAAAAATGAGGACAAGGACCAACGCCCACGGGACTAAGCAAAACGCCTGACTTCAGGAAGTGGTTAACACAAGAATGAGCACTGCAAGAAAAAGTTGGGGAAAAATCTCCTAAACGGGGGAAAAGTCCCCAAAACCCGTCCTTAGTAGAGAGCAATGAAAGCTTAGTGGGGTCACGTGATGCGTGAAAAGAAAACGGGGAGAAGATTGTGTGGGGGGGGGGGGGGGAAGAACGAAAATTTCTGTACAAGGAAAAGAGTTCTCAGAGGGATAAAATAGTAATGAAAGAAAATGTCATCCAGCCGGAATAGAAAACTTTTCTGCTAAAAATGACACAAAATCAACTCCGGGGGGTGGTGAGAAAGAAAGAAAAAAATTCCCGGGGTCAAGGGGACATATGAGGAAATTTTCAGAACGGAGCCAAGATCTGAAAAGGGGTGGTGGCAAATAAAAACTGACTCGCTGATGCACAAGGGGAGCGGTTTTACCCGAAGAGCGTGTGAGGGGAGCGATGCCAGGGGGGCGAACGAGAACAAATAGTAGGAGGGTGGAGAGGGTCCAGCGGAAACAGCCATTACAGGGTTCCAAAAAAGGTAGGGGAGACGTGGTGTATCGGCGGCGAGGATACAAAAAAATCAACTTAAGACGCAACACCACCAGCACCAGGAAAGGGGGAGGGGTCGTTGTTTTGTGTCAACACTGGGGGGGAACAACAGGAAAAAAGCAGACGATAAAAACAATTTGGGATCAGCGCCCAGTAATATCTTAAAGAGACCGCGTGGGGGGGGAAAAAAGGGTGGGCATGGTGAAGGGATTAGGGGGGGGGGGGGTCAAGGGGGCGAAGGAAAAAAAAAAAAAACCTGGCACACGGGAGCAAAAGTCCTCCGTTGGGGAACGGGGAACCGCTAAACACGAGGGGGGGGATCTGCAGAAAGGCGTGTAAAGGGAAAGGAGGAGAGAAAAAAACACTTCATTGAAGGGGTACTGGGAAAGGTAATCTTGCTCAAGAAAACAACAAAAGGGGAAAAAAGGCTGGAAAACGGGTGGACGGTAAAAAAAAAAGCGAAAAAAAATGACTTTTACGCACGAAGAGTAGCCAATGGGGAGAAAAACGAACTCATCAAGGGAAAGGGGAAAGGGGAGGGGTACAATCTCAGGGAAAACTCCAAACACTGCAACATTTTTCAATAAGGGTTAAATGCCCATAAGAGGTCAGGCCCAGGAACTCACGCTAACGGGGAGCCGAGAAACAACTGAAAGAAGGAATTAAGAGTGGAGGAAATTAAATTTATCACAGACAAGAAAGGAACTCTCAAAAACTATTCAACGAGCCAATCAAACCATAAAGCAATTGGTAAAAAAAAAAAAAAAGGAATGCAGCAGTGGGGGGGAAAAACATTTTGAACGGGGGAAAAGTTCTCCCAGAACAAAAAAGACCATGATAATGAAACCAAATCCGGGGGAGGGATACAATTAGACCGACGGTAACCAAAGGGGAAAGTAACGGGCGCCGGAAGGGGCGGGCATTTTTTTGCATGGGAGGGACAATGTGAGGACAGAAACGAACAGAACAAAAAACTGGGCTTAAACGAAGCATATAACGGGTGGGGGAGTCAAACAGGTTATCAGTTGGGCGGCGGATTGGGACGAGTTCGTTTTCAAAAAGGTTGGGAAAAGGAAAAGGGAGGGAGGAGGATTTGTTGTCACCATCTGAAAAGTGAGGGGAGAATCAAGCTGAAAGGTGCGTTAGTGGCCCAAAGGGACAAAAAGTACGTAAACTAGATCAGAAGGGGGAAGTTCATCGCAGGACCGCCTTACTAACTCCACGTGCATCCCACCACTCCTCCAAGCACTGAACTCAAGGGAGCTAACCGCCCGTACGCCCTAAAAAATTGGGGCGCGCGACTCACACTAACGCCTCCCTTACAATGGAATCCTCGGAATCCTGTTACCATCAGAACCGGTGGGTGCAGATAAAAAACCAACACAGAGTCTCCTCTGGAGCAAAATGGAATGAAAGCTCCCTTTCATATGAGACGCAGAGTAACTGCGCCCAAAACGGGAAAAAGGAGGGGGGGGGGGGGAAGGCTGCACAACACGGATCCCGCAGCAGACCGGGGAGGATGGGGGTGGGAACTTTACACCTGTTGGAAAAAAGTAGGTCCGGGGGGGAAAAAAGTCAGGAATGGTGTGGACAAATCAGTTGTAACACCACACACAAGGGATACATTATAACTGATCAGAAATGTGAAGAGCCGGGCATGGGGTACTGCAAGGGGTACTCCAGTGGAGTCCCGTCAAAAAACGGCCCAAGGGGAAGTAAAATTGAGAGTTCACCTAAGGGGGGTCGTCGCCTATCTGAGAAAGGCCAATAAACAGGAAGCTCTGGTGGCACCTCCGCTGGTGGCAGCTGGACAGAAAATGCAACCGTTCAATACTTGGTCCGGGCACCAGAATGGTCCAGGTAAACCAGAAAACGGGGGGAATCAAAATGCCTATCAACAGAGCAAAAACCCATAATAAGGACATCACCGCCACAGGGGAACCGGTCTAAATGCATCAGAAAAGAAAAACACAACCAACTTATTACTTATGAAAAAAAGGAGGAGGGAGATGAACCAGAACCGTCACTAGGAGAAAACGGGACGAGAGGAGGGAGGAAGACGTCCTTTTTAATAGGGAAAAAAGGAAACAAAAAAGCGGCATTGGGGAAACAACTAGGAAAAAAGGGGGTGTTCACCCACGATGGTGCAACGAAGCAGGGGTGATTGACGTGTGGAGGGGCAAGAGAAACAAGAGGGGTGACCCAAAAGGACATCGGGTATTACCCAACGTCCAAAAACAGAAAAGGAGGCGTCCAGGAGGAAGAAAAGAATTAAAAGCAATGAAAAGCAGGGAAGCAGAGGTAAGGTTACATGGGGACGCCGCGCCAAGGAAGGCTAAGGGGACCCCTCAGAACAAAGGAAAATAACCATGGAGGGGGTTCCAAAAAATTCAAGAAGTCTTAAGGGAAAGTAATTGCGGCAAGTGGGAAGAAACAAATACGGACGGGAGTCCGGGGGGAGGATTGGGGGGAAGAGGGAAAGAAACACCGGGTACGTGTGCTCACGGCATAGGGACGTTAAAGGGGAAAAACTGGCGGCAGGAGGCCCAATTTACCGCAGAAAAAGAATGTACGTACGTTGGTACACAACTCCACCAAACAGTAAAAACGAAGGGGTCCGCATGGGAGAATGGCAGAAAAAAACCTGAACAGAGAGATGAGAAAGGTCCTCCACAAAACAGGTTGGTCCTTGAAGGAAAAAAGTGAGACCCGGGAAGTGGGAGGCAAACACTAAGAATGAACGGAAACTTCTGGAATCATGGGGGAGGGTGGTGTGGGGCATACCTTACAGGGGAAAAATTCCTGCCTCTAGGGAGCAACTAGGGAAAACAAAATCATAAAAAATCAAGCCCAGAAGCGTTTACCCGGAGCCCCCAATAGCAAATAACACGGGGGCGAACAAGGGGTCGCCCAAGTGGTCCGCGGAAAGGGGGGGCAAGGACGTACCGGGATCACCAAGCCGTGAATAAACAACATTCGGACGTGCCCAGGGTAAGCATGGGGGGGGGAAGGGGAGTAGAGAAGCCCAATAACTATATGCGACAAGAACAAAACTAGTACCTGGAACAAGGGAAAGTAGGGGTGACAACCTTCCAGGGGGGGGAGTATTAAAAAGGGCGGCTCACGAAAACCGGGGGGGGGGCAACGATAATCTACGACGAAAAAAAAAAAAAGACACGAGTGAGCAGTGTGAACGGGTCAGGGCGGATTGTTCAGTGGATCGGAGCAGTACAACAAGAATTGGTCGGTTCAGTAAAACTGGGGTGAGTGCACGGAGAAAGAAAACGGGACCAACTAGATCGATCACTTCACGCACATCCACTAGCACAATCACAAACGACACCTCCGGTCAAAGGGGGGAAAGCTTGCGACTTAGCAAAGTAGGAATAAAATGATGCTGTCTTCCGGATATGAACACACCTTGTCGTGTCTGGGGGGACGAGAGGGACTGCAACACCAGAAAACAGCAACGACAAACACCAAATAAAATCAGCTAGTTGCGAAAAGGTTCGCGGGGGTTCAATGTGGTCAGAAAGCCGGAGGGTTGGACGAACGGCTGAACGCGTAGGGAAAAAAGACAAAACTCTCATTGAAAAGAAGGCGGAGGTTGGTGGCTTTTGAAACAGACCAGACATTAAAAAGGGACCCAACAACCGTACGAAACCAGAATCCCAAAGGAGTTATGGTACTGGAGACTTTACAAAATGAACGGGGGAAAGCTCCTACAAAAAGTTACAGAGGGGGGTAGATGTTGGATTGAAAAGCGGACTTGGGGGGGACTATGAACCAGTCGTCTCAGAGAAAAAAAACAGACAAAAAAATAGAAACTTCACCTCAATGAAAAGATGAAATGGAAAAAAAACCGGCCAACGACTTGGCAGGCAGCAAAGGGAAAAAAGAGAGGGATGACGTGAGAAAAACAAAATTGCCGTTGGGAAAAATGAAGGACCTGCGGGAAGAAAATCCGAACAGCGATAAAAGGTCACTGAAAGGGTGACTCTGGGGAATGGGGGGGAGGTTAAAAAAGTGCGGAAAAAACCAAGATGGGGTTGGTGGGGTTCTCGTGTGGGTTCAGCACAAAGTCGCCAGAAAAGTGTTTGGAAAGTGGAATTCGGGGGGGGGGGTGAACCGGAACTCCAACATAAAGGGTGAGAAACACAGCCTTCAACTCAAACTGCCGGGGAACGACTTACTTAAAAGGACAAAATCGTGATGGGGGGAAAATACACGAGGAGAAAACGGAAAAAGGGGGGTAAGGTATTCATTCTAAGAAATTCTAAGAGACCAAACAAGCGCTGGGGGGGGCAGGTCAAGATAAAGAACAGAAAGTTCCGACCCAATGGAGAAGGGCAAATATTGGAAAAAAAAAACCCCATAGGGGGGAAGGGTGCGGGAGGGGAGAAACAACAGGTGGTTACGGCAAGAGAAGCTATAAAAAGCTCTGGGGGGGGGAACAAGAAAAGGAGGGTTACTCAGTATGGAAATTCCAGTGTTCAAACCACACGCTAGCGGCGGACATAATCACAGTGGGGTTGAGGGTCAACAAGAACCACTCAATGGGGAATAACACAAAAACGATCCCTTTGGGGGGGGTCCAGAAAATATAGGGGATATAAGGGAACAGGACTAAAAAGGGAAAAACAAAATTAGAGACGAGGCTACTTACGCGGTACGCCGGAGTGCAGCGTTAAAGATTGCTTCAAAAAAAACATGCGGGGCAGAGGAAAAAAGGCACAAAACATCATGAACAAAGGAGGGGCGATTGTTGGCAACGGCGGGATGTCCTTCCGGAAATGGGGGAGAAAAGGGGATCGCACTGGACAGTTGTCATAGTCCCATAAAGGGGTCAAGCACCAATAATACATACCGCGGTCGGAGGGTGGGAAAATAAAAACACAATAGAGTCGACTCCACGAAATCCCCTAATCGAATGGCTCAAGGACTCAGGGAATTAAGCCACCGGTGCCGAGGACAGGGAAAAGGGAGTTGAAGTGGGGGGTGAGGGGCTGGAGAAAAGCCCATTGCCAGCACACAGCAAGTCACAGAGAAGATCCGTAGGGGGCACAGGAACTTCCGGCCACAAAAGAGCTCCAGGCAAATGACGTACTAAAAAAAAAAAAAAAGGTAGTTCGGGCTGGGAGACCAAGGGACTGAGCCAAACGATCAGACGTATGACCATGACGGGGAGCAGAGAAACAGGGAGTGCTTGACAAAAAAACTTTAGGGGACACCAAAAGCATGAAGGTGAGTGGAGCGAAAAACGTCCCAAGCGCTGAAAAAAAAAATCTTCAAACGGGGTAATGACGGATTTCAAAGAATAGAGAAAAAGCGGGAATATGAAGCGAGGAGGTGCCAAGCTGGTGCCAAATACGGGGGTAGTGTTGGTAAGGCCAAAAAAACAGCTGGCCAAGAAAGGGGAGTGGGAATGGGAAATTTGCTGGATGTTCAAAAAAAGTTGTGAATGGACTGTCAAGGAGGGAGACCGAAGCATTCCTAGCGATCGGCCCCAGACAAAACACATGGAGGGAGGGAAAGGTGGGGGTCGAAAAAAACCAGGACGTGGAAGCAGGGAGACTCTGCGGGGAGGGCCCGGGTGGGAAAAAAAAGGTTAAAGGGGGCAAGACAAAATGATAATATAGAAAGGAACAAGTGTGTCTACTTCAAGGGCAAAAGAGTAGGAGGTAAATAACCAGGGGGGAAAAGGGGCGCCGGACCCTGGAGCCGACGGGGGACGACATTTACGCGCAAGAAGTGGACCCAGTTAAAGTACACGAGACTTAGTGGATAAGGGAAAAGGGGGTAAGAAATGTATCCATGTCAAAAGAAGGGAACCAAGGAAGAAAGGAAGTCGGGCGTAGTGCTTGGTGGGCGCACAGCGAAGCTGGGGCAAACAACAGAAGGCGTGAACATCTTTAACATCCAGCGGGTCCAGAAGGATAGCGGAAAAGGGGCAAAAAGAAGACCTGGGCTGGAAAAACACGCGAAGGCAGTGGGCTTGTTGGGGGGGTCAATGGATTCAGGAAAAGGTCTCCATAACACATACCAGGAAATCAGACTCGTCAAAAAAAAAAAGAGAGGAAAAGGAGAATTCGTGTGTTGTTCACTGGAGGGGGGGACCTCAATCATTGGAAAACGACAATAACCCCGAAACAGACAGGAGAGGGACGGCATTCCCCTTTGCTTATCAAGTCAGAAAAGAGGGCCGAACAGTCCTGAAGGGGGGGAAACCTGGAGAGGCGAAAAGAGGTGGGGGGGGGAAGGCTGCCACATCATCCCGAAGATAAGAGACCCAAGGCGCTGACAAAAGTTCTGAAAAGAAAATGCTAACCTGGGGTCAGGAGCAATGAAGGATCCTACAGACTGGGAGCACTTCTATAAAGCATAAGCGGGGAAAAAACAAAACGGGAGGGTACAAACAGGTAGTCATGGGGTAGTTGCACTAATGAGGGGGGAATGGGAAAAGCAAAATTGGTTTTCCGGACAAGCCAGTCGGAAAAGGGGGAAATTCTCAAAAAGAAAAAGAAACGGGTCACAAAAAAAAAAAATGTGCAGTTGATGGGGAAATCCAAAGGGGGAAATCACGACAAAAGTAGTCCAGGAGACTATTAATGTACGGAGCTGCATATTCGGGTTACCGAACTTTGCACAAAAAGGGAACCATCACCCGGTGTCCGGACAAAGTCGGGGGGACAAACAAAACACGAAAGATAGACAAATGGTCGAACCCCGGTGGGGGATAATTTACGAGGTTACGGAGAAATCCTACTCCAGGGGGTGTCAGAGGCAAAAGGGGGACGCTAACGGCGGAAGGTCAGGAAAGAGCGGGCCGAAAAAAAGGTAATTGGGGGAGAGATCAGCACTTCCGGGTTGATCACCAGAGAACAGGGATAATGGGGGCGGTCTTCGAGGGTGGATGGAGAAAGGCACCCAAAAAGAAGGGGAAGAATATCGTAAGGGCCGGCGTAAAAACAATTGACCGAGAATTTTTCTCAGAAGGATAGCGCTTGCAAGGGGGGGCTTAAAGAAACAAGCACAATGTTCCGAAGAACCAGAAGGGGCAAGGACAGGAGCATTACAAAACTGGGGAGATGGCTGTGGCTAAAACAAAAAAAAAAAAAAAAAAAACAAAAAAAAAAATTTGTGGGGGCGGATGGTTCAACTGAAAAAATCGGGGACAGTCAATGGGGGGGAGGGAAAAAGTGACAGAAGATCAACCTCAAATATCGACGACGAAAAAGAGAACAAAATGAAGCGCAAAAAATGAATAAGGGTTCACACTCAGGAGGCAAATCAAAGACGTAGGGGTCACACACGAAAAAAGTCAACCCGGGGAAGGGTCAACGATGTAAACACCCAAGTTCCGTCGGGGCACGGTTGGCTCTAAGGATACGCGGGGGAAGAATTGAAGACGGAGCGGGCGGGACGAAAACACAACAACCACTCTACGTGGAGAAGATGGATCAAAAAAGTTTCAAAACGGTTAAGAAAAAAACTGAACGAGATTGGGAGCCCAGACTACGCGCCTGAAAACATTAAAGTAAGAGGAGAACTTATGGAATAGAAAAGCATGCGATCGCCGGAGGAATACAAGGAACACGGAGAAAAAAAAAAAAAAAAATAAAAAACCAGACAAATCCTCGGGGGGGCACCTAATTGCAGCACCGCGCTTGGGAGAAAATGATGGAAAAAGGAGATCAAAAAACCAGAACAAGAGGGGGGTTGGTTAAACCTAAAAGGAACTCGCCCGCATTCAATAGGGCATTGGGCCGAAAGAGGGGGGGGGACAGTTCACGGAAATTTGGACACGCCTATCCACTGCAAGAAGGCCCTCCGGGTTTACGAGTTCCAGGGGGTCAGGGGGAAACCACCCCGACACACAATGATTCCAAAATTAACTTTGGGGGGGGGGGAACCATAGGCGCGACATAGAAACAAGAAAAACTGAAAAAAAAATAACCTGCCACGCAAGCGACCGTGTACGGGGGGGGAGGCGAAACACCAAGATCGGATGCATTGGTACCACAAAACAACGGGGCTCACGAAACCAAGAACTTTCAGGGAGCAAATAAGTGTGGGGGTACTGGGGGGGCCACATGGGGGGTAGCGAAGGTTTGCTTGGGGGTTGGCGTTGCTCAACATAAACAGAACAACAAATTTTCAAAAAAGGAAAACAAAAGGACGCGGGGGTTTAGGATGGACATGCTAAACCAGACTTGTAGGGGTCAGGGGTAGAGGCCAGGGATGACGGACCTCATAACCAGATAAAACTTATTAAGACGGTGGAACGGGGAGAAAAGAGGGGATGACCGAATGACAAAAAGACATGGATCATCATGGCGGGGGGAACATGAAACGCAGAATATCCGTGGTCACGGAACCAAAAGATGTTAAAAGGAAGGAATCCATCAATCTCATTGGCGTGTGGACACTTAAAGAGAAATGACAGGGGACAGCAATACCTGAAAGAAAACAGTCATAACAAGGTCCAAGCACCTCTACTAGCCGAGCCCTCCTAACATCAGCATCAAAGATTCAGGACGAGTCGTTGATTTTATTAAAAGGTGGGAAACCAAAAACTAAAAAAATATGACGACGCTCGATCAACGATACAAAGAACGGAAAAAAAGGGAAGTTGACCGTGGTACATTTTGGGGGGGGACGGTTCCAAACCTGAAAAAAAACTACATGGAATGGGGACACAAATCGGGGAGGATTACGCAATGTATTTCGACAAAGCGAACCAAAAGGGGGGGGGTTTGGGGGGGGGGGGGGAGCTTGGTACAAGAAACTCATGCGGCAAAAAAAAAAACAAAGGGTTCACTGATAAAAGGGGCGTAACTGAATACGGGCCTGAGTAACTCGGTTAGAGGAATGGTCGAAAAGGGGAACTTTGGCTATGGGGCCCCGACAAACTAGTAGATCTAATTGTGGGTGAACACCTCGCGCAAAAAATACTGACCGGGATTGAATTAAGGGGGACCAACAACGGGAAAAAACTGAAAAATCAGTTTAGGGGACGGTAACGACCAAATAGGGGAAAGGGAGTAAGGAAAAGGTTAAAATATATCCAACTCAGGGCATGTGATTTTAGAGGGGGGAAAAGCAAATTTGACTACCCGGTGTGATGACAAAAAGACCGAAATTATCCGTGGAACTCCAACTGTCCTCCGACAGAAACGGTGCATGATGGACGCCTCGGGAACCGGGAAAAAAAAACACAACCAAATAGAAGGTGCTGGCCCACACAGGTCACCCAGTAAAGAGATATTTGGTGGGACTAAAAAGGGGGGGAAAAAATAAGGACAAATGGAAGACGGCCGTAAGGAAACGGGGGGGGGCTGGGGGAAACGGGATAAAATCCTCTATCCGCAGCGTGGAAGGATCAAGAAAAGATAGACACAAGCTTCTCAGCGGGGCTACAGGGGTATGGTGGAAATTTAAGAGAAGGACGAGAAATGCATAGACCGGGGCAGGGGGGGACTCTTCGTGTGGACCCAACAAGAACATCGCTTGTTTACGGGGGGAGGGGGGGTTAAAAAAAGCAACAAGAACCGGCAAAGATAATGTGGCAAACCAACGAAAAGTAAAGGGTGGAAGAAAAAAAAGACACGCAACCGTGTGGGGGGTCTCAGAAACCCGAAGGACACCGACGCATCGTTGAACACGGAACGTTGAAGAACGGACATTGGGCA
>Ga0179593_1631674_pt1 | contig 16198 bp, 33 predicted proteins | sample CZODoug2_1_08_16_FD_185931 | JGI IMG/M metagenome (GOLD analysis project Ga0179593, IMG submission 185931) | Vadose zone soil fungal communities from Angelo Coast Range Reserve, California, USA - CZODoug2_1_08_16fungal (PacBio error correction) | ecosystem: Environmental > Terrestrial > Soil >...
CGCAAGGCGGAAAACAACGGAACTCGCCACGTCTTAAGCGAACAAAAAAAAAAAGTGGAGGTACGGTTCCAGAGAAGATTTAAACTCAAGGTAACAGGAAGAGCTTAAAGGATAAAAGGGAAACGGGGGAAAGAGAAAAGACAGGGTTCATGGTGTTGACGTGGAGAAACCCGCGACCCAGATAAAAAAGGGCAGAGTAGTACAGGCCCAGAGGATCGTATCTGGGGGGGTTGATGGAAGGAAAAAAAGAGGGATGAAAGGAAAAAAAATACTGGAGGGGGGGGAGAAACGGGTGGACAGATGCAAAAGTCGGGCGCCGTCCCAACCGCAAGTGCAGCGTTATTCCTCAAAAGGAAAGAGCCAAAGAAAGAAGGGGGACAGTAGTCGTTGGAATGAAGACAAAACAGCCGCCGCCATGGGTTCTTCAACAGGGGACCAGGGAAGAGAAAAGGATCCTCTTTCTAGTCCGGGGACGCGGATCTTGAGGATGCGAAACAAAAGGACGGCAAAGACCGAAGGGCAGGCCATAATTAGATGTTCGAGCTCTCAACCGAACCCGGTTTGAAGCGCAGGGAAAAGGAAAAAAGGAGTGTGGGGGGAAAGGGGCGGTAGGCGAAGTGTCGCGGTTCGAAAATTTTCCGAGGGACGAAGGAGGGAAAACCCCCAACGGTTAAGGGTAGAGCGCGCCCAAGGAAAAGAAGGGTCCTTGTTCAAAGTCGAAAAGGCAGAAGATTCTGGGGGACGCGGTCCGAGGGGGAGAAACGAAGAAAAGGGGAAAGGGGAAACAGATGAAAAAATTATGGGGGGTCTCTTAAGGGGAAGGCGGGTGGAGAATTGTTACGGACCTCCGAAAAACGTAGGCAGATCACAAAAACCCTCTGCCGCAATTATCCGGCGAAAAGACATTCAGGGGGGAACGATTGGGGAAGAAAATGGACAAGGCGCGCCCAAGCACCTGCACCCATTCTTGAAAACCGGTTTTCTCCGTGCCTGACCTGAAAGCTGCACAAAAGGGGGGGGGGGAGGGAGTGGAAAAAGGTATTTACACCGGGGGCACAAATAGTCGAAGAAGATGAGAAACAGGGGTGTAGAACGCGCAAAAGGTCGAATCCGCGTTGCACTAACCTCCATTTCGGCGGAGGCAAAAAAAAAAACCAGAGTTGAAGAGCGGGTGGGACTTGGACCGCCCCCCAGGGAATCCGCAAAAACAGAAGAGGCTTGAAAAGGGAAAAAAAGATAAACGGACTGCGCGCGTAGTTAAGGCCAACCAGTAGCTCGCGAAGAAAACCCTGAGCCAAAATGGGAGAGCCAAGTGTCCGCGGGGGCGTTTCCCTGGAAGACCGGGGAAGTCTCCTGTGGGACAAGGGAGCGGAACCTGCCCCTTGCTTGCAAAAAAGGAATTTCACCTGCATGTCCAGCCAGTTTTGCTGGAGTAAAAGGAGGGGGAGAATTCCGAGAGAAAAAAGAACGGGAGGCAGTCGCCAGCCTTCCCACACAAAACCACAAAGAAAGAAAAACGCCAAGGTGGGCGGATGCGGCGGCCGGCAAGGAACTGTTGCTAAGGCGTCGTACAATCCCGGGAAAGGGTTCAGGGGGAACAAAAAGTGAGCGCAGAACAAAGAGATAACACAGTATCTATCACAAAAAAAACAAACTGATGGAGGGGGGGTTATCGGGGTCTGACCGGCCTCAAGGCTGAAACGGCAATTTTGGCATGAGGATTGCGTACTACGAGCAAAACCGAAATAGAGAAGAGCACAAACGATCTGCGGTGTGGTGAGTTAAGGGCTAAAAAGGGCCGGAGAGCGTAAGGCCGGGAAAGGGCTCTGAAAGGCAGGAAGGAAAGAAAAAAAGGCAGGAGACCGTTGCGAACGGGCAGGGCGAGCGGGGACTTGGGGGAGGAAAAGGAAAAAATGCGAGAGGACCCGGAAACAAATTTCGCAGAGAATGTAATGAAGGCAGGGGGGGGGGAGGTACGGTCGACGCAGAATCCCTTGGTTGGGCCTTACTAGCCGGGAGGGGATCTTTGAACAGGGTTCACGGGCAAAGCACTCTCCTGCGGCAACAACTGATGGGGGGGGTAAAAAGGCAGGAAAAAGGCAACTTCGAGGGGACATTAAGGAACAGCTGCCAAAAGGGGACTGGAAGGGAAGGAGGGCCTCGCAGCTGAAAAAAGGTTCTACAAAAAACCAATTAATGGGGGAAGAAATGCAAAAAATGATTCGAGGGCAGAAAAGGGGGGGAACGGTTTTTGACAAAGCACCTAAATCCTGCAGGCGGAAAAGGAAAAAAAATTGGGACGTCCTGCTCAAAAGATACGAAAAGGGGAAGAAGGCGACAAAGATCATTTGACAGAAAAGGTCACCAGAGACAAAGGGGGAGCCCTATCCGAAAAGGCGGAGCGGATGTGGGTTATCGCCTTACGACCGAACCGAGTAAACCTTAACCCAACCTCAAAAAAAACGATAGAGCCCATACGGGATCAAGAACTCTTCGGTTTTCCACCCCCGGAGAAGACGAAAAAAAAGAGCGCAGTGAAGGTGTTTGGTTAAAATCCTGAAGGGGGGGAGAATGGGGAAGGGGCAGAGCCCCCAAAAAAAAACCAGGAAGCAAGTCAGGTTGAGAAGCGAGAAAGCACGCGAAACAACAAACAGGACTCACCGGACCTTTCCACATAACGGAAAACTATACACAGTGCCAGAACAGGGAGAGTAGGAGCTCAGGGGGAAAATCGAGCATAAAAGGGGAAGGAAAGGAAAGGTCCAAAGGCCCCGTGGTTTTCGTAAGCCGCCTCTAATTCAGAGAAAGGAACCGAGCCACCGGTAGGAGAAGCCCGCGTCTCTTCTAAGAAAGGCAAAGAAACCGAGAAGGAACGAAGGCATCAAACTGACTCCAGAACGAAAACAGACCAAAGAGGAGGCGGAAAAGGGGAACCTGGCACTTCGGAACGTGGACGTAAAAAACGAGCGGGAAAAAAAAAGGGGAAACAATCCCTAGCCGCGTTGCGCCAGAGCCGAGGGCACACAAAGAGAACCGCCGAGGCCTGTACTAACCCTGGGGTAAAGGCCGTAGGAAAAAAAAAAAAAAAAAAGGTTGCTGCATGTTAAAAAAACAACATCCCAAACTTTCTATTTCGCTCGAAAAGCTTTGCACCCAAGGAAAGGAAGAGTGGGACGGCTGGCGTGAAAAAAACCTGCTTGCGGAAATCGGGAAGAAGGGCCCCAAAGAAAAAGAGAAGAATAAAGCGCCAGACCAAGATCGCGCAACAAAAAGGGAGTTAGATGGCGCGAAGAGTCTCGATCTAAAAAAAGGGGGGGGAAAAGAGGGTCCCTAGAGCGCCACCTTTAAAACTCAAAAAAAGAAGGGGAGAGGCGGCGAAGGCCAACGTTGCTGGGATTTTCGGGGAAAGGAGGAGATTAAAAAACAAGAAAGGAAAGAGAACCGCAGGAAAATGCAACGCGCCCGGAAATGGGTCAAAAGGTGGTTTAAGTGGGAAAACACAGCGAAAGAATTAAAAGGCAATGAGTAGAAAGGACGTCGATCGGGAAAATGTGTCGGGGGGGCTACGCGCACGAGGGAGAGTCGGGGGGAAAGGGCCAAAAGAAAAGAAGGCCGTCCAAAGAAGTGCAAGCGGGACCATGGCCTAAGGACCGCCAAAGGTCTGGTCGGGGGCGTGGATTAATGTGTGGCCGCCAAACACCGCGAATGGGGGGGGAGAGGGGGGAGAAAATTTTTCAAGTTGCCTCTGTTAGTCAAAAGAAGCGGTTTATCGGAATATTCGAAAAAAAAGAACAGGGGCGGACCAGGGAGAGATGTCTATGCCTCTCAAAAACCTCGCACAGGGGGGGGGGCTGGGCAGAATTGAAAGGGAAGTCAGGGAGGGTCGAGTGCGAGCTTTCTCCACTATTATCGAAAAAATCACCAAAAGAGCCGGAGGGTAAGAGACGCAAAAATGGAAAAGACTTTCCTTCCTCCGGATGAGAAAAAAAAAACACAAGAAGTAAAGGGGTACGAGAAGGAAAGAATTGGAGACGAGAAGACCGGTGAATCGGTCGCTTGAAGGAAAAAAAGGGGGGGGGGTAAGCCCAATCTTGTTTCGCGTGATATGCGATCACAAACCATCCAGGCTGGGAAAAGAGAGGTTAGAAGAAGGCAGGTTCGGGTTCGAGGGAACGATGAAACTGGCGGACGAATGCCAAGTTTCTCGTGAGGGGAAACGAATTTTTTCAACACGGGTAAAAAAAAAGAAAAGGGGCGGGAGGTGGCAAACGTTCGTTCACCTTTCAGAAAATCAAAAGGAAGCTGAGAGGGAAAAGGTAACAATAATCCGTGACGGGCGCCCCCCAGGCGAGCGACGGGGGAAAATTAAGCAAAGGAAAAGGGGGAAAGGGTTGAAAGCCGGGGGACCGAGAGGGGTGGATTGCCCCAAGGACGGAAAGAAGGTAAACACACCTGGAAGACGACTGCGCTCAGAGGTAGTAAGGCCAAAAAGGGAGCGAAAAGAAACAAAAAAGAGGGGGAGTCTCAAGGGGGTTCCCTCCACAGGGCGAAACGTTTGTTCAAAGGGAAAAAAGGTTCTCGCCGGGGACGCTGCTTATCGCACCAAGCCAAAAACGGAAGAAGTCAGAAGGTCCAGGAAAGGATTGCGAATGATATAGGCGAGCGCCGCCAAAAGGTAAGCCGGGGTCCAGCCTTCCACCACACGCAAGCCAGGGACTGAAAAAGCTGGCTGGGCCCGACAACTGGTTTGAGCGGAATAGACGAATCCCAGTTAGAAAAGGGGAGGGCACAATGAAAAAAAAGACCACAATCAAATAAACATATCTCCTGAGTCAACAACAAAAAAAAAACGGAGGGAACAATGTGTAAGAGGAGGAGGGGCCGGAAACGGCAATTGGAACATGGGAAGGGATTTCTTAGAAAAAAAAAGTTGCGCGACGCCGCCTCCAAAGACCGCACCCTCGCGGCGTCTTGGCGGGTGGGGGGGGGGAAAAAAGGCTGGGGGGGAAAAAAAGTGCAAGAGGCAGCGGTAAAAGACACTTCAAGGTCCGCCAAATAAAAAGAAAATGCAAGGGGAAGGACAGCAAAGGGCAACGAGCCGCAGGGGGCAAAAAGGAAAACGGAAGGTAAGGGCGGAAAGGAAAAAACGCTTTCAAGCAAGACGGAACTGGAAAGAAAAAGACAGGGAGACTGGGAGAAAAGACTCGGGGCCCGTAAACTACGCAAAGCGAAGGTGAGGAAAATGCAGAGTCCACGCCTCGGCGTCAGAAAAAAAAAAAAAAGAAAGGCAACTAAAACGAAGGAAAACTTTCGAGGGATCAAAGGGGGGGAAAATCAGGGAAAGGCGGGAAGGGGAACACAGGGCGGCCTCGCAAATGCGGTTCTAACAGGAAAGGAGGGCGCTTGTCTCAGACGGGGTGAGATGGAGGGGAAAGAAACGGTTTGCAGAGCAAAAGAGGTGCAAGCCCAGGGAAGGGAAGAAGAAAAGCCATGCGCCGGAACGAATGGCCCAAATCCAAAGGAAAGTGTGACGGATCCACAATTGGACAAAAACCACCACCAAAGTGCATGCACGGCCTACTAATGGGAAAGTTGGGAGCAGACGGAAGAGCGACGCATACGAGTTGAGGAAAAAAATTATGAAACCCCCACACCGAAGCAAAAAGAAAAGGAAAACCAGAGAGAAAGCTCAGTTTCCTTCCTCGGAAGCCGAAAAAAAGAGAGAGAAAAGGTTTGGTGTCTGGACGAAAAAAAAAAAGGTAAGGAGTCTTGGGGGTCCAGGGGGGAGAAGCCGGCGCGAAAACGAGAAATTTCCGGAGTAAAAGGGATGAAAGGAGAGCCAAGAAAAGAGAAAAGCTACGACTAGAAAACGGGAAAAAGCAAACCGACCCGCCACCCTGGAAAAAAAAAACGAAAGCAAAATCAGCCGCTCAAACCGGGACCGAGGTCTGCACGAAAAAAATCGGAGAGGGAAAGAACCAAAATCGGTGAGGTGAATGCGGGGTTTAAAAAAAGAGCAGCAAGATAACGAAAGGAAAGAATACTAAGCAAGGGAGAAAAAGAACCTTGATGATTAAGAACCAAAATGAAGGCTGGCCATGGGAAATAAACGACCCGACCAGAAAAGAGAGAAAAAGGAGATGTTCACGGAGTAAGGGTAACAAACTGCAAAACTTCAAACAGGGGGAAGAAATTCAAAGAGGGCTCCAAAGTGATCCCAAACCAAGAGGAGGGCAAAGTAGTCTCCATCATAAGGAATTCCCAAAAAAAATCATACAAAAAGGGGGGGGGTGTGTGGGGGGGGGGTGGTGGGGGGTTAACGGGGAACCAGGGAGGCTTACAAGGGTTCTGATGTCCAAAAACAAAAATGAGAGACGAATTTTTCGGTAACTATTCTCCGTTGGGTTACCGGGGAACCGGTATATCGGAAAAAAAAAGAAGGGCCTGGCGGTGAAGGGGGTCAATCAACGGGCAACGAACTGAACCCTAAAAACCTACCCCAGACCCTTAGTGCCGGTGATTAAAAAAAGAATGGGAGGAAATGGAAATATCTAAAAAAACCATAAGTAGAATATATATTCAAAAGATTAAAAGAGGAAAGCACAAACTACCGGGGGCAGGGGCTCGCGACAAATTGCAAAGTGGCGTGGAACGCTTTCGATTAAAGCAAGCAAAAAAAAAGAGCTTTCACGAAAGGGGGGCATTAGCGCAAAGGCAAAAAAGTGGAAAGGTGGGGCGGGAAACATCATCACCTCGCCCAAAGAAAGCCTTTCACTCGGGGGGGGTAGTCAGAGGGGATAGGATCAATGTTTATTGTAGAACCGGAAAAATCGGGAGCCCCTGGGAGGGGGTAAACGGTAAAAAAAAAAAAAGTAAAAAGCAAAGTCAAAAAAGGGGAAACCTTCCCAGGGATCGAAGGCGGAACGGTCGGGAAAACTGGAAAAAGGGTCCTAAAGAGAAAGACATGGGAGTAGGAACTACAAGCAGTCTTCAACAGTACCGTGCTCTTATTCCGTTGTAAGGGGAGAAATAGGGGAAAAAGAAGGGGATAAACACCGGACGCGATGCAAGGAAGCCACAGAAAAATCATGGAAGGGGGAAAAAAAGTCGAAACCTCGGGGGGGGGGGTGGTTTGAGACGGCTGAGTCGAGTGTAAGGGAAGAAGGGAAGCGGGGGTCACGGCTTCGCTATGGGGACGAATTGCGACGGGAAGAAAAAAAAAAGGGAAACGGCGGGTCGAGCGCGCAGGGAACCAGACTTCCCTTCAATGAAAAAAAGAAACAAAAAGAAAAAGTCGGAGTTCCAAAACAAAAAGGTATTAAGGACTTGGATCACTAAAATCCAGGAAGGGAATACGGGCGGGGTGAAGAAAGTTAAACCCCAGACGCAAAGGGCAGATACGAAGGATGCCAGGAGCGGATATCCCGCATGCGGTGGTTATGGACGAGGTGAAAAAAACGTGGGGCCAGAAGCCGGCAACGAAAAAGTCTAAAGTCACGTGGGAAAACTGCAAAAGGGAAAAAGGGGAATGGGAAAGAAAGCAAGGCGGTGGCTGCAGGGGGTCCCAAAAGGGGTCAGTTAAAAAAAGGGTAGGGGAAAAGAGATTCCTGCATGAAACAAATAAAAGGGGGACGGACCGCCAGGGGGAGCACGACAGTTCTGTTTCAGAAAGGAAGAGAACCGGGTAGCCAAGGTCGAAGGTGAGGGGAAAAAGGGGAAAGAAGGAAGACCCCAGGGGGGACGCCCGCTCTAGGAGTCGGCAAGGGGGGAAAAAACTGAAAGAGGAAGTAGGGAGCAAAACCATATCAAAAAAGACTACAGGCACGAAAGGGGAAAAACTCAAAGTACTTTCTCAAAACTACCCGGGCCGAAAGCGTGGAACCCTCCAGAAGAGAAAAAGAAAGTGAAAAGGAGATTCCAATCTCACCCACCCAACGGGGCACACAGCACCAGGGACAAGGTCCTGCCAGGTTTTGCGGAAAAAAAAGGAAAAGAATAGACAAGGGGGACGGCCACTCATATCCGGGAGAGAACACACACTCTCTCCACAAAGGGAGGGAGAAGGATGGAGCAAAAGGGCCACACCTTGGGAAAATCGCACGTAGAAGACATTCAATGAAAAACCGTGAAGAAAAGGGGGGCCTCATACATGATCAATTAAGAGAGAAAAAAAAGGAGGGAAAAAAAGAAGAGAAGGGGGTATCGAGTGGGCAGACGGACTCAGGCCTGGGGGGAAAAAACGAGGTAAAGGAAAGAAGGAGAAAAAAGGGGACGAGAAGCAATCCAGAACAACAAAGAATCCAAAGAAAAATCGTGGGGGACTTGGAACGACGAGTACCGGAAAAACGGACGAAAAACACAGGAGAAGATGATGTTCAGAACGGTCAGGACGAAGGTGACAGAAAAAGGAAAAAGGAGAGACGTAATTGTCTAAGAGAAGAGGTCACCGGCTAAAACGGGGGAAACAGGAAAATAGATTTCCAGACGCTTATTGAAAGAGAAAAAAGGGGGCAAGAGTTTCCGAAGCGACCTCTGTTTGCCGTACTAAAGTACGCCGAGAGGAAGAAGATCTGGGGAAACACCTTCAACCGAGAAAGAGCGGAAATGGGTGGCGGTCAAAGCAAAAAACACTCGCGCAATCTAGGGCCATTCACGGGCGAGGAAAAAAAAAAAATGGGGGGAGGGAAGGAGCTGGACAAGGGGCTAGTGACTAAACTAGGTAGAAAAGCGACCTTCTGGAAAGGGAGAAGGGGGAAATGAAACGGTGGGGCAAGAAAGCCAGAGGGAAAAGTCAGAACCCGGAGAAAATTCGTAACCGGAAATCAAGAGGGGAGGAAGGAATACGGGACAAAAGGGGGGGATGGGAAAAAAAATACGACCCTATGCCCTTCTATCCTATACAGGCTGCAGCGGAAAAAAAAAACAAAAGGGGTTGTAGGCATAAGAAGCGAACAAAAGAGGGGAGGAGGTAAATGCGCAAAGGCGCAAAAAGGACCACAAAAGCTCGAGAACCGAGAATCACCGGGATCTGCGCTCAAAAGTGAGGGGAAACAAGAAGAGGGAAAAAAAAAAGGCAGACTCCTCATCGGTCAGAAGTGGGGAAGAATCCGGAGGGGGGAGGGTGAAAAAAAAAACGGAGAAAAGCCAACGTTGAGAAAGCGAGACCCATAACGCAGAAGAAAGCTGGAGGAAGAACAAAAAGGGGACGGAACAAGTCACCCTGCAAACAACCTCACAGCCGAAAAAAACCTTCGGGCGAGGGAGGCAGTAGACATGGGAGGGGGAAGGACCAGGGAATAGGGGAGAGTGGGAAAACCGGCGGTGTTCGCATCGCGAATGCAAAAGCCGGGAAAGGAAAGACGACACGTAGGAAAAGCCGGGCGGAAAAGGGTCTAAGATAAAAAAAAAAGACGGTATGACGGCACCTTCAAACCACAAGAAAAATCATAAACACGACAGGGAAAAAAAGTCAGCTGTGAGGAGTAATAAGCCTGAAAATTCGCCAGTTTAAGGGCACATGGAAAAAACCATACCCCCCGAATATCCGCAGGTGACTCAAAATATCCTCGGAGAACAAGAGAAAGAAAAACGCTCGACGTACTGTGACTACGAGCCCGCGGTAAGGAGTACGGGGGGGATGGAAAAAGGCACAAAGGACAGGAGATTTTTCGGGCACCAGGGGTTTTTAAAGGGATTCAGAGGGAAGAGAGGGAAGGGGAGGACCTTGGGCCTTTAATACCGCGGGGGCAAAGAAATCCAGAAAGCAAAAAGAACCGCCGAAGCCGGGCCAACGGAAGGAATGGCACGGAGAAAAGGGGGGGAATCTCTCAAACAAACAGGAATAGAGAAACGAGACGCGCAGAAAAACTCACCGCCCTCAGGCGACACGGAGAGAGGGCCGGCAGATTTAGGACCCGCGGGAAGTGAACAGAAGCCACCCAAAGGAATCTCACGAGAAAAAAAACGCCCCGAAGAAGTCATGGGAGTGGAACAGCAGACCAGAACAGAGACTTTTAAAAGAAAAATCTTAGTAAAGGAGAGCAGGGATCGTATCAAGGGGGAAGGGAAATCATCGTCCTAGCGTCTCACACGGTGGATCACGGGGGAGAAGAGTCGAGAAAGAAAAGTCCAAGGGGGAAAGAAGTGCCACGTGACCATTCCTCGAAGAGAAATATCGAAAGACGGTCCCCTCCCTTCTTGGGGGAAAGGGAAGCAGACTTAAGGAAAAGGGAAACAGGGCGGCGAATCCGTGGCGAGTAGTGGGGGTCAGGTCGGGGAGCGAGGCCGAAACCAAACGCCTGCAAGACGGAAGGCAAGGAAGAAGGGATTCGATCCTCACAGACCGCAGAGGGTTGGAGGAGGGCGGATAGTAAGGAGTGTGAAGGCGGGGCGGTAGGAAAGGGGGAAACGGTGGGGGAAGAACTGGAACTCTGCTAGGGGAGAGCAACATTCCAGCAACGTCAGGAGGGACCAAAGGGAGAGAGGACCTAAAAAAAAAGTGAACTTCACATTCCGGATAAACACGCGCAACAAGGAAGAAAGATTGTCGGAAGGCGGTAGAAGAAAAGAAAGAGCTGGGAAGACTCCTAAACCGGTGATCTCTGGTGAGCAAGGGGGGATACTGTTTAAGAACTCGCGAACGGGAAAAAAGAAAAAAACATAGGCAACAGTAAAGCTTAATATCCACAATGAAAATTTCGGTACGAAGGGGCAATGGTCAAGCTAGCGCCATACGTTCAGAAGGGGGAGGCAGAATCGGGAGGGGGAAGGAAAAGGCAACAACGTTGGACTGCAGGAAATTTTCAAGGAACCTTTCAGACAGAAGAAGCGCTTTGAAAAGTGCAAACAACCCAATCGGGGGAAGAAAAACGTAAAAAGGGAGAAGGAAGAAGGAAAAATTCAACAAGTGGTCCGGGGGGGAGACCGGGAGAGAAAAAAGGGAAGGAGCCGTTGCAGCCTTGACCAGCCCAGTTTTTCGCCGAAGGGAAGAAGAAAAAACCAAGGTAAGGGGAGGCAAGGCGGGAAGGAAGGCCGAAAGGACGCCCTTAAAGGATGTCAAGGAGGGGGTTCGGGAGCCCAGTCTTTCAAACCCGAGGGCCCGAAAGCGTTCCAAAAGGGGAAACCAGAAGAGGGGGACCAAAAGAGATGAGACACCTTCTCCGCTTCCTATTAGCAGACCAGTTAGTGCGGCAGATGAATTGGACCGCCGTGGAGGACTCGCAAAACGACCAAAGGAACGTAGACCAGTCCCCACACGCAACAAGGATCCCGCTAGTGGGGGGGGGAGCGAAAAAAAAGGGGGGGAGCGGTAAAAAGTACGAAAGACCGTCAGACACATTGCGGTGCAAAAAATACAAGAATGCACAGAAAGAAAAATCAAAAGGAGAGTATGAATATATAATGGTATCATTTGCTCGGCGAAAACGGCAATGGGGAATGGAAAAGGGGAAAAATTTGGAGTACCTACGCGAGCCCAAAAGTGGAGACGCCCAGACCTAAAAGCCAAAACAAAAAAAACAAAACGGAACACAAATCTCTTCTATCAGGACCGTGGAAAGGAAGAAAGAAGAAAGGCCGGAGCGCGCTTCGCCAGAAGGCAGGACCCAATTGCAAGGTGAAGACGGGGGCAGCGGCCAGAGAAAGAAGGGGGTTTTTAGAAAAAACGTCAAAACCGGAAAGGAAGGTGGGCAAAAGGAAAACGCTTGTGCCGTGTCCGCCCGAGGAAAGGGGGAAAAACGAGGGGGGGAAGGACGTGGGAGACGCACTGAAGGCTGACGTACTATAAAAGAAAAGAGAACTTTTCAAACAGTGGTCCACCGGGCCGCTCCTTCCTAGGAGGGAAACTGGGGGGGGAACACAGAGAGCGGGCAATTGGGAGGGAGGAACAGAGCAAAAACAGAGGGAAAGTTTTAATGGTACCTTCGGACTCGCACGGGAAAATAAAAAGGGGAAAGAAACACCGATATGGTGCTCAAATATTCAATCCAGCCATGGATGGAGAGACCCTGGGGTGACTGAAAGGTTGAAAGAACGGTTGGAAAAGGCAGCCACGCAGGTGGCAGAAAAGCACAGTAAAAAAAGTCGTGAAGGGCACCGCCACCTAAAGTGGGCCAGGAATCAAAGCCAACGCCGTGGAAAAGACGGGAAGGACCACGAAAAGTCAAATTCGGCAGGTCAAAGATACGTAAAGGGGGGGGAAGAAATACGCCCCGAACGCACGAGGGAAGAAAAACCATAAAAGAAAAAAAACAAAGAGAAGAAAATAAGAAAGAGAAATCACCCAAAAAAAGAGGCGGGGGTCGGGATAACGAAGGACAAACAAGGAGTATCCTACATTCGCGCCGTTTGGAGAAAAGGGTTGAGGGGAAGTGAGTCGGGGTGGAAAGGGATCTGAACAGAGACACTCACACGGTAGACAGGCGGGAAAGGCGCAGGAGAAAAGCAAAAAAAAAAAAAGAGGAAAAAAACAACTCTTCCCGGGCCGGTAAAGGAACTTCAAAGAGCAGAAGAGACTAGAACCGAGAGGTCTGCGAGCGGACGACGAGGCAACTAAATGGCAGACTTCTTTAAAAGGGCGGTTCTCATGGGGAGAGAAGAAACGCGGAAAGGACTAGAATCACAAAAGCCCGCGTGAAAAGGGACGGTATTGAAAACCAAAGAGGAAGGGCACATGACCTACGCCTGTCAAAAAGACAAGACCGAACGGCCAGGATCTTCCAGGAAAGGGGGAAAAAAGTTAAAAGGGCGGGAGGGGGACGGCCGGCAGGAATGCTGTCTACCCTTGAAAAAAAGCAGCTGAGCCGCCCCGATGCGGAGAACTCAGAAAAGATTAAAGAAACGGGAAAAGAAACGGCACTGGAATAAATAGGAACAAACTGAAAGGGGAGTGAGGGGAGACGTGAAAGCAGGGTCCAAAACAACCATGAACTTCCGATGTTTCGAACTGCGGGCTTAACAAGTTGTGGGAACAAAGGTTTACAGTGAAGCTCACGGGCGGGGAGGATGCAAAAAAGGAGGACGAAAAACATAAACTAAAAAGAGAGAGAGACGCCCCGGGGCTGGGCGTACCAGAGAAGGGAAACTCTCAACAAAGAGGGGAAGGAAAAGGGGGAGAAGCCAAACTCCACGCAAAGCATAAACCGGGGGAGGAAGGGGCTCGCAGCGGCGTGCTGAGGGTGGGCAGTTAAGAAAATGAAAACAAGTCCCGGCTTTCACAACTATAACTGGGGAGAGAAGACGACATAGGTCAATGGTTTGCCGGGTGGAACAGCAAAGTGACCGCGCCCCCGAGCCTTGGAAAAAGGTGGGGGAAAGAAGGAGGGCAAGTAAAGGAGTCGGGTTTGTGGAAAGAGGCCCGACTGAGAAAGCGTGGGGGGATCACAGGGGAAAAAGGCATGCTACGAACGCCCGTCCCCCGCAAGAAGTCCGTAACGAAAAGGAGAAAAAAAGGGACTTTCTGGGGCGTGTCGTGGGATGAAAGATGGGGAGGAAGACGTCGACCCGGGGACGCCGGCTTCTCCTCCGGGACGTAGGCATGGCAGATCGTAAGAAAAAACCCAACGACGATGGCAAGACGGCCAGATCTTCTAAATTGAATCAGGGGGCCAGACCTCACCGGAGCTCAGGAGGGGGGGGGAAGGGGGAGGGGAAAGGGATCTTTGGTCGCGGAAAAGCTTTATCGAGGAGCAAAAAGAAACTTGGGGGGGGTCGACGAAGGGAACAAAAGGAAAAAACTTCAATTCTAAAAAATGAGACAAAAAGAAAGAGGGGTTGACGGCGTTTCCTAGGAGTAAAACTAATGAGCGGGAGAAACGTGGGTGAGAGGGAGATAGGAAAGAGCACTGTCTGGTGGGGAGGGTTTACTCCAAGAGAAACAGAGGAAGTAAGAATCAACAAAAAACCCGTAGGTAGCAAGACGGCACTGGGGGAGGGGGTAAGAGGTTGGAAGCGTCCAGGGCGTGCGCCGGAGTTGGAAGGGAGGGAAAGGAAAAGGAAAGGACTCCGGTGTGCCTGCCTGCAGCAAACAGGGGTGGGGGGTCCCAGAAGGAAAAATTTCAAAAAAGAAGTAGGAAAGGAAGAGGTCTGAAATTGAAAAGTAGAAAGAAGGGTCGGAGAAGACCGTGTCACAGCCATTTTCTGTTAACAGGCCGCGGCCCGGGGAAGAAAGAAGTTGAAGTAGGACCGCCAAGTGGAAAGACGAGATAATCCAGGAGGTGGACCCCTGAAAGATCACGGGAGAGCGGGAACCCAAAGATCAACGGCTACAAACGCCAGGCAAAAAAAAGTCGATTGAAGGAGACATGGGGGGACGCGGGAGAATCATTGGTCAAGGGCATACCTTCTCTGAAAGAGGGCTGAGAGAGAATAGACCTAAAAAACCGTGGAATGCAACCGTAAAGGGAAAAACTGACAAGGGAGTCTGAAAGAGGGAAAGGGGTAATAGGAAAAGGGGATCTCCTCCATAAACGGTAGGCGTCCTTAACAGAAAGAAATAGGGGGGGCAGAGGTGCGGGGGGCCTGCGAGGGCGGGCAGGCGCCCGCCCAAAAAAAAGGGGGTGCAGCAAGCAGAAGAAAAAAGAACGTTGAGGAAAAAGGGCGTGGAAAACAAAGACTGTGAGCCGCACCACGAGAGACACAGAAGCAGAAAAAAAAAAAAAAAAACAAAAACAAAAGGAAAGAGGGGAGAGAGGGGGCCTGAAGGTAGTTCCTTGGGGAAAAGTCAGTGGGATAACGGGGGAAAGACGACGCAACCGCAGCCTCACGCCGCACCTCCGCGATCTGAGGGTGGAATGAAGGTACAAGGGAAAAGCAAACCAAAGGCGGAATCAAATAAAACAAAGCTGGCCCTAAAGGAAAGCATAAGACAGGGTTAAAAAGGTCAATTGCGAGCGGGTGGCTGGAAGAAAGAAGTCAGGGAATGGAAGGAAAACGATTAACCTTCCCGCGGAAACGAGAAGAAAAATCGAGAGGCCGAATCAACTTGTCTCGAGAATCTTGGAGGGGCAGGAAAGGAAGAAGGAAAGTCCCTTAATATTTCACGGAAACACCGTGAAAAGTGCTGGGGGAGGTTAAAAAAAAAAAGGACCCCTGCCACAAAAGAGGAACAAAAGAGGCGTGGAGACCCAAAAAGAAAGAAAGGTCTTGGAAGGGGGTGGCAACCGGTCTTCCGAAACTGGGGAGACAAAAGGGGTGGAGAAACAGGCAACAACCGCTTAACTTTTGAGCTTGAAAAGGAGTGGAAAAGAAAGAAAAGGGGCAGAAAGAGTAAGGCAAACAAAAACCAGAAAATTCGTGCCAACGAATGTAAGCAGACAAAAACTAGCCTACAGAAAAGGGGGGGACTAAGTGGTCAACCCGCAGAAACAGAAGCGGCGGATATCCAGCAGCAAGGTGTGAAACGACGCGAACGAGCAACGGAGGGAGTAAAAGGAAGCAAAGGAGGAAAGTGATATACCGGGAAAAACCATCGAGAGAAGTGCTTTCGTTGAGGACGCACTCCAGAAGAAACAACGACGAGGCGGCGTGTTCGAAGCAGGGAAGGGAAGGGAGGGAATGGGGTAGGGCTAGGCTCGGACCATCCAAAGAACCGAGGGCACTGTGCTTGGGCCGCGCTCGCAGAGAAAAGCAAAAAAGAAAAGATCACAATGAAAGGTACGCCCATCCAACACTCAACGAGAAAGAGGAAAAAAGGTCGGAGGATCGACAAGGGGGAGGTGCCAAGGCAAGTACGTCGCGGGGTTTCCCGTCAAAACGATCCCGCGGAAAGGTAACGAGAACGAACGCAACTGGGAGGGGGAGAAAAAACCCCATTAAACAGCGGACGGAGAAAAAAAGAAACCGACGTCCGCCACACGAAAAGGTAAGGTAACGAGGTAAAGTCGAAAGGGAAGGGACCTAGAGCATTCTTCTCAAGAAAAAGAAAAGTAGTGGCCGCGCGAGGAACTCGGAAAAAAAAATACAAAACCAAAGCCAAGCCAAAAAAGAGACCTTGGAAGGGGAGGAGGGGAACAAGGTGGCTGCTGGTTTTCCAACGGGAAAAAAAAAGAAGGGTTCTAGGGTGAGAGGGGGGTCTTGTCCTCAACCCGTTGAGAACCAAAGGAGGGAGAAAAAGTGGGGCTTTTCCAACGAAGCAAGGCCAAAGAAGAATAAAGAACGAACAACGGGTCGGTGGCGTGAAGCTTAAAAAGAGCGATGGGAA
>Ga0179593_1689637_pt1 | contig 16198 bp, 23 predicted proteins | sample CZODoug2_1_08_16_FD_185931 | JGI IMG/M metagenome (GOLD analysis project Ga0179593, IMG submission 185931) | Vadose zone soil fungal communities from Angelo Coast Range Reserve, California, USA - CZODoug2_1_08_16fungal (PacBio error correction) | ecosystem: Environmental > Terrestrial > Soil >...
TGTCTGGAAAAAAAAAACCAAACGGGAGACGATTTCAACTGGGACCGAGGGTACTTGCCAAACGTTTACCACGATGAATCGAAAAACCGCGCGATGGGGAAGATCACACGGAAAGAGGATCAGATTGGTACGAGAGGAGAGTGTCGCCATCTTCTTCTCTCCCGCAGGGGGGACGAACGCCTGACCTGCGGGGAAGGGAAGTGGGCGCCGTACCGTGCATACAGGGAAAGGGGGATCAATGCAGCACAGGTGTGAAAAGGGTACTAACACAATGCTCAAATTCTTGCTCTTTGATGGTGAAAGAAACGTCTTCTACTGGGGGGGGGAAAAAAACCAGCTTTCGCTCGGCAGAGGGGAGGCTCAGTGATCGTTGATTGAGACCGGGGGGGAAAAAAAAAGACCGTCGATAAGACCACGCTACCAAGCGCTCTCACCGCCGAAATTAAAAAGAAGCCTTCAGCGGCTGACGGGGAGGTGGACCACCGGGGCGATCAAAACAAGTGTGAAAAAAAAACAGCCTCCTCAATAGGAAGGTTTGGGGCCAGAGAGAGGGAAGTGGTTACTGTTGCGAATTACTTAGCCGCTTGTCTAGCGGATTCCGTTCCGCTCCGGGAAGGGGAAAGAGGGAAGAGAAATGAATCTCGAGGGCAAGGTTTGGCGCTACGGGTGAATTTCTATTTTACTGACGAAAGAAAAGAAGGGGGGCGCCCTTGGCGTAGGGGAAGAAGGGTGCGCCCGAGGGGTCCATCTATTGGAAAAAGATTAGGCTGGGAAAAGGGGGTCGCCGGAAAAAAGAAAACGGACGCAAACTTCTAATGGCCTAGCACGACGGAAGGACTAGATGTGGTCTACGGCGGAAGGGACTGCCGCATATCTAAGGAGAAAGTTTCCTGCGGTGCAGGAAGCAAACCGAAGTTTTGTGTCTAAGACCTACTTAAGGAGAAAGGAGGTCGGAACACGAAGAGAAGAAAATGGGGAAAACTCTGCCCTGGAAGCCAGCTTCGGGGAAAAAAGAAAGTTTCGTGGCTGCGAGGGGGAAAAAGAAAAAAGAGCTTTGCCATCCATAAGATCAGAACCAAAGAGCGGAGTGGCGCCTGAGTTGACGGGGGAGGAGGGGGAAAAGCCTGTTGCGCCATTCCTGAACGAAAAAAAAAAGAAAAGCAGAATTCGTTTCAGGGGAACTCAGATGAAAGGTTCATGCCCTTATAACGTGAAGTAAACGAGGATTCACTCGTAGCGCAGAGAGGAAAAGGGTCGCTACTCTATCGGGAAGGAAAGGGGCCAAAAAAACAAGCGAGAAGACGGTTACTGCTTCTCTGAACTACCAAGAGAAGCCGAAGCAAGCTGTCAGCAGTGAAGGGAGAGGAAAAGCTGATTGCCGATCCCAGGGGAAGAAAGTACTCTTCAACGCACTCGAAGAGAAAGTGTCAAAATCACTCGCTCCATGGGCTTTGCAAAAAGATGGCGCGTGTGTCTTTCAGGAGGGGGAAAGATGATGTTCATAAAAAAAAGGAAAGAAAAGTCCTATGGTGCTGATTACGACCACGGAGAAGGGAATATGAGAAAAGAGCGCTATTTCCCTCTTAACTTGAAAGAGCAAAAGGGGGGGTTTATCGAGCTCCACTAAGGGGAAAAAATCGCAGTCAGCCAATGCATGGAAAAGAAAGACGACTTTCTCCCCGGATATAAGAAAGAATTGGTTAATCGTCTTTTGGATGTGTGTGGGGGGATAAGCGCCGTAGGGCACGACCACAACTGGGGGGAAAAAAAAGTCGTCTTTGAAGAACTGGGAAGAGAGGACGCCGACGACCTGAGAAAGGATTAGGTGCACTTATCTCCTGCGTGAAAAGAAAAAAAAGGCGTTGCGATGACCGCCAGAAGAAAAAAAAGAAAAGAATCTCCGCCTCCGTAAAGAAGGGAAAAGGAAGAAACGGATTTGCGTGTAGACCAGGAGGAAAACCAAAACAGGTTGTTATTCCCGTAGACTTCGTTGAAGGGGGGAGAAAAGGGAAGCACGTGAGGCTGGCCAGGATCGAAGGGAGGAGAAAGAAGTCACATCTTTTACTTCGTTGCAACTAAAGGGAAAGAGTCCGTCATAAGTAGTCGCTTGCACGAGAAGGATGGAGCCGACTCGAAATCCTAAGTCCCAGAGGAAAAAAAGCGTGTCGGGGGAGAGGGGGAGAAATCCGGCGAATTCGCGGTCGAAAAGAAGCCACATTGCCCTTATCCCAATAAAAAAGAATCAAAAGAATTGGACGAGGAGGGAGAAGGGAGATCGAACGCCTTCTCGGTTTTAGAGGGGAAGGGGAAATACTCACCACACACCGATTGTAAGGAGAACTCAGCTAAACACTCGCATGGGGGGAAAGCAAACAAGAAAGGTCTTTGCTGACTTTGCTGGGAGGGGGGGGGGATCATGAAAGGGGGAAGGCGCCTCCATCATTTTTTGGGAAAAAGAAGTACTCTATCATACTGCACCGAAAGAAAAGTTGCAATTGAGTCTTATTGCGAGAAGGGCTCACAAAAAAGACGAATCGCAAGCCTCTCACTGGAAAAGGGTGGGCGATCAAGATGAGTGAAAAAAAAGATGTGACGGTAAAAAAAAAAAAGGGGCCAAAGTTCACCGTTCTGCCAGCGCGATAACAAATGTGTGGCAAAGGAAACGTACTAAAGGGGAGGGGGCCATCCATCCTAAAAAATGGGGAAAACCGAAAGTATTCCGCTTCTTTAAAAAATGGTCATTCATCACGTTGATGTGGCAGGAGAAAACGACCTTGCCGAGGACTGTTGTCGGGATCCTCTGGGCAAAAAAGAGGCGAGGTTCTCTTCGATCAGGCGGGCGTCCCTCGAAACGAAAGGTGAGGGAAAAAATTCTTCAAAAAAGAAAGGTGGTTTTCTTGCCCGAGGAAAAGACAAAACACAAAACAAAATCGATTAACATTTAGGGAGTGCAAGTAATATCCTGGGAAGAAAGGAGAGAGAGGTAAATCACTTGTGTGCTGCGGGGGAAAGGAGGCGAGGCGCCGAGAAAAGAGACACAGGGCCGGCATACCGCGCCCAGGGCCGAAGGGGAAAGGGACAGGATTGCCAATAAGGAGAATCAGCTCCATCCTTACTAGGGGCGGAGTCGGTGTGATAACATCAAACGGCAAGAAAATAACTCCACGCGAAATATGCGTGGAAAAAAAGGCCATCGGCGAAGGAAAGGACAATCAATAAGAAGAACCGGGCGATTGCGTTGGAAATCACGGGTCACACTGTTATCGCAATAGCTTCCGGATTAAGGATGCCAGCTTGCCTTCGGCAGGGGGGAAGGAGGGAGTCATCGCCGCCTTACCAGGTGGGGCCATGAGCGTCGGCTTGTTGTGGGGGCCGGATTACATCCTCCTTCTCTACACCGTGGGAATAAAGCAAGTGAATCTTTTCCACGTTGGACGGAAGGGAAAGGGGGGGGGAAGGTCTTCATCCGTAGGAAAGAAAATTCTTCTGGAGAGGACTAACGGGGGTGAGTTCCTGCAATTTCTCAACAAGGCGCAAAGGGAAAAGAAAGGAAAATCCAGAAAGAGGCTGTTCTATCTTATTGCTGGCAACACAGCGATTTAGGGGAACCTCGCCACGATAAGACGGGGGAGGGGGGGAAAAAAGAAGCTGGCTTCCGTCAGAGTCAAAGGTCGTGTTCCTACAGGAAGAAGGGGACCCGGATTCTACCAATTCTGGGGGATGGGGAGGGGGAGTCTTCCGCAAAGGGGAGGAAGAAAAGAGAGGAGGATCGGGCAGCATCGATAGAAAGGTATACCACATTAAAGAAAGAGCGGATCTCAAGGAGGGAGGCTCAGTTACTGCGAGGGGGAAGGGAGACCCATCCTAAATCGGTCGTGGATAGATCAAGAAAGAGCGCCCATCCAATACTACTCCAAGGAGAAAAAGAGAGGGGGAGTCGGCAGTCCAAAGGGAGGGGAAAAAAATAGCGCCAAATATTTTTCTGCCAACAAAGGAGAAAGAAATGAAATCCTTTAAATTAAAAGTGATCGAAGAGACAGCGAGACAGCGGCGAAGTAATGAAGAGAGACAACCATCAGCCATAACAGGGTGAAGGAAACCTTCCTTGGGAGGAACAGGCGACCCTTTTTCTTTATCTCCCTGGGGGGGGAAGGAAAGATCCAGCCGCTGAATGCTGCGGTAGGAGGAAGAAAAAAGAGAGGGGTAGAGTGGGAATTGGAGAGGGAAAAACAACCGGTAAGAATTTAAGACGATCCTTATCTCAAATCCATCTAGGAAGGCCGTCGCAGAATCGGGGGGGAGAAGGACCACAGTCCGCATGCCAAGGAGAATCAAGAGCAAGCATTTGTGGGAACGTTCGAATTTACACCTTTTTCATTTGAGAAGCAAAAAAAGGAGTCGCCCGGTCGGAAAAAGGGAATGCCAAGCAGGTCACTTGGAGGAAAGAAGTCGGGGAAAGAATTTGGCTGAATACTCCTATCGCCTGGTAAAAAAGAGAGAATGTTGATCTTCCCCATCAGGATCAGGATCAATAATTCAGCGTGGGAAAAAAAAGACAAATCGGGGCAGTGCTTTCCTGTCGAGAATAGAGAGGGGTGCGCTTGAAGTTGTCCAGCATAGAGAAAAAAACGGAGTATGTAGAAAAGGAGAGAGAGGGAGAAAAGGGAGCGCACCAAAAGGTAGACGATTCCGCGGCAGGAAGAACGACGGGTGAAAAATCTTAATCTTATCCCTGATACCACTGCGAGAGGGGGGGAAAGAAAAAAAAAGGAACTCGTCATATTGTGGGGAAAAGGGGAGGAGATAGCTGCTCCATCTTCTGCGGATAATTGCTCGACTCCCCGTGACCGCTGGAGAAGGCAAGAGTTTGGGTATTCCATTCAACATTTTTCAACAGGAAGCATCCGCCGTGCAAATTCGCAAGGAGCTTCTATTTACGTACTAAGAAAGCCTACTGTTTGGGGAAAAAAAGCATGTCAGGCGCTGCCTATAAGTATATTGATTTGCAGAGTCGGTGAGTGGGGGAAGGGGGTGTCTCCAAAACGCATTTCCAACTCTAACACGACGAGAGCACCGCGCGAAGTAAAGAAAGGGAAAAGGCCTTCAGCGCTGCTTGACGTGGAGGGTAAAACCTTTCTATATAACAAGGGAGAACGAGGGCGAGGAAAAAGCTCCGCAAAGAAGGGGGGGGGAAAGACTAGTTCTGCTTCTGTGAATTTAGTCGAATTACTTCGAAGGAAAGCCGCTTCGAATACAAGGGAAATTTCAGGTTCACGGCGTCCGCGAATGATAAGGGGGGAAGACACATCTTGGCGCTCGGGAAGGGTTCTCGGAGAACACTCAAGAATCTTCGCCCTTGGAGGAGGAAATTGGGGCTTGTGCGAAAGGGGAGGGGGGGGGATCTGATCCACGATTGGCATAAGGGGAGGCATTTTGTCGAGGGGGGGAAAAAACGTCAAAGCACTTCTCATGGCCGACACGAAGAAGCAGAAAAGAAAATGATGGTTCTACGAGGGAGAGGGGGGAGGGAGAGATAAGTATCGGCGATGTTGAAAAATCACCCAGACTTTTGTCGAAAGAAAAAAAAGAGGTCGAGGTAGAACACTAAAGCATGATAACAGTGGGGAGAAAACGGAAGCCAAGCTTCTTGCTAAGAAAAGGGAGGGGGGCTGCGAGGTTTCCCATCGAGAAGAGGGGGGAATAAGATCATACCAACTGAGTCGGGGAAATGGACTGCAAATTTTTCCTTCTCCGCCTGTTTAGCAGTGCAAAAAAAAAAACGGACAACCAAGGCACGAAAAGAAAAGAAGGGAAAAAGAAGAGTGTGCCTCCGTATGCGAACTGTAGCCCAATGCCGTCCAAACGTGGGGGGGGAAACAGAGCGATCCACTTGTTCTGACTCGAGGTCTTTCATGAAGATAAGACAAAACAAGCCGAAGCGAAGGAGAGTTACGGCGGCTATGACCGAAGAAAAGAATGAATCGGGACTTATCTAAGCTTATTGAAGAACAAGGGGGAAGGAAAGAAGGATCCCACCAGTACTCTTCAACGCAAAGAATCGACGAGAGTTCGGATTAGGGAAGAAAAGAACGATGTGCTTTGAAGATGTAACTCCGTTTGCGTAACAGTGACGCAGGAAAAGGGCCGCCAACAAAGGGACTCCTCCGATCAAAGAATAGCGAAAAAATTACTACCACTTCGAAGGGAAGATCCTGGTGAAGAGGAATGAACTTCGGGCGCTATCCAGAGAGATAAATTGTTTGGTTTATCGGAAAAGACTCGTCAAAAAGAAGCATCCCAATTTATTGCAGGGAGAGGGGAAAGTTCTACCCGATATACTTCACCAAAGGAAGGGAGAGGACTTTTTTTTGTTGTGTTTGGGGGGAGAGGTGCACGACCACAAAAGGGGGGAAAAAGGTTCATAACTGAACTGGAGGTAGAGGCGCCGACGACCTGATAGAAAAAAGAAAAAGAATATAGGGGCCACTTATCTCGGGGGGGAGAAACAGGTCTTGTTCCGATTACCTCAAAAGAAGGGATAAACTCAAAAAGCCGTAAAAGGAAGAAAAGAGTAAGGATTGGCGTTTGTAGAAAATGGAGAGATGTCCGCATTAATGGGGAAGGGGAGGGGACTTTGTATCGGCAGGCAGCACTGTGACCGAACGCGCGGTAGAAATTTCCATACCGGCAAAGATGGGAAAGGAGAAAACATCATCTTTTATCGCCACGACGGCGGATGGAAAAGAAGTGCGATCGCGTTTCTGGAGGAGTCCTCGAAATCCGAAGGAAAAAAACATCAAGTGGGGCCTTCATGGATCGAGAAATCCGCGAAGTAAGAGGAGAAAAGAGAATGATGGAGGCGACGGCCACAAGAAAGAAGAACCCATCACCGTCCACGAAAGGAGGGGGAAAGCTTAAAAGAACAAAGTTCGCTTTTTTTGTCGCTGATTTAAAAAAAGAGAGAGAAAAAAACAAACGGAGGGGAGGGAAAGGGGGAAATCAAGCGAAAACACGCGCATTGCGGAAAAAAAAAAACACAAGACGCGGTCGTGACGTGGGGTGTTATCATGTCCAGGGGGAAGGAAAAGAAGCATGGGTGGGACTCGACCGGAGAAAGGGAAAGGGGGGGAGTTGCTCGATCAATACTGCAAAGAAGGGGGTTTCGCTGGGACTTCGGTATTTCGAGGAAGCTCACACCGGAAGAACGGGGGGGAGGGAAAGATCACTTAATGACGACTTCGTGGAGAGATAGACAGTGCCCCGACGTAAAAGAGGCAGATGACCGAAAGGGGGAGCTTTCCAGCCTTTTCAAAAGAGAAGGGCGAGCTACAAAGGCAAAAGAAAAAAGAAAGACTGGTATTCCATCCTAATCAACACGGAAAATCCGGAAAGAGGCCTCTTCAGGGACGGGAGAGGAGAAAGGACAAGTGGATGTTTGCGGTCAGAGGGAAAAAAAAAAAGGTTTCACGCCGAATATCCTCTGGCAAGGGGAGTCGGAGGGGCTTGGTAGGCGGGATCTACAGCGGAAAGGTCATTTGAGCAAGAAGGAGGAGAACAAAGTTGTGGTAGAAAGGGCGCTTATCACAAGAGACAAAAAACGATGCATTCCGTTGTGCGGGCAAGTAAAGGGGAAAAAGTGCTTCTGAAAAGGGAGAGAAAGGGGAACGCCGTAAGAAAGAGTAACCAAACCAATTTTGCGAGGGGGGTAAGATCAGCTCCATGTTCCCGCCGATAGACGGAGAATTGCCATCGCCTTGGTAGTAAGATCAAGAAAAAGGGAAAGAGAGAGCGGCGGAGTCGGTGGGGAAGGAGATGTCAGCACGGAGGGAAGTGTTTCCCCAAGAAAAGAAAAGAGGAGCGCGGGAAGGGGAATCATCCTTCCATTCCGCAAAGATTGACGAGTAACTGGTCCCGTCGTCCACCCTGGGATCGGGCAAATGAAGGGGACTGATTATACTGATGGAAAGGGAGGGGAGAGAGGTGCCTCTTTGTTCTTGAAGAGGAAGAAAAAGGAAGAAATGAGCGTCGGTTGTTTTTGGGAGGGGAAGAAATACTCGAGGGTATCTACCCCGTGGGAAGCGAGGGAATAGGAATCTTTTCCCCGTTTACGGAAAGGGGAGAAAGAACCCGTTTCTGCATCCGGATCATTAAAAAAAAAGAAAGAAGATTGAGGTGGTTATTTTCCGGCAGGGCGAAACAGCGCGGGGAAAATGCGCCGTCAACTCATGAGAAAGAAAAAGACTCAGTCTGTTCTGATATGAGAGAAAAAAAGGGTCGCTGGAAACCTCGATAGAAACGACAAATAACTTTCTTCAGGGAAAAGGAAAGGAAGGTGAGCATCTTTCTTGGTAAGAAAAAGGAAGCCTGAAGTCTTCAGGGAAAAAGGAAAAGGGGGTGATGTCTTTGTAGGGAAAAATCTCCGATCACGGAGAGACAGCATCCGATTCCGCCGGAGAAGAGGAAGGGGGAAGGTCTGCTCTTCGGAAGAATCGAAGTGCTGCGCAGGGAAAAGAAGGTCCGGGCGAAAAAATCCCAGCCTAAAAAAGAGGGGACCACGTTATAAGATCAAGGAGAAGGAGTCTCACAATCCCAAATACTCCCAAGGGATGGGGGGCGGCATTCAAAGAGAACTTGCACCAGAGAGAAAGGAAGAAGGAAACGCGAATCATTAGAGAGAAGGTAAGGAAATTGAAAGTTATCCCGGGGAGGAAACTTAGACAGCGAGGGAAGAGAAACCAACCATCATCCATAACTATGGGGAGTGGGACCCTTCCTGTGAGGGGGGCCCCTGACGGAGAAAAGGGTCTTGATCGCAAGGGTGCAGAACTTCAAGCTCAAGACGATAAGGGGGGGGGGGAAGGGTATTAATTAGAGAGAGATCTCCGGTTTATCATGGGGAAGAGGAGTCCCCGTCGTGGGGGGGAAAAGGGGACCAAATAACTCTGATCGCAAAAAAAGAAGAGAGGGGAATGCCGCGGCCTAAGCGGGAAGCAAAGGGAAAACATTCCTCATCCAACTTGTGGGGAATCGTAAATCAAAGAGCAAAAAGAGTGGCAATGCGATCTTATCCGGGGACAGGGGATGATAAAGAGGGGAGATTTCGCACGGAAGCACCACTTCTTCATAAGGGGGAAAGGGGAAGGGGAGACACCTGCGTGAGCCGAAAAAGGGACAGCTCCTCCGATAGGGAAGAGTGATCGAGTTCCGTGGGGGGAAGACATCTGCGTCAATTGGGAGAAGGAATGTACAGCGTGGTCACCATTTTGGGAAAAAGAAAAGGAAGTTCTCTTTCCCTCCGAAAGGGGAGAAGGAGGGTTTTTCGCGTTAAGTTGGAAGAAAAGCAGATCAAAAAACTTCTCTTAGGTAAAAGAGAAGAGGAGAGAAAACGCACCAAAATGGATACGAAAGGGGAAAAGGGCTCCGATGTATTGCCACACTTTTGACAAGGGGGATGCGCGATGGGGAAGATAGAAGAATTGGGGAAAGCTCTCTGAGTAGTAGAGAAAAGGAGGCTTAGAAAAAAGGAACGCTACTAAAGATGCTTGCATGCCTGGAGTTAAAAATCATTTTTGGGGGGGGAGAGGTCACACATTTTTCAAAGAGCCCGCCGTCAATGCGAGAGGTGCTAAGAGGGTTATTTACTACGAAGAACACGTGGCTGCGGAATGGGGAAAGGATCCCGCTTTCTGCCGCTGAAAGGGGATTTGCCGCTCCAAGTGAGAAGTTTCGCCCCCTTGACGGACGAGATAAGGTACCCACTCTACCAGATCGCACCGCGAGAAAAGATACCCCGCCTGGGAGCGGAGTGCTTTACCACCGGGAGAAGAAGAAGGGGGAGGACGCCCTCGTGCGCGAAAAAAAAGAAAAAAAAAAGACCAAATGAATTGGGGGGGGAACACTGGTTTCTGGCTGTAGGGGGGTAGAGACTTACTTAGCCGAGGGGAAGAAATGGTATCCGCTTCGAAGAGAAGGAAGGGCCGGATTTCCACGGAGGGAGAATCGCTGTTGCCAGCACATCTGGGTTGGTAGTCTCTTTGAAGAAGACCTAAAAAGATCGTCGCCCTTGTCCGAGGGGAGGGGGGGTGCTACCTCTGGATTGAGAGAAAGAGGCATCCAGGGGTGTGTAGCCTTAACACGAAGGAACTGCGCCGCAATGAGGAGAGAAGGGAAACTACCGATTACTATTAATTGGGGAAAGAAGAGTGCTGCCCCGGCTAAGGAAGAGTTAAGGGGGCTGACTACAAATACATCACCCAGAAAGGGGGGGGAGAGAAAGTAAAGGAGAGACACGGCTGGAGGGAAAAGAAATGGTTGACTCTTCCCTTAATCCATCGGAGGGGAAAAGAAGGGAGAGAGGTTTCCCAGCGATAAAGAAAACAGAGGATCAGGAAGGACTGATTCTCGGATTGTCGTCCTGAGGTGGGGAAGGAGAAAAGTACCGCTGTTGTCTCCATGCCAGGAAAAGAAAAAAAAAAAACAAGCAAATTCTTTTCATGAGGGGGGCAAACGGTATCACCCGTAGCAAGGGGGGAGAGAAGAGCATAACGCATCGCGTACAAGGGGGAGAGACGCTATGCTTAATGGAAGAGAAAATCCTACTCTAATGGGCGGGCCGGAGGAGGACAAAGAGCAAAACCCTAATTCAATCTTGGAGAATGGGAGAAGAAGAGGATTGCCGATCAAAAGGGGGGAAAAAGGATAACAACATACTCTTCAAAGAGAAAGAGGTGTCGGATTATGGCAAGGAGCGAGGAAGCAGGGCTTTTCGCACGCCTTGGGAGAGGCGTTCCGGAAAAGCAGCATTATGATCTAAAAAGGAAGGGCATCATTCCTATGTGAGTCTTGATAAGGGGATGGGATCTCTCCTTTGATCTGGCCGGGGAAAGGGAGAATGCCCTCAGAAAGGGAGCAAATTGTTGGGGGGAGTCGCCCACTCCAGGGGAAAAAACCAACATGGGTCGTCTTCAGCCTGAGAAGGAAATAACGTATATACTTGCAAGGGAAAAGGGTTCATCGTGGGGGGGTATAAGCGCCGTATGGAAGAAAAAAAGGAAACGGTATTATACCTTCCCTTTACGTCTTTGAGAGGAAAGAGGGAACCTGATATAAAGCCCCTCACGAGGAAGAGGAGGAACAGCGGATCTTCTGCTTGAAAAAAAAACCTCGTCCAGGTCGTGGGGAAAAGAATCCAAGTGAGTACTACTCTCCCGAAGGAGGAAAAATACCTTCCGGATTGGCGGGGAAGGATGTAATTTGTGTCCCAGGGAAGCGTAGACTTCGTTGCCTTTGGAGAGAAAAAAGAGCTGGGACAGGAGAGACTCTCGGAGAAATTAGAAAAGGAAAAGCGGGTTACGAAGAGAGGGGGCGCCACTACGTCGTCATAAGTGAAGGAAACTTCGGCCTTTTGAGCACGGAAGAGAGGAAAAGGTCAACTCATCGAAAAACAAATAAAGAAGAAAGAAAAAAGCGTGTCGTTTGCCTTAGTGAAAAGGAAGACGAGTCCCACCCATGATGGGGGAAAAGACATGGCCAGAAGTCCCAATCACCACTCCCAGAAAGAAGAAAAGTACGCGTCTTGTGCTGGAGAAAGAAAAGATAAAGCTTTTTCTCTGAGGTAAAAAAAAGGAAAAAAAACTGGATGGGAGGAAAAGAGGGAAGACATGGCGTGTCGACTCTCTGCGCCAAAACAAAGGGAGGAGTTGCTTGGGCCGTGGGGGGAAAGAGGGGTGTCCGTCGCCTCCATCAGAAAGCGACATTCGCGATTTTCTCGATCAAGGAGAGGTTCTGGTACTTCGTTCTTTCGGGAAGAAAGGAAAAAAAAAGGAAGAACGCGAATCGGCAAGAGGGAAAAAGAGACGTCTTGGTCGTATCAAAAGAAAAAAGTAAAAGAGGAAAACAACGGCAAGAGTCCTTTCCATCCTTGACAAAAGGGAGAATGCTCGTTACCAAGGCAAAAGAAAGGAAAAGGGAAAGGACTCCAATTTACTGGGAAGAAAGAAGGGGCTACACCGCATCTCGAAAGAAAAAGCATGGAAAGAAGAGGTCTTCATCCGTGGGATGGGAGGGGACGCCCACGACTGTCCAGGAAATGGGGAAAGGCCGTTTTCAATAGAAGAAGGTTCTATCATTCCGTCGAAGAAGGAAGTGACCGGGTTCAACTACTATGGAGGGGAAAGGGGGGGAGTGCCCTACGAAAAAAAATCCAAAAGACTATGAACATTTCGTTGGGAGGGGAAAGGAAGAAAGTCTCATGCTGAAGAAGAAGAGAAAGGGGGTACTCTGAGAACGCAGGCGCGGAGGGGAAAAAAGGGCGATTTCCAGTTTCCTGGGGAAGAAAACATTCCGCCCGATCACCAAGGATCTATTTCCAGAGGAAGGGGGGATAAGGCTCATCGGACTGCTGATCGGAGGGTAAGGAGCTGATTTCAGGAAGAAGGCGTGTCGCCAAAGCAAGAAAAAAAAAAGGGGAAGTAAAGCCTGCAATGACCTAAACGAGAGGCAGGTTCCGAGTACTGGTGGGAAAGAAAAGAGGAGCGTCAATCCGCTTCCTGATTATAAAAAAAAGGGCCTTCGGCGGTGCCGCTGGGAAGGACGGAAGCGAAAAGGAGCGTCGGCTTGTTTTTTGGGATGGACGAAATGAAAGCCTCGCGTCTCGAAAAAAGGAAAAGACGCTACGAGTTAAGAGGGGAAAAGTTGACTGCACGTCCTCCGGTGGAAAAAAAAATACGGGAACAAAATGAAACTATTCCTTGCTTGGGGGGAGGGGAATCTGAGGGAAAAAATGGCGCAACATTCTGCTACGAAGAAGAACGCCCTCCGCCGACTCAGTATGGTCTGATCTGGAGATGTATCAGGGAAAACCTCGAACCACGAACTGGTGAAGAAAAAAAAAAGGCAGTCCGGAAGAGTCCCAAATGTTAGAAAGGAAAGAAAAAGCCGTGTCTCTAAGGACAAGTCGGGAATGTCTTTGTCGTCCCGCAAGAAGAAAAGACACTAGCTCTGGGCATCAATCGAGGAAAAAAAAAAAACATAGTCCGCTTGCTCGTAGGGAAAAAAGAAAAAAGAATGCGGCGCAGTTTTCTGAGGGGAGAACAAGTCCCGCCTAAATCTTTATGCCGAGGGAAGAAGAAGAACGCGGCGAAAAAAAGATCGCCAATTTCTCCGAAAGAGGGGGGGGGGGAGGCAGTCACAGAGAACGTGAAAAGGTCGGGCCCACATCTAGATCAGGAGAGGAGACGGGGGTGAAATCAGGGAAATTGAAAGGGAGAAAAACCAGCTATACATCGGCCTAAGGAGAAGAGACCCGCCAACCCAAAGGGGCCCACCCCTTCCTGGAGGAGGGACACCTAAAAAAAAAGAAAGGGACCCTTTTGGGAAACCGCAGAGAAGGAAAGCTCCCTCCTCTTACGGCGGCGGGAAAAGATTAGCGCGTGGAGAAGAAGAGGGTGTATCTTTTAAATTTTAGCGGAAAAAAAAAGAAAGGTCTAAACAGAAAAGAGCCGAGCGCAAAGCCATATAAAGGGGGGGATCTCAAAATCGTGAGAGAAGAAAAAGCCGCAGCCCCGTTTGAGGGAAATGAAATTTTTCTCATTGCAAGAAGCTGATGCGTAGAAAGAATGTTTCATTTAGAGAGGCGTGCGGGAAGGTCTTCTCAAAAAGAGGAAGAAAAGGGAGTCCTCGCCACCAGGGGGAAAGCCTCATCTGGAGGGGAAAAAGGATGTCCCAGAGGGGACGTTTTCTCCCCCAGAGGAGATGTATAAGGGAAAAGTCATCGTTTGTCACCAGGGAGCCCATCGGCAGTGGGAAAAAAGAAAAAACTCTAAATCTTCTCCCGGGGGGGGGAATGGAAGTTGTCCAGCAATCCTCGAGAAAAGAAAGGAGTAAAAATGAGATAGGGGGAGGAAGAAAAAGGCCCGCAAGGGAGACGATTTTCGAAAGGAAAACTGGGATTGCCAAACTGGGGGGGAAAGCTAAATCTTGATCCGGAAAAAAAAAAGAAATGTGGTCCGATACCAAGAAGTCGATCAGAGGATCGGTATCTCTCAAGACGGCAGGGGCCTGCGGCGAAAGGGAGAAGGACTCCGTTACAAGGAAAAGGAAAAAAACAGGCCTGGGCGCCGACCGGGCCAGAAGAATCAAGGCCACACATGTGTAAAGGGGGGGGGGAGAGAGCCTGTGCAATGAAAAAAGGAAGAAAGGGGTGATTTACGACTAAATCAAAAAAGAACTGTTGGGAATCCGGAGAGAAAGCTGAGCGGGAAATTAGATTGGAAGGGGGAGGAGAGTCGGTGAGTGCGACCGGTGGGAAAGAAAAAAGGAGAACTCCTCTCAATTTCGCACAAAGGCGCTCTCACCGCGACCGAAGAGGAGGGCTGGAGCTGACGTCTGGGAAAAAGGAGATCAATAACAAGGGGAGGAAAGGAAAGAGGGGCCCCATCCTCCGATGGTAACATACCCTATTTCTTTCTGAGGGGGGGGGGAGGGGAGTCGAATTACTGAAAAAGGAAAGCTTATTCCGCTGAGGGGAGAAAGAAAAAGAAGGGGAATGATTCACGGCTTCGAAAGAATTGGAAGCAAGCCTTTTTCGCTCTGTGGAAAAGGAGAAGGGAACGGGCCGACTCAATCAGAGAGGAGAGGATGTCTTGTTGTTGAGAAAAAGGGAGTTATCCACGATTGCATCAGAGGGGGAAAAAATTGTGAACGGAACCTCCCGCAGTAAAAAAAAAAGAAATGGCGAGCACGACTATCATAGGAAGAAGGAATGGGGCGATGCTGCCCATAGCTACTTGATGCAGGAAATAAGGGAAGCGGACGACAAAACATCACCCATACGGGGGGAGGGAAAAACCGGAAAAGTCTTAACACTAAAGCATGAAACAGAATGCCCTGAAGCCAGCTTCTTGCGTAGAGAAAAAGAAGGGGCTGCGATGTTCCCAGCTATAAATCGCTTGGGGGAAGAAAAAAACCAGACTTAGTTCGGCGGAGGGCGCCTGAAGTAAATAATGTAAGAAGTTGCTCCATGCCTGACCTCACAAAACGAAAAAAAAAAGGAAAGAGAAAAGGGTTTCATGGATGTTTCCTCCGAAAGGGAAAGGGGAGGAACGCCCAGAAGGGGTCAACTTGTAAGAGAGGAGCTGCATCGCGGAAAGGGGGAAGACGAGGCTTCCCAGGAGGGAAAAAACAGCCTACCTCTTAATGAAAGGGGAGAGGGAGGAAGAGGCAACGTGAAGAAGGCAATCTTTGCATGCATTTTGCGGAGAAAAAAGGATTGCCGATAAAAGGTGACCCGAGTATCAAAAAAGAGAAACGCATCGCCTCACTTGGGTCGCACCCCGCCGCGCGAAGGGGGAGGGCGGCACGCCTATTTTGAGGGGGAGGAAAAGGCGCTTGACTGACATAAGGAAGCAAACCGAGACCGCCTATCAGCAGTGCAAGATGGGAGAGAAAACACGGCCGATTTCAAAAAGAGAAAAGGGGATTTCTACTTTCTCTCAGAAAGAGAAAGAAAATGGAAATCGCAAAATTGGGGGGGGGGGTAGATAGAGACACTCCTCGCCTTGCGGACGGGGAAGAAGAGGGTACCGTCTCAGAAGGAAAAAGGGAAGAGAGAAAAGAAATATACTTTCACGCAGGGAAAGGCTTTTTGATTGTGTGGGGGAAAAAGGGCACCACAATTTGTCTCCGATTCGGGGAGGGAAGGGAACTCTTTTCGCTTAGCGAAGAAGAAAAAAAATCGATATCTTTGCCCAGCTGAGATGAAAGAAAAAAAACATCGCAGGTCGTGCGATAAAAGGGAAAAAAGACTCCTTAACGAAGACGAAGAGTTAAGGTGGGAGTTGTAAGACAAGAGGATGGAATGGTCCCCGTAAAGAAAAAAGAAGAGGGGGGAAGTTGTAGCGCGCAGTCAGCACGGGGGAACAGGCTGAGAACAGGCGGTAGAAATTTCTAAGAACTCTTTTTATTAGAAAAAAAGAAGCTTGGTCGCCACGACGTCGTCATAAGGGAAGAGGAGATCCGGTGTGAGCCGTCAAAAAAAGTACAAAGAAAACCAACCTTGTCGTGCGGGAGGGGAGGAGGAGAAGGAGAATTTCTCGGTCGAGTCCAAAAAGGGGAAAAACCCAATGCCATGATCCCAATCACCCGAAGAACACGACCGCGTCTTGTGCGGGCAAAAAGAAACGTGGTTGACTGAGTTCCA
>Ga0179593_1485211_pt1 | contig 16197 bp, 15 predicted proteins | sample CZODoug2_1_08_16_FD_185931 | JGI IMG/M metagenome (GOLD analysis project Ga0179593, IMG submission 185931) | Vadose zone soil fungal communities from Angelo Coast Range Reserve, California, USA - CZODoug2_1_08_16fungal (PacBio error correction) | ecosystem: Environmental > Terrestrial > Soil >...
ATAAAAACCATGATCTCCTCTCCCAAAAAAGGAAGATTTCCCAGGAAAACCCAAGAGGGTCAAATTGGAAAGGGTGTATGGACCGGACCTTCGATCATCGGGAGTTCAGAAAATCGAACAATGTGGGACTGCAAGGGCAGCGAAAAAAAAACAGGGTTGACTGGTAGCCGGATGGATCGCGAAGGCCATATATGACTGGAATAGAAAACTGAATCAGGTTTATTACGCGGAGAGACCATATACTGAAACAACGTTTCTCTGAAGGACAGAAAGGCGAAAACGGTTCCTGCTAGATAACAAAGTAAAAATATGGGAATTCAGAACAAAGAAGTCCCTTTGCGAAGACGCGGCGGACTAATAAAAAACGAACCTTAGCGCTCTCATCCTCTCGACCGGGGGAGAGGAAGTAAAAACAAAAAGGAGCGACAAACACGCAAGGAAAGCCTCAAGTGAATTAGAGGGGGCCTCAGTGACATCCCACTCCCGACGGTGTTGCCCAAAAAAGTCAAGAAAAGGAGGGCATTCGCGTAAATCAGGGGAACTCAGAACCCCCTACAAAGAAAGGGGCTCGGGAGAGATCCTATTTCCTAAAAAAAGAAAAAAACCCTACCCCAAAATAAGGAAAGGTGTGGGTAAAAAGAGGGTACCGCTAATATCTTCTGCGGTCGGAGTGAGGAAAAAAAGGCATTGAGTTAGACTAAACAAGAAAGAGCTCTAAAAGGCTTGGGGAGACTATGGTTCTCTATTACCGGGCGCGAGGGGGCTGAGCTTCTGTATCGCTGCAGGGGGAGAGGAAAAAATAAAGGCCAGAACATCGTGCGAATAAAAGAAATTGGGGCTAAAGGTGTGGACTGATGGTGGGAGAGATATGATAGCGGCAATGGAGGGCGGTAGCATAACCACCGGTCTTAGTACGGCGTTTCTCTTAAACAATGCGCGCCCTGCGATTGGCCCTCCGGGAAGAATCGGCGCCAGAATTGACCTAACGGCCGCCGGGTTGGATCTAAAGAAAATGGGAAAGGCATCCCTCTCGTCTGATCGCGAGATGGTCTGCATTTGAGTAAAAGGAGGGGGTCTGCCGTAACCACAACGGAAAGAATCTTCTGTAACGATATTATGTGGCAGGGATTGATGCAGGGAAAGGAGGGGCGTTTCGGATAGAAGACTCGCCGAACGCGAAAAGGTACGACCCACCTCAGCTAAAAGGGGAGAAGAGGGGAGAGTTTGCTCTCTTTTGATACAAAGGGCGCCCACCCTAAACAAAAGAAAAAGTCCGCCTTTAGAAGCTGGCCGCTCTGGCGAGGTCAGTGCAGTCGCCTGCGAGCAAGGCGAGGAAACGGCTCTCCTTCAAATTGTCGGTCCACAAATAAAATTTACCAATGGCCGGAAAAGGGAAGGGGGGGGCAAGTGGGGTATGGTACGAGAGATGTCTTTTGGGAGGGGAGCGTTGATAGACCAAATAACAAACCAGGATATTCGTCAACAACCATTTTCAAAAGACATTCAGGAATCAAGAGGCTGAAGAATCAAACGTCCACAGTCAAGAACTCGCCAGCGCTTTACGGTGTCATTGGGAGAAAAACGAACTTTCTTTCTCCCACCCATGGCCGGGGCCGGGTTGAGAGGGAGGGACGGTAAGGAACAATGACCCGTCAAGGGGAAGAGAGCCGTATCGTCAAGGGATGTGCTGCACACTTGACTTTGGCGCGACGAAGACGGAAAGGGGAAACCTGCGGAACAAAACGATTCCCGTGTCGGACAAAGGAAATAGACGACGTGATGGAAGCCATTAAGGGCGAGAAGTGCCTGAGCAGAGAAACAGCGTTCTGGAAAGGAAGCATCCCTAGAAAGGGATGGACGTGGCTCGGGAAAATCTTATCGCGAGTATTTAGCTGCGCGTGAGTATTGAAAGAAAGACCACGCTTTACATGATAAACACACCGTAAGGAGAAAAGCTCTCTCACAACAAAAGGGGAGTGGAATATACGGGGGGGAGGTTTATGTAACTCTTGGGGTTCATCGGGAAGGGTTCTACTATATCACAGAAAATGCCTGAGGACAGATCGGCATCCGAAAAAGCGGAAAGGGGAAAAAGTAATGGGGTTCCAGAAAAACGATAGGGGCTAACGAAAAGTCAATAAGAGAAGACGCACCTTCCCGAAGACGCCTTAAAATTGTTGGACTAAACGGGAAGGGGCGCGGGGGGGGAAAGAAAGGGGGGCAACTGGACGCAAAAAAAACGAACACCGGGGGGGAGGAATGAGATGGCAGTTCATTTACAGGCGAAGAGGATCAGGCTGCGTTCATTGGGTACGTACGTGACGAAACCAACACAGAGGGGAGGCGCACCTGGGGTCAGCCTCCCTATTGGGGGAAAAGGGGAAGGAGGGCTCCAATTGCGGGAGAGGAGGGAAGGCGCAGCGGGGGACGCCGTGGCACGGGGAGGTATTTGGCAGCAGGATAGGGGGGAAAGAGAAACGGGTCGGCGAGAGGGATTCAGTCGGGTGTGCCCCAAGAGCTTGTTGAAAGAATCGAAAACGAGAGACAACGCCCAGAGAAAACAGAACAAAAAGCCACCCAATTCGGCCGTGATCTCTGTTGGGGTGGGAAAAGGATTTAATCGGTCGGATGAGGCGGAGGGCAGCCGGAGTCGAGATCAGGCGAGATATCATTGGACTCCCGGGGGAAGAGACGGAAAAGGGCAAGGACCGTACCTGTCTGGGGTTATTGGCCGGACAGTAAACTCGATCCCTAATCCAGACAATCTGGCGGGGTCGAAGGTAAGGGTCGCGAGTGAGGATCGAAGACGGAAATTCGTACGGAAAATTGGGGCATCTCAGGGGTAACTAAATCTCTCTGGGCAAAGGAGGCATGTTTCCCATTTGGTGTGACCCGCAAGCACTTTACGAAGGACCGCAAAGTCATCGGAATGACCTACGACGTTCGGGACGTCTTTGCGAATGACGCCAGTACGGCCCGCGAGGAAGTAGGGGACAAGGAATGAGGGAAGCGGGAAAATAAGGGCGCGCCACGTTTGTACACCTTCACCCAATAAGGCAAAGGAAGGAGGTTAGGAGCCCGCCGCCAAAAAGCACCCGCTATAATCGCGACCAATCAATAGAGACGTATTCGGAAGGGCGAAGAAGGATCCTTCTCGATTCTCCTGCGTGCGGAAGTTCATGGAAACAGCATCCGACCAAGAACATAACTACGACTCGTTCAGTCGGCACCAGGAGGGGCCCCCGGGGGGAAGCCTGTTTCTGGAGGGGGGTAAGGGCGCCAAAGATCGCACCCTAATATGTTAGAATCTCCGAAAAGGATCAGCAAAAGAAGGCGCGTCGTCAAACCCAAAGGGGGGAATTTGTGGGGCCGCTGTGATAGGGAGGAGCCGCGCAATCAAAAGAGAGAAATGTCTTGGGGGGGCCGATCTTTACGAGGCAGCTCGCGGGTGGGGGCAATGACAGGAGGGACGGGCCAAAATTTAAGGAGTGTGCTCTATCAAGAAAAGCCAGCGGACTTTAGAACCTTTGACACTGTCTGGTCAAGCGCTTTGGCAAAAGCAAGGGAGGAGTATATACTTCAAGAGACGGGATGATCAGAGCGGGTTGTGAGATGGGAGGAAATTGCCTTCTTTGAGGTAGTTCCTGGGGGCTTTCTTTCAGCGTAGTAACTGCAAAAATGAAAAGGATCGGTTTCTAGGGATTGAATTCTGACGAAGGGGGGATGATTATATGGGGTGGGGCTCGTCGGCGAGGACACAGAGCTAGGCTTTGAGGCGGCAAGAATTGCTATCGGAAGGAGGGGAGGTTCTAAAAAAAACCATGTTTGACGGATGACTCATTCCGGTCAGGTGAGAGGCCTTAGATCTTATCTGAGTCCGGAGAGGGAACGGAGAACCATTTAAACCGGGGTTGGGATTCTGTTCTTATTCCAAAAGTTGTGGTTTGCGAGTAGGTCCCTACCGATAGGCTTAACAAAAAAAGCTGATTATTGAGTAAAAAAAAAGGAAAGATAGAGAGAAAAGTGGTAACAATCTAGTATCGCCCCCCATCAAGTGGGGCCCGGGGATAAAAAAGAACGGGACAATTTTCCCGATTGTTGTATATTTGGGGGAAGATCGCCCTTCCCAGAGAAATGCAAAAAACAATCAGGAATTTATGACTCTCATCCGTCAAAAAAAATTTAAGGGGGGGTGAAATACATACCGCTGGAATCCAGGATGAAGAAAGTCGTACAGGGCCATATTTAAGCGAGGAGAACGAGACTGGGGGCATAAAACCGGTCTATTATGACCATCAGGAAGAAACCTCTATTCCTGGGGGATAGGCGCAAGGCAGGGTACCATCCATACGTATGTGAATCATCCAACCCGCTTGGTCGCTCCTCAGTTAGCTGACCTGCGGGAGCAAGTGAAATGTCCGACTGGAGGCCATGGAACAAGCGCAACAACGCGCAGCAAGGGAAAGGGAGGGGATAGAAAGAAGTCGGGGAACACGCCGCGCGGAAACCATTTTGGGAAGTGGCCAACCCCCGGCAGTACTCGTAGCAAGAGGCCCCACCCAGGGAGCGAATGATGTTAAAGCTGAGACCCTATTGGCAAGACAGATCGCGACCACACGAACGTTTGGGACGAAAAAAGTCCCGTCTCTTCAGGGCAGGGAGGGGGTCGGATTTCGAATAACATGGGGGATATGCAGGCGTTATAGGCCGCAAACTGCGCGAAACAGGGGGCCGATATGTGAGAGAAGATAAAGGGAGGATAGTTGAGGGGAGTAGGAGGTCTTGGAAACGGCCTCTGTCTGAAGCGCAAAGAGGAAATGGAAGGCCGAGGGAAGGACGGAGTGGTCGCCTACCGATGTTTTAGGGATGATTGTGGATCGGGGATCTGCTGCGTCGGTGGGTTGCTTCGAACCACTGAGGATGACTCGGAGAGGTAAACCAAAAGCAGCGGCGCCTCTAAGGCAACTGGAACTAATAATACTTCCTGAAGAGAACAAAAGGGTAAACTCCTCAGGCGGGGGCGTAAATAGAGCGTTCTGTGAGTCTGATAATGGGTACCCCTATATGGATGAGAAGGTATGCACCACTAAGCAGCGGGGCTCAGATTCTGGGAGCGCTTAAAGTTCTTGGGCCGGAAGGTGTTCACAAAGGATGGGGAGGGAGGCATCGCAGAACCCGACGCCAAAGGCAACAAGAAAGTTAGCGCTTCGCCTGGAGCTTGGGAGGAAGGTTTCTACCACAGCGGCCAATCCTACCCATTTGCACTTTAAGCATGCGTCCTCTTCTCAGGAGGTCAATGTGAAATCCCGATCCGATAAAACTTCTACTATGAAATCTCGAAAGGGAAATCATCTACTATGGAGAAACCTCCAGACCTAGTCAAAGGGGAGAAAATGGTCAGGAAAGGGGTGGCTTTCCTGGTATGGAAAAGCGGTCAGTGGCGATTATATCGTGGGGGAAAAGGCTGCTGGGCAGGAAGCCGAGAGTCCGGGCGAAAAACTCCTTGGAGGAAAAAGGAGTCATATGAAATCTGCCAGACAAGGACTCGACAACGCACCGCAGAAAAATAGTCCCGACGGGAACGGAAGGATGGCAAACCCTCTTGTGCGCCCTAAGAGAAATCAATTGGTTTCTTTAGAGCGGGGGAGGCAATAGGAACAATTTACCCTATCTGAGAATCGGGAATCGGGAACCTGCAAGAGGGGCTCAGGAAAGGGGGGGGGTTAAAAGGGAGGTTGCAGGTTCCACCGGGAGGAACAAAAAAAGAGTAACTCGGCACGTGTATACAACAACGGGAAATAAGGGGGAGGTGTATGGGACATTTAGCTGACAGGCGGTATTGCCTACTCTGGGGGGAAAGAGAAAAGACGCGTTTCTGTGAATCCGGGGAAACAGAAAAAAGTTTCAGTCTTAAGATCTGGGATTGCTCTATGGGTTAGAGGATATATTAGACAAAAATCGCGTTAATGAAACGAAACTCAGTCAACTCTCTAAAAACGGAGTAGGTGGAACGAAGGGGGCTGATGGGGGAGGGATCATGTGTGGGGGTTGAGGAGTCGATGAGGATTTTTTGGAAAGAAAAGGATACAGGCACTAAAGGTCCGCGCTCTCATCCGATCGGCCATAAGGGGAACAAGGCGGGGATGGGGATGGTGCGGTTTTCCAGAAAGGGGAATTGGAGAGCCTCTTCCTATAAAACTTCCCTGGAAAAAAAAAATAAAAAAGAGAGTTCTCCGTGTGTGACAGAAGAACTTCGGAGGCTGTCCGGGCAACTGGAAGCAGAAGAAAGAAAGACACCGTGTGAGAAGAGTTGTGATGATATCGTCGAGAGCAAAATAGTGTCAGGGGGAAGGGACGGGTACCCGAGGAACAACAGTTGGAAGCTATCCCCTTTATAGGAAGAAGAGTAGGGAGGAAGAAAAAAAAGGAAGAAAGCGTTCAGGAAGGGGAACTTTCTGGAAGTGACTTTCATGAAGGAGTACGAGCGGAAAAAGTTTGTGAGCTCGAAAATTAAGGAGAACTGTTTTTAAAAAGAAGATCTTTGGTGTCCTCTCATCGCAATAACTTACCAAGAAAGAGAGACGCAATAACCTTCCAGGCCACCAATCGGCCAATTAATCATTGGGAATCATGGTAGTGGATACGAGGAAAGGGGAATTATACGGAAAAGCAGTCAGTAGGATCTCATTTAGAAAAAGAGCGAGCCCCTCTCCGGTCAATGACAGTTTAACTAATAGGGGAGGGGGTTCCTCAAGTTTGGGAGAAAACTCAAAATCTACCATTAAGTCAAGATTCAAAAAGGAAGGCGGTATTTCTAAAGGACGGAGGGTAGTCGGAGTGCCGGCGTCACTCTCCTTTGGGTAACAGAAACAAAGTCCTTTTGCTAAAATAACAAAAAATAGCGTTAAGAATGCATTTTTTCCGAAGCAAAGGAGATCGGCCCTAACCAAGTTGCGACTCAGATACCCGAAGTGGGAAGTGGAAGCGGAACCCCAGCTGTGGAGGATTAAAGAAAGAGCGCCGGAGATGATTATTTCACAAGTTAAGGGAAAGAGAGGGAGGCCGTTCTTCAATGCAGGGACCTCGTTTGTAACGAATAAACAGGAGGCGGAGGTTTGCACTCAAGGAACAACCAGCCCTCAACGCGACCACAAAAACATAGGAGAGAAAATCATTATTCTCCAATAAAAGATCATGGGCAGTCACTTGCCTGGTCGAGCAATCGGCCCAGGGTAAAGAACTCCGAACCGCATCAGACAGGAAACTGCAAGGAGCCTCTTGAATAGGGATCACATACCTTCCAAAGGGGGGGGGGGTTCGCACGGTCTGATTGTTCTAAAAGACTCTCACCGGCGTTTAGGTCAAAAAGGAAAGCAAAGAAATCTCATGAAGGAAGAAGGAGTACGCTTGAATGTTCACCAACAAGGGAGGGTTTTTTCAGAAGATGGGTGTTATGGCTAGCAAGAAAACAGCAATGTCGCGTTTTCTTGGCTGGGGGGGCATCTTGAACGAGATAAAAGGGACTCTTATGGTTTTGGGCATGAAAGGGGACTCAGTAGAGGCAAGTGAGGTCATCGAATACTTCCAGAATTGAAGGAGGTGTAAGACTGGGTAGCGGCTACAAGTAAGAAGGGATCAGGGGTCAGCCTCGCGGATGCAAGAAGAATCTTGTTAAGAGGCTTCCAAGGACCCTAGTAGACTTCGACATTGCGGGAAAAAGGGGTCGAGTGTATCTGAAGTATATGGGGAGAAAGGGAGGCCTTATCGAACGTTGGGCTTAACATTAGGTGGTCCGATCGGGAATGAAGGGAAAAAAAAAAAGGACTGGTACGATAGCGTCTTGGATTCGGAAAGCAGCAGATTTTCATAATCAAGACAATGTTTGGGTGTGGAAGGGCGCAGGAAGGAAGAGGTCTTATGGGGGGGTTGAGGGAAAAGGTAGGAGATCTGATCGAAGAATCAAAAGCCTTAAAAAGCGACCATTTACCGGAGGGAGGAAGTTTTCGGACTCGGTAAAAGAAAGTATGTTGGGAGAGGTAAGGAGGGAGGGGTATTCTATCCGAGAAAACAACAAAACTTATAAGGAAAATAAGAAAAGTGCAGTTTAACCGAGAAGGGGGAAGTCCTTCAACCTCACTGGAGGTCAAGAAAGCACCTGAAGAAAGACCTTTGTTTGTTTGAGGCCATATCAGGGATGTCAAAGAGATAATGAGGGAAGAACAAAGCATGAAAATGGAACTTCTCATAAGGAACAAGGGGATGGGTTTATGATGGAACCTACTCTTTGGACGAAAGGGCAGAATAAACTGGATCGTAGAACCGATGGGTATGAGACGCGGAGAGTGAAAAAAGAGGGAACAGACGTTCGAGTCGAAAACGTGATTGGACTAGATTAAAGAAAGGAAAACGAAAAAGCACTTTCGCCACCAGGGCGGCCTCCTCACCGCTTTGAGGGGCCAGAGCTCCCTAAAAAGAGATCCTGGGGGAGATTGTAGACGCGAAGAGAGTGGAAACAGATCAAGGAGGGAGTAGGGGAGTTAGGACGAGAAGCATCGTTCATCAAACTTCGGGGGGTCGTCAACTAGGTGGGTGCCCAACCTCAGAGCGGGAAAAGATCTGGGGGGGCCAAGCCCAAAAGGCCGATTATGGTGTCGTCTCCAGAAGATGGGAACAGAACAGACGGCCCACCACAATTCCTACTTGTGGGGGAGAGGGACCGGTGTGGGGGTGGGGTTGTGGGGCGGTCGGGATCAGGAGCAGGGGGGGAGATTAATAAAAGGATATCATCTTTCCTAGAAAGCAGAAAGGGAAAAAACTCTTTGTCCAAGGGTGATCAGGGAAGGGATGACTCGAGGGTATGAGGGGGGGCGGAGCTTCATGAAGTCCTATCATAGGAAGCGAGGCAAGGAGGGATGGAATTTTCTCCTAAAAGAGGGGGAGGAAGAAGGGAGTGACGATATCTGAAATCCTTGGGGGTCCTGGGATAAATCCGCCTTCTATTGGAGTTGGAACCGGGAACCGGGAGAGCCCGGAAGTTCCATTACTCAGGGAAAAGGGTATATCTCGCCGGACGTCAATCGGCACAAAGGAGACAAGACCCGATGGCGGGGGTTGGAGAAATTGTCAGGTAAACCTCGTAAATTGCGCGGGGAAGGAAAAAAAAATATCAAAGGCATTCCTTGAAAGCAGAGAGGCGCAATGGGACGGGGTCAAGGAAGGCTGTTCAGGAAAATTCACTAGGACGCCGAAAATTCGACCCGACGCGGGGAGGAGAGGAGGCAAGAGTGTGGATTGGGGACCACCCACCGAACGAAAGAGACGCAATGAATCTTTGTGCGGGGAGGGAGGGCAAGGGCGACTAACAATCGCGATATCTACAATAAGCGAGGATTAACTGAAAAAAACTACCAGACGATGTACCAGGGGGAAGAATTGAGAGGTGGTGTCTTGGCCGGTGGTTCCGAGGGTCTCGCTTGCGTTCCGGGAGATTGAGAAGAGGGCAACGATGCTTAAACAAAAAAGAGGAAGCCAACACAGTGTCTAGGGTCGTTAAAGTAGGGGGAAAGCTTTATTCCTCAAGGCCGGGTAATCCAAAAGAGACTTAAGAAAGGAAGGGAGGAAAAACCCTCTCCTTGCTGAAAAGCGGGGTGGAAAAGGGGCCCGGTTAAGTCGAAACGTGTAATGACAATTCAAAAGGCCTGATCGGCCTGAGTAGGAATTAACTCATGGGGGGATCGCCACGTTTGGAATGGGACCTTGGAGGCGACTGAGCACAGGTTGAAAACGGGCCTCACCATCTAAGGGAAAGAGGAAAACCTCGTCTTACAAAGGGAAATGGAAAGACAGGTGTTTTTAGTAGCTGGCACTGTACAGTACTCGTTGTAACTCGACCGAAAAAAATCGTTGGAAAATCCGGGACCAAAAAAGAACAAAATCTAGATTTGCGGAAAAGGGAGCCGAATTATGGGTGAAGAGCATGGGAAGAAAGGGTAGAATCATTCCAGATGCACGCGGGGACAAAACCCGAGGTCTTCATAGAAATAACAACACAACTGGATTGAGGAGAGATATGATAAGCGGGTCTAAACGAGGCAGGATGATTCGGAGGGGGACATAGATATCCCGGCGCTCGAATAGGGACTATAACCTTTGAAAAAAAATCAAAAAAAGGATGATTTATTGGGAGGGTGCCAGGATTTGCAGAAGAAAAGGGGAGGAGGTTGGGAACAATCCTGCATCAGCCGCTAAAGGTAGAAACAGAACCGACCTGGTAGATATTGGTCCAAGTTGGGCCGAGAACGGGAAAGAGAGTGATAGAAGGGGGGAAAGGGACCGCCTCAGAATCCCAATACACAAACAGTTTCAAGAATGTTCAATTCCTGCTCTCTGGGACGAGGGGAAGGAAATTGTCTGGGTTCGTACGTTGTCAAGGAAAGGGCCGCCAACAGCGATGGTTATGTGCTCCATCAAGTCATAAGTCAATGGAAAGGTCGGGCTAAGGATACGGGAAGGGAGGAAGGTGGTTGGCATCTGTCAAGATGGGACGAATTTTCTAAAATTTTGGGGAGGGAAAGAAAAAAAACCGGATATCGGCGGGGACGCAGAGACTTTTGCAGAAAGCTCAAGAAGGAATAAACACCAAAAAGAGAGAGAGGAAAAAATCAAACCCAAATGCGGCGGGCACCATGGTGTAGGTGGGCCGATTTATAGGAGTATGAAGAGGAAGCTCATGAAAAAGGACGATTAGAGGGCAAGTTACCTCTTGAGGCCAGGATCACTGCTAGAGGATTGAAGAAGGGGGGGGGGGAAAACTCTATCGAATCGCAAAAAAAAAAAGGCAGCTGGGTAAAGGTTCGAAGGTGAGGAGGGTAGCGAGGTATACTAAGGACGAGGCTCAGCATCAATTTCTCAAAAGGAAAAAACAGACAAGAGCGGCAAATTCTTATCAAACTGGGGGTGAAGACGGGAACCACTCTTTACGGAGGGGACTGCAGGCATCTCATATCGGGGAGTGTAAAAGGAAAAAGCTTCATCGATGACAGCAGGAGCAAGGGAAAAAGGTAAAAGGGTCACACGTGATGAGCTATTAAGGGCAACGGCAAGCGCCTGGAGGATCTGTCAGGAGAACGCGGAATAGAAGGCGATTTTATTCTCAAAAGCAAAGCCAAACAAAGCTGACTGGCTATCCACAGGTCTCGAACCCAAAAAAAAACTCAGATCATCTTCATAGAAGCTCGAAGGGGGATTCATCGCCATGAAAAAGTGAAGAAAGAAGAGCCTCCGGGGGCTTCATGAGAACAACTCTCCTCAGACGGGTCAATGGTACGAAAGGGGAGAGAAAAAGAGCTCACAATGCGGTAACTTAGAAATCTCAGTACAGGAAAGGCATCATAGAGACCTGCTTCAAAAAACCGGTAGGAAAAAGGGGGGGGGGAGGACTGCTGTCTTTTAAATAAGGGGAAAGAATGGAAACACATGAGAAAAAGGGGTAGGGGATTGAAAGGAGCTTGACTAGATTGCAGACTGAGGGGGGGACAACTTCTTTTACTAGAGGCGTATATTCGGAGGCTACTTACGATCAACAAAACTTGGGGTTCCGCGAGTTGGAAAAAGTTTTCATCTGGATAAATTCTCCGTCGGAAGATCAGGCATCAATTCCTAATAGATGAGACTAAGCGGTGTATGAGGACTGCACATTGAAGCAGGTGCTTTGCAGGTGAGGGAAAGGGAAAGTAGGGGAATCAAACGCGCACCGGAATAAGTGAGAATTTAAGGGGCGGAACACGTTGGGTCTAATATAAGGGGGGGGTCGCGGTAATAGGGATAAGAGCACTCGGTAATATATCTTCATTTAGACGAGCGCTCGGGGAAGGGGGAAGGGAGTAATCACCATCAACACAAGGGGTGAAAAAAGAGGCCAGAGTGTTCCTTTGGGGTGGGATGAAACTTTCCGGGGGATATCGAAGAAAGGGCGAATGCCATTGAAAAACCTCTACGTGAAACGAGGGGAATTCGGGACTTCTCTCGGGGGGGAGGGGGGGGGGTAGATAATCAAAAAGGCATGGGAATGTGAATATCCATACACCGGGGAAGGATTAAAGATAGAAAGATAGATGGGGAACTCTTACTAGGAAAATAGAATAGCCACACTACTTTATTTACCGCAACAACCACCCCACACCACCCCCAACCACAAATCACCCACCCCCACCAGGGCAAACCCACCAACAAAAAAGGGAAAAAAGGCAAGTTGGTACGATTTTGGGGGGCCAGATGAGTTCCATTGAGAGCTAGAAGAAGACAAGTTGAGAAAAAAAGTCAGGACATTCCTTCTCATTGTCAAAAAATGGGGGAGGGTAGAACATAATGAAGCGATCGGGAAAAAGACTATATTAGATTCACCGAGGCGGGAGATCGCAGTCTACGACCCATTTCATCAACCGGAGGACACCTCATGGTCGAAAAGAGAATTTCCGGTGCGGAGCGCTACAGGACGAACTGAGCACACCCCGGAGGCGTCTTTAAAACATCGGAGCAACCCTCTTCGAGGTATCAGACTCGCGCTAAAGACAGCCTTAAGTAGTTGGAAAAAAAACTCTTAAGATGCATGCTCTCTAAAAAGAAAGGCTAAAAATGACTTGATAGGGATATACTATAAGGGGTTAAGATCAGCCCATCTAGTCACCAAATTGCGGAGTTTCCAACCTCAGAGGAAAGGGGGAAGTAAGCGAAGTCATCTCGCCAAAAAGAGGCCTTAAGAGTTTCTCGGGGCTCAAAAGATATTTAAAAGGACTAAGCACAAGCGACTTGTTGGGGGTGGAACGACGCTCTCTAGTGATCATTTCGGAGTAGATTTCGGAGCGTCAACAGTAGGCCTCTGGAGGACAATAATAAGAAAACTTTCTAGAAAACCAGGGGTGACAAGAAGGGGATCGAGGTCTCTATTTTCTTCTTCGGGAAAGGGGAGGATTAAAAAGTCGAGCTCGCTACCCAGAAGGCTAATTCAGATGTCGTGGGAGCGAAGAGGTTGTTAGAGAATCGAGGGGGAGAGGAGAAGAAGAGAGCTTTTTTGTCGTTTGAGAAAAAAAGGCTATTCGCGGGTATCTCTAAAAAGATTCTTAGCCCTGTCGGAGTGTGCCGCCTCCTCATCTGAAGGTATAGAGTCCTAAGGCGATCGTTCATGAACTCACATCTGGGAGAGCGAGGAAGATCTTCTAGGAAGGAAAAATTTTGGAAATGAAAAGGGGGTAATATTGGAGGCCGAAGGGAGCAAAACAACGGTATCATCAAAGGTTGACTGGTAGTTTTAACTGATGAAATTCTTAGGGAGGTGTCAAGAAGGAGGCGCATTCTCGAAAAAAAAGAAAAAAGTCGACACAAGTTGGAAAGAGAAGGAGCCGAATCGAGTTTATGTACAAAAGGCTCCCTAAAAAGAGGGAGCGGAACTTGAAATATGCTAAAGAGGGGGTGATCGAGAGGTAATGTGTCTCTCCTATCTCTACGAGCGATCTAGAGCGCTGGGATAAGGATCCCCCTACGCAAAATAATGGTACAGAAAGGGTTGCGAATTGGGGTGCCGGGTTATTTGAAAAAACGGGGACTTGGGAAGGTGAGGAGTGGGAATCGCAACAATATCCGGGGAGGGAAGAAAAACGATATATGGCCTTTCTGATAAAAAAAAATTTTCGAAGAGTTCTCATGGCTGCCAAAGTCGCAACTTTACACCTTCAGAAACGAGAACGAAACCGACTAGTCATTGAATTAGCCCCGACTAGGGGGGGGGCGCCCTACTATATTATATACACTGGGGGAGTGAGAGGGGCGCGGGAACAAATTCCGTAAACCGATCACGGAAAGGACGTCGCAGTCTGAACAAAAGAGGGGCGTAAAGTGTTTCTGATTGGCCAACAGGGAAGGCTGCTCAAAGGGGGTCTTCACCAAGACACGGTACGCTTCATTCGGAAAACAACTAGCACGAAGGGGGATGGGATGGGCGCAAATGAGCTTTATCGGGCAAGTAAGAGTTGGAAACGCTCCTCCATTATCCGTGCAAAAGAGAAGGAGAAGGGGGGGGCCAAACTATTTCTCTTCTAAAGGGATGTAGAGAGAAAGGAGAGGTAGAGTAGAATAGTAGACAAATCTACAGACAAGGGAGAAGCACAGTAGTTCAAATCTCCAACACGGAGGATGTAAAGATAGGATGTGAAAGGTTGGGGTAATGTAACTGATAAGGGGGTGAAAAGGGGGGTCTAATATAGAAGAAGACTAAGGATTCACGGAGCAAGAAGCGGCGAGAAATTCGGTGGTTCGGAAGGGGATGGGTAGTTTCAAAAGGTTCGAGGGAACAAAGGCGTCCGCAACGCTGAAAAAGGCGAAAGACACCGACCCCCTTGGGGATGGCGCAATAAGGTGAAAGGGGTGTTCCTACGAACGGAAAGGGAATGGGGGACAGTGGACTCAGCCGCAGAGCAAAAGATTATAACTAACAACCGGCTCCAAGGGATGGGAGGGATTAGATAGACGGCGCTCGGGTGTATTAAGTTGCGACAAAAGAGAAAGGAACCGGGCCACAGTGACCAAGGGGGGTCGCCAGAATTACGGGCGAACCCTCGTCAGCAGAGGGTGGGTGTCACTTTTATGAAAGGGAGTGTGGCAGCGGTACATATTGATCGAAGGGAGAAAGGGGGGATGGCGCGGAATAGCGGGGTTTCCCCTCAGGTCGTGTGAATAACTTCCAATCTCCGCAAGCAGGATACCTCTAAAAACTTAAAGCCAACAAATGCGGAATCAGTTCATTGGTAGAAAAGGGGGGGGGGGGGAATACCGATATCGTCAGATTACGGCGCGAAAAGAGGAAAGAGAACGGCGAGCAAAAGGCAGATTGATACAAGGGCGGGCCAGTTGTCGGGATAACTCCGGTGGGGTTAACACTATCACAGGGCGGAGGCAGAACCAAGAAAAAGGGGGGAGCGGGGGTCTAATTGAGGGGTCGGCGAGGCGATACAGCAAAAAGAAATAGCAACATTGCAGCAAGAAAAGACACTCGGCTGGGCAAGAGTGGACCCAAGCTCTTAGAGGGGAGAACAATGTTCTGCAGACCGACGAACGGGAAAGCGCATAGCAGTGGGGCGAGACAGCCTTACTCCCGATATGAAGGAGGGTCACGTAGTACGCGATGAGGGAAGGCAAAGCCAAAGCTCAGCAAAGGGGTTTTTTGGATCAGAACGACAAGGCGAGGTTAGGAACGCGAAAACCAATCTCCTATAATGGGGGGAGGAGAAAAAACTCAGCTGATACTAAAAAAAAACTTCGGATTAGGCTAAGACGCAAGGAGGTGAGGATCCCTGCTCTGGTCTATTATGGGCAAAGAGGAAAAGGGAAAAAACTCTCCAAAGAAGAAAATCTCGGGAAAAGGGAGTCCGGGACAGTCAAAACACTCGGAGAAAAAAGATGGTGGGGAAAGACTGTTCTTATGGGAGAGAAAGAGAAGTAAAACCTAATGCGGTCTACTAAAGGTCGCCGACAAGGAAAAAGAAACAAGGCGGACAAAAAAACGGTCAGGAAGTTGGGGGGGGGCAGGGGCGATGGCTGGAAAATAGAGAGAAAGAGAGGAAGGTCGGGGGAGTGAAGCGTTACGGGCCAAGTCTGGTTGGCAATGACACCTACGGGACTAGAAGGGATTGCTTAACTATGCGGGGAGAGAGAGTCCAAACACATTTTGGTTTTTAGCGGGGAGAGCTGGTGGTGTCTGTCTACAATTTCGAAAAAAGAGGAGCGGAAGCGGTAATCGCGTTCCAAGGGTGGGGGCTTAGGAGGCAAAGTTTAAATGTTCTAAATGTTCGGGGGGAGTTTTGGGGGTAGTAATGAGTAAGGTCAAGACCGGCGGGTGATCATGGGTCCGTAAGGAGAAACGTTGTCTGAATTAGGGTGGGAGGGGCATCACTAATAGCCCACATAATTCGTTTCTACTAGGATTAAAAAGATGGGCGCGAAGAGGAGAAGTGGGTTCTGCAAGGAAAAGCAACCATGGGTTGACGAGGAGCAGGAAAGAATGCCGAGGTTGTGGTCGAAGTAAGGGAGATGAAAGAGCCAGGCCGAGGGCGTCGATCCCTTAAAAGAGGAGAACCAGTGAACTCTTGTCTTTGAGGGAGCTCGGAACATCCAGGGATTTTGGCGAGGATCATCTTCACCACTGAA
>Ga0179593_1542527_pt1 | contig 16197 bp, 21 predicted proteins | sample CZODoug2_1_08_16_FD_185931 | JGI IMG/M metagenome (GOLD analysis project Ga0179593, IMG submission 185931) | Vadose zone soil fungal communities from Angelo Coast Range Reserve, California, USA - CZODoug2_1_08_16fungal (PacBio error correction) | ecosystem: Environmental > Terrestrial > Soil >...
GGTGGCTCGACCTGGCTTGGACGGGTCCCTAAGCGTCAGAAGAAAGCACTATTGTCCGTAGCTGGGATGGCATAGGTGTCTCCACTATTCTAGGCGGACTTTCTCTTGGAAGGACGGAAACCGTGAAAGGGAAACATCGAACGTGGGTGCTTTACAGAAGAAGATCGGCCGACTGCGATTTCCGAACCTGACAGTCCTGCAAGGTAAGCACTCCCTGTAAAAAGGCCCAAAGGGTAGGAATGGACATCGCCCGCACGGCTTCCAATAAACACAGCCGCTTCGGTACCGAAGGGTCCCTCAGCTTGTGCTGGGGGGGGAAAGCCGGGAACATATTAGATAAAACGTTAAATAGAATCCCTCTATCAAGCAAGTGGCTCCGCAGGAATCCAAAGCAGTTGTTAATAAATCCACTAAAGAAGGGGCTGCAAAAATGGGGGTCGTGATCTCAGCAGACAGGGTACATCTCAAAAAAAACTGCGCCGGCCGCCCATGTGCCTGAACTTATTAGTGAAATAATTTTCAAGCGTGACGCAATCCAAGCTCATGAACAAAGCAGGGGAAAAAGAACCTCATTCGGGACTAAAAAGGCTCGAATAGAGAGCCGGGATATCGGCAAAGTGGGGGAGAGCCAAATCTGAATGGGGGTTGACAGGGGGCATAATGACGCTCGGAAGACCCTGCAGGAAAGGAACGCGGCCCCCAGTCCCATGGGGGCAGGAAACGGCCTGCCCCGGCCGTTGAAACTGCGAAAGACCGGAGCAGTTGCAAAGTCCGACAAACAAAACACTTAACCTTCACGGTGATCCCCGCCGCACGCACGTTGGAAGCTGACCAGCCGCGCAGCCCGAAAAACAGTTTGGGGTGGGGGGGAAAGAACATGGGGCCACGCCGGAGGAATCAGGAGATGCCGAGGAAGGACAAGAAGAGGAGGATACTCTCCAGTGCCCCTTTGGTAGAAGGCCTCACCTATAAACAAACACTTTGCAAAAGACGAAAAACAGCCATGGGCATGTGAACTATGGGGGATTGCGGCAAACAAGCCTGAGTGATGAGCAAGGTTAAAGCGCAGAGGCACATAACCTCCAAGAGGGTCCCCCCGGCCCCGAAAACCACCCGGGGACCCCAGCCCCCCCTTATCCCCACTGCCATGTCCTTGTGTTGTAGACCCACCCTACCCGACCCCAGCACCAACCTGCCCCCTCGGCCACACCCGCGAGGGTCGACACCTGTCACCCAAAAGTGTACACCCCCACCCCCCTACGAACACACCACGCACCCCATCGTGATATTGGGGGGACCTCGCACAAAAAAAAGAGGTCTCGTGGGGCCAACTCCAGTGATGGAGAGTAAGGTTTTCACAGGGGGGGGTTACGAGTGGATAAGGTGGGCTTTATATGTAGAATCGAACGAGGAACAGGGGAAGAAGTTCCCTTGTGATGTATTGGAAAATGTTTTTGTTCTGCCCCAGGGGTAAGGGTTGACGATGTGATTCGAGTCCCGCGTAGTATACCGACCACGTTGACCCCCACCTGGGTCAAGGGTAGTGTGGGAAGGTTTTGTACCCCCCTCCACGAGCCCGTCGCAAGAGGCGAACTGAGAATAGGGCCCACCGACGGCCACCTCCCCGACCTGGTAGGCGGGCCACCCAGGGGACGCACCTAATGAGGATTGCCTTGCCAAGTCCCATGGTCAACTCAACAAACCGCACATCCAACGAGCACATAAACTGCCCTCGGGGTCAACTTAATCCGATTAAGGCTCACCATCCGATTAGGGGAAAAAGGTTGTCAGGGTCGGTAGTCCAACGAAACCATGAGGGATTGGGAATAAACGCCTTTGGTTTTCGGGAAGGGCAGTCCCCCCCCCAAACAAAAAAGCGCCGAATACCGTCCTAACAAACCGGGAAAATAGGAGGCGTGTAGAGCGACAAACAGCCCCAACAGAAAAACTGGGGCGATCAGGGGGGGGGGGGGGCCTAGTAAGGGGGAAGCCGTCTTAAATGGATGTCCTCCAATGGGGGATTGTATAATGCACGCCTCTGATCATGCGCAAAAAACAAGAAAGCCATTAGGGGACCAAGACACATTGACGGAACGTAAAAGTCAAACTATGCGGGGGGGAGGGATGAACGCATCGTTAAACGGCTCAATGGGGAATTGTGCGATGAAATGGGGCGTGCAGGGAATCAAAGACCCCGATGTCCATGGGGGGGGGGCTGGACATTCTTTTGTTCTAACCCCCCGTGTTGGCCTAAATCGACGGAACCTTGGGTAATGGAGGCGTGTTACATGGGGGAAGATTCCATCGATGGGGGGATTCACAAGACACGAGGGAATTGCGCTCACAGACCAGACTACTACGAAATTGCACCGAAATACAAGACAGTGGAAAAAATGCAGAAGGGTAGCCGCGAAAAAACAAAAACCCGGACTTAAAGGAGTGGGAGGGTATATCCCAAAGCAAGGACGGACAGAGAGGATCGTACGGAACCTGCAGTCGCGTTTAAAACCCACCACACCCGCCATGACAACGGGTCCGACATAAGAGTACGAAGCACGCTTCAAATTCCAGTAATGAAAGGGGACTAGCCTGATGCAGGCGGACCGTGGAAAAATGATAAACGGGATTACTCATAGATGGGGAAGGGCCACTAACGTTTCATTCAGGAGCAGGACCCCGTACCAAAATAGGCACGGAAACAGGACAGTGACGATGCACGGGACCCATGATAGAACACGTATGCGAGCCGACGGGTATGAAAGCCCAGGTTGCGCACCATAATGTCGAGACAAAAACAGAACAACAGGTCAATCCCACAGTTCTAAACCAGGGGAGAGGGGGAATTGCGCCGACGCCCCCCCACAATCATCCTGTGGATGGCCCCTCCCGTGAACCGACCACGCAAACCCCCCCTCAGGTAAAACGGACCCTACCCCACCCAACAACACTCGGGACAATATCGGAAATCGAGAAAAAAAAAAAAGGGATGATGTAAAGAGGTTCGTACGAACGTTAACTCCTTTATTGCTAGGGTGGTGCGCGAGCCAACGGGTAGTTACAAGACCACCGCGAGGGCTAAAATTGCCCCCCTAAGTTCGAAGATAAATTTTCAAAAAGGGGTTTGAGGAAACTTAAAAAGTGAGTATGGGGGGTAAGGGGTGGTGGGGCAACGGCGTACGAGTAATGGTACACGGCCAACGAGAAAAGACAAAGATTGGGGGAAGGATGTCTAATTTTCACCTCCCAACAATTAACCAAGCGGTGGACGGAATACCGGACGCGCACACGAAAATCAGCAAGGCACGACTGATAATCCCAAAAGAGCGTTTTTACTGATGTGAAGAGGGGGAAGAAATTCATAATTACGGGACTGTTACAAACAGCAGAGTAACAGCCCTACTCCTGAAGGAGACTTCGCCATTCTGGTGGAAAAATACGACATCACCAAAGTACTTAATAAATGGAGTGAGGGGAGGCCTGCATCACTAAGGGGGCACCATTCAGATCAACGGGACGAAGTTGCTATTACCCTAGGGGTAATACGTGAAACGTACCCTGACGGCGTCAAAAGGTGTGTCGAGGAATTAACAACAAAAGGAGTAATGAGAATCATAGTACGCCCCTAGGGTGCGAAAGGAACCCGGACAATAACAAATCAGAAATCAAGCTAAATGTCTGTGTGACTGAGAAACGGACCCCCGGCCTCCTCGGCGGACAAGATACTACGGGAAAGAATTTGTGGGGGTAGACCTTTAAAACAGGGTCCAGTTGTATAGATACACAGAATAAACGCCCCACCGCAACTTGACAAGAAACAACTTAAAGCAAGAGTAGAAGTCCAGAACAGGGTTAGTGAAGGACACACAAAAAACGCCGACAAGGGGGGAACGACAACCACGAAATAAGTTACCATATAAAGATCGAGCTGACGCGCAAGAAAGGAAACCAACCCGCTCGTAATAAGACAGAAAATGGTTTTTACAGACAAAAAACAAGTCGACAAACCCCGACACAGGCACACCTCTGAATGACGTCCTGGAAAAAGGTATATTCCGGTTGTGTATCTTGGGGCATCGAGACGACACACATCAGATCGGGATTTGGGATCAGAAAAAGGGAAAAAAGGGCCCGAGTGTACTTCTAGACAAGAACCCTGGTCACGAGGCGGAGTAGGAATGGTTAAGAGCACCGCCCAGCCGGCTCCTCCGGAAGCCTCGAAGGGGGAAAGAAAGGAAAGGCGGGGAGCTGGGGGAGGGGGGCGGAAGAAGAAGAAGTAGCAATCAAAACACTGGGTAACGGAAACATCAAGTCCTTACCCTGGTAGGAGTTCCTTTGCGCGTCAAAAATCAACCGATTATAGGTTCATTATAAAGGAGAAACGTACTAAGTAGGTAAGGGATAATTTTTCAGTCCTGGTGGAGTTAACCTGGAAAAAACGGAGCCGGAGGGGTACTTAAGATAGGTGAGCGCATTATGTTAACTAGATAAGTCCCCTAAAAAAGGGTTTCAGTAATCAGAGCAGACGAAATTGGGGGTCAAAATAAGTGTATTCGTAGGGGACTCAAAAAACCGGCCAACGGATAATGGGCAAGACATTTCCTTCAAGCCCCTTCTACCGAGGTAACTGTTGAGAAGGAAACACGGCGCGTCGCGAAGTCGTACAACAGTTGAAGAGGGGTGGAGAGGTCACGATGGGATCGCCAGGCGCAAAAGGGTGGGGAAAAAGGAACGGGGAGGGGGGGTTACCCCCCGCCTTGGAGGGGGGGAAAAAGTCAGGTACTCTGAAAAGGGTACAAGCCCACGGTAGATAAGATGATATGACTCCACTAGGGAAATTGCAGAAAACGAGTCTCGCCTATAGCGAAAAGGAGTAGGACTGTCACTGCGAAATGTAAACCCCAGGGGAGCCCTAAACTTTCTGGGGAAAACCCGGGCTGCAGGATCGCCAAGATGGTCTGATCTACATCGGACAAATGCCCTGGGAAAGGATGGAAATCCCAAGTTCCAGGATAAAGGAAGGGAAGAACAGGCCAGAAAAGAGATCTTGGGGCGCTTCAACAAAAGGCGGAATCGCAGAGAAGGCCTCTGAACATTAGTAGATCTGAAAGGGGAGAATGGTTCCGGAAAAGGTGGTGAAAAGCCGACGCTCAACATAGGAAAATCTCAAACGAGAGAGTAATAGAGAAGGAAGGGGTGGAAAAAGGGATTTGGGTCGTTGCGCACCCCTCTCTCAGCGCTTCAAGAAAAGTTAAAGCTTCAGTATTAATGAAACATGGTGAGACGGCCCCAAAGAGCGAGGGCCGTACTTTATACCGTCCTCCTTGCCACTAAAGGGGGCACTGAGGCCCCACCGAAGGGGCGACACGCCCCCGAAATTCACTCATCCCTAAAGGTAGGGAAAGGTGAATAGGTAATAGGCGGTGGAACTCGGGTGTAACAAAAATAGCAAACCAGGGTTCCTGCCTCAGGAAGGAAGAGACTTCCGTACAGCCGCGCGCAACGGGTCAACAGTCAGTATGGGTGCCTTAATATGTGGAAGAGGAAAGGAGATAGAAAAGAGACCTCAATAAAAAAGAGGAAAAATCCACACTATTATGACCGGGAGTGAGCACTCTAAGAGGACCCACCTGGTCGAGACCCCGGCAATAAGGGACGGCTCTAGGGGACGCGCCGGCTACGCCACCCCACGTGACAGAGTGAATTAGAAAGTGGTGTGGAAGGAGAAGCATAGGGGTGTTTTCAAACGGGAGATCAAGTGCCAGGTCCAACAGATTTCGGGAGACAGGCTCGGGGGAGTCCGCAACCTTTTTGATCTGAGGTAGGTTTATGGACTTGGCACAGGAGGGACCTGTCATTGAAAAGAAACGACCTAAGACGTTTAGAAAGGGCCCACCGGTTGAGTGTCGGGACAAATAGTAACGTGCCCCCAAGGGGCCCCCCCATGCAAAAGAAGGACAATTAACGGGGGAGTGACCCCCCGAAAACAGAGGTGTGATAGTCGTTAAGGGATACCGCCCTCCAAATCAGATGGGGGGGGGGGGGGATAAACTGGCGACGACAGAAACCTCGACTAAAAAACACAGAGGGGACGGTCTCCACACGTCATAAGAAGGATTCGAATGTTCGGGGATGTGTAAAAACGCAATCCCACAACCTCTCGACGTAGCAAAGAACGGAAGCCCTCACTACCTAATTCACAGAAAAGGAGGGGGGGAACAAAGCCACGCGACCTAGGCGGGATCCAAAAGAAAGGGGGAGATGCTACCGAAAAAAAATCCATCGATAAGAAACGGTATAACAAAAATCTTTCCATTTAATGGGGGTCCCTCTGCCGGCCGGCCTTTGGAAAAAGCGTAGGTCTAAAAGAAACCCGGTGGCTCGAAGGGAAAGTTTGGGGAAAGGGCCTTGGAAAGAGCTAGTAGATCGTGGATACGTCCAAGGAGTGGGTGATAAGCCGGCAGGAATGCCATAGGTGGTGGTGAAAGGAAGGACTATTTATGGGTGTACGTAAGTGAGTAGACTGTGATTCGTGCGTTCTAGGAAATAAGAGGGGCCGGAAAGTGCTCGAACAATCCGGGAATGCTCGGAAACAACTACCTCGGTAAAGCCGGAGAAAAAAGGGGACAATGGCCAAGCGACATGAATGGTATTGGCGAGAAATAAGTTGGGGAATGGACTTGATCTTGTGTTATAGGCCGAAGCCCAAGGAAATATAAACAAACAAAAAATCTAAAAAAAGGACCGGCAAGTATGGACCAACCTAATCCGTGTTAAATAGGACCCCATCCTCCTCGCCGACGGGGGGCAGACGAGCTAGGAACCCAGGTTCAGGGAAACAGGCTCCAGACGCTACTCGCATAACCCGCATAAACAGGAGGAAAAGGGGTAAAATGTCAGCCAGTGCGGCCAGTCTGTATCAAAAATAAGTTGGGAACTACAGGGACTGTAAAAAGTAGTAGGGAGGAAAAAAGAGAGGCTTGGCGCGCCACAGACGACAGACCACCACCTCCCCAATCCCCGCAAAGACCGCGTCAAAATAAAAGGGGGAAGGATTCAGAAGTGGGATCCAGACGGAAGTAGTCTTGGTAAGAAAAGAAGAAACAAAATTGTCAACGGATCATGACGAGGAATGGCTCCCTGCGCAAAGACAACGCCGGACATATTGGTACCAGGGGAGAAAGTATCGAGGAGTGGGGGGGCGGCACAGTGGGGCTATGAAAGAAAACGAGCCCACGCCGCACAAACATGGCACGAGCAAACCACTGTAGGCGTATGGCCTCGAAGGAAGCCAAAGGGCCTCCGAAAGAAGTATAGAGAAAAGCACTCCTGAAACCCCTCAGCTATCTTCTCCCCAAAACAACAAACCAAGGGACCCTACAAAACAGGAAGCTCGCTAAAAAAAAAAAAGAGGAGGAGGAGGAAATGTGGGGGGCTCAAAAAAACGTGGGGGGGGAAACGACGGGTTTTGTGGTTGTGGAAGGGGGAAGGACAAGGTGAGTAGTAAGGAAAAGAAAAAAATAATGAGGGGAATGGGGACGCTGAAATAGAACTACCGCGAGTGGGGTTTGACACAATCGTGGGATTCCCAGCAACCAATAGGGGGCAGGAAAAAGCCCAAACAGATTCCTGTTCACAACCCGCCTGAACGAGCTGTCGAAAACAGGTTCAGGAGCCAACATGCAATCGTCCAGCACCCAAAAAAAGCAAAACCGGCGAAATAACAAGCGCAGGCACGGTTTTTTACATTTGGCAGAGGAGTTGGGGAAAACGAAGAAGTCTAAAGGGATGGAGCTGGGCGAAGATGGTGGGGGATCTGGGAGCGCACGAGCGTCCAGAGGAAGTAAGGAAAGACTACAAAATGACCTACGAAACGAGGAAGCCCTTCATTAAAAAACGAGATAGTTAAAAAAGGCATGAGCCTGGATGGGCGCAAAGGAAAGAATTCTTGCCGAAGGTCGGCGATCCAACAATTGGGATGAAAGGGAAATTCTGGAGGCTGGAAACCCGAGAAGGGGAGCGCAACCTGAACCCACAAGAAGGGAAACAGGGAAAGCATGGCGCTCGGGTGGTTTCAATGAAGCTAGAGTTCAGAGGGACCATCCATGACTGTCGGCGAAAACTAACAGAAACTCCGGTATGGCGCTGACAACTGTGTTGAGGGGCCCCTTTTCCGCATACTAACCCCAATGTGCCTAGGGTGCGTACCAAAAGAATTAAAAACCGAGTTGCCAGAGCCCTCAGAACCCCAAGTACTGCACCAACATAGCTGGGGGGTCTGAGAGCACCAAATGCATTGGACAACACCCAAGCAATTCAACTTGAGCAAAAGGGGGGAGGACAAGGAAAGCCAAGGCACGGAAAAAACAAGCCTGGCACGAAAAACACACCGCTGGTTTCAGGGGAATATGAAGACACTATTCAAAACACAACAGAAGAAGTCAAATCCAAAAGGCGCCTACATGAAATGACGTGCCCGGAGAATGAAGAGGGACCTGGGGCGGTGCATCGATGACGGGAGAAACCAAAACCTAAGATCAATTTCTGCCACTCACTGGCTCAATGAAGTACGTTCGTCAGGGTAATCGTCTGCGAAGCCTGTTGTATAGAACAGTCTGAAAAAGTATCAGAGAGCTGCGGGCGACTACATTCCGATTGCAGCTTCGAACTTGAGACACCACTGCTGTCTCATCATTAAGCTGGTCCTTAAGGGTGGAGCACGCCCGGACGAAACTCAACACATTGAGACCGTCAAAAGCAACGGGGAAAGAGGAGGGGGCCAAGATGCAAATGGGAAGAAAAAACGTCGGACTGCTAACGTCACAAAGACGGGAAAACCGGGGCCAGAGTCAAAGGGACGCCTGCTACCACGTACTTCTAACGAGCCTATCTCAAAAAAAAAAAAAAAACATGCGAGAAAAGACAGCCACGAAAAACTTGGAGAATATCAGAAGCAGAGGAGAATTCTCTTCCAACCGCCGATCCCTCGGAAAAGAGACAAAGTGCAGGGAACTGAGAAATGAGCTAGGCAAACTTTCCTGCGTTGTTGGGAGATTCAGGTTCTCACGGGGCGAGAGAGCGCGTCATGATTGCGGTTGGAAACGTTCTAGTAGAGAAGGTAAAAGGGTGGAATGGAGGGGACGTAACAAACAACGGGGGGGGGAGACACCACGGGTCAACGCGACGTAGTTAAACTACAGAGACGCGCATCGGAAAAAAACACAGAGTACGGAAATACGGACTTCCAGAGGGGTTGAGATGACGATATAAAGATGCGCAAGGATTCAGCGGGGAAAGGGGTGGAAGGGGGGAAAAGAGGGGTAAACCCCCTAAAAAAAAAGTGGAAAAAAATGGTCAGTGGGAGTGGGCGGAGCGAATCGGCCAGAACGGGGAGGATGAATCACGGTGCTCCCAGGAGGGACAGGAAGAAGGAAGAATGCGCGGAATCAAAAAGAGGAGGTAAAAATGGGCATGAGAAGCGACGAAAAACCAGGTACCTGCGGCCTGGGGGTGGGCGGACTCTTAGGGTTGCGAGAGACAGAAGCCGGTCCGAAGATCTTGTACGCGAGGAACACTACGGGAGAAGGGGGGAAAAGCGACCGTCCTTTCTGGGGCGGCAACAAAACAAAAAGTCCCGCGTCACAAAAAAACTAAAAAATCATCTGTTAAAAGGAAAAAAGAGGGACTTGGCAACGTGGGGACGCAAGGTGCGGAATGTCTTGAATGGGGGGTAACTTACTTTGCCGAAAAAGGGGGAATCCACTAACACCCACACACATGCTGCACTCGTCGGGCAAAAAAACCCAAACCCAAGGCAAGGTCAATAAACGCACCCAGCAGCACACCTGAACCCAAAAAGCTGAAAAGGATGACCTGGGTCAAGGGAAGAGGACCGGAGCTGCGGGGTGGACAAAGGTCATAAAGGGGGGGGAGTTCAAAAGTGGAGAAGAGGGAGTCGTACGACGCAAAGGACCGCGCGCCCCCCTGGGGAGAAGCGCAGAAAAACTCCGGAGGACCCGAGAAAGAGAAAAACAGGAATTGTTGGGGTAATTATTTTCACCTATTCCCGACTTTGGTCGGGTTGTTACCCGTTTAAGTCAATGTTTGGTTTTGTTTGTGTGTGTGGTTTGTGCATTTCCTCTGCCCTGTTGGCTCTCCTCGTGCGCTTCTTTCCTTTTTTTAGTTTTGTTTGTGTTGTTTGATTGTCTTCGTCTGGTGACCGCCCCCGATTACGGTTTGGGTTTGGGGTATGGTGTTTTCTTGTTTATTTTAACTAATTTCTTTACCCGTCATTCTGTAAATGATTTTTTTTTTGTGTGTTTTGTGGTCTGCCCCCCATACCCCTACTAATCAAGAAGGGGGAAAGACATCTACGCTGATCTCTACCCAAGTGGCAGAAGAGTACAGGGGGGAAGGAGAGTGCTGCAAGGAGATGAAAGGCACACGAACCCCGGCGGAGATATGCAAAAAGAATCGGGAGATGATATCGGCAACACGATTGAAAGGGACGAAGGGTCTTATTAGGAAAAGGGCGCCCTCCAAGACCTGCCGGAAAAGGAGCAAACGAGAGACGCGACTGCTGCAAGACGTCGTGGTCTGACCTTCGCCGTCGTAACAAGAAATCATGCAATCGAAATGAAAAAGGGGCACCGTGACGGGCAAGGTGGAACTCTTTGTCAAGGGGGTAGGACCCGCAAGGGAAAGCAGTTTGTAGAAAGGTGGTGCGACTTTGACTGAACGATGGGACAAAGCATAAGAGGAGGAGGGGGGCATCAACCTACGATTGTATACACCGCGGCAAAACCCGAAAATCAAATGAGGAGGACGGAAGCCAATCAGAGGAGTGCGGAAAAAAATTAAAGAGTTTAGAGAAGAGATGACAGAGCAGCGCAATAGTCATTACAAAAAACGGAGACAACGGAAAGTTCCTGGGGGGGGGGTAAAAAAGGAGGGGATAGTGGGGCTTTGCGGAAAAAATTACAGGCAAAGACTCCAACCGAGCGGGGGAGGTTAGTCTCGAAGCATCTCAAGGGAAGGCCGTCGGGGACGAAGAGACGAACAATCAATTGCGCGTGAGAAACAATTGGGGGCCGACAGCTGGGGGGGAAGCACTGGAAAAGAATAAAATGTCAGATGGATGGGTATCGGAAGGCGCGCGTCACAGGGGGCGTTCAGGGGGATGAGGGCTATCATACAATAAGCAGAAAACGTATAAGGGAACTCCGATCAAGAATTGGGGAAAACGCGGCCCAGGAAGAACGGGACGAAGCATAAACGGGGAATTATTGGAACTAGAGAGAAGTGCAAAAGGCGCAAGCCGCTCGCCATTGGCCCGGCGGCGCCTCGCCACTTGTACCATATTAACCGGCCATCAGACCGACGTCACGGTGGGAAAACCGCCGAACAACTGGCGGAAAGGGCGGAGGATATTCGCGGGACGGGGGCGGGGAAACCCCCATTCAACCAGGGAACGAATTGACGGAAGGTCTCAGACGACAGCAGAAAACCACAAAAGGGAAGGGGAAAGGCGTGTCAACGCGCCCTATCACGAAAACCCTGGCGCACGTGCAACAATACGCGCGCGGAAGGTGATTAAGGCAGGGAATAAGCAGAAGGGGGTATGAGTCTGATTTTTTAGAAAAAGCTTCGAAGGTCCAAAGGACCAGCCCGGAGAAGCGGAAAAAGGCCCACCTTGACAAGAGGGAATAAACCGAAGTAAAAACGGGTCGCAGGTGATAAATCAAGGGCTAAGCTTTGAGAAGGGGCCCGGCGAGGGAAAAACACCGGGAGGTCTTTAAGAGAGGGTAAGAGGGGGAACGAAAAAGCGGGGGGGCGAGACAAAAAGGGGGGCAGACCGCAAACATGGCAAAATGGAAAAAACCGGCGGGAGTCGAGTACACCAACCATTTCAGAGGGAGGGGGGGGGACGGAACACGTGACCCTCGAGAGCGGGAAAGAAAACAAAAACCAAACAACACCGGCCGTTGACAGATTAAACCAAGATCGATCAGAAAAAAAAAGAAGGAGAAAAGAAAAAAGGATATCTCTGGGTCGAAGACTAAGTTGGGTTTGTTGGGGGAAACGGACCGAGGGGAGTTGAATTATTAGGGGGAACCGATAATTGGTCACACCTCATGAATGTAAGGACAAAGCTGGAGGGGGCAAAAGAGTACACAGACCCGCGTAAGACCAGTAGTGCGGAAAACCCCAAAGGAAGTGATCTGCGACCGGTTCATCTGAGAAAACGGACAAGCGTGGACGGTGACGGCGCGCACACTGAAAAACTAGAGTTAATAAAAAAACGCGGGTACTGGCAGAAGAAATCCCTGAAGTGAACGAGCAGAAGGAGGAGGACTTCAGTGGGGTTGGAAAAAAAGAGGTCCTCCGAATAGAAAAAAGGTACACCAGAAAGAGGCGGGGGGGAAGCAGACAAGCCAGGACACAAGGGCGGAAGCACGGAGGGGGAATGCATGAAGAAACCATCGAACAGGAGCTTCATGGATCCTCAAGCCATTCCGGGCCAAATTTTGCAGCAGAAAAAAAGCCAGTACACCAAGCATCCTTCTAAACAAACGGCAACAGGGCGTGAATAGGGAAGAAAAAATAAATCACCATATCTTGAGGGGGGGTCTATCAAAAGAATTTAGTCTCATCCATCATCAAAAAAGATGCCGAACCATACACTTCCCGCCCTCGCGCCGAGTGGGGAGAGGAAAAGTGGAAGGGGTTGGACCTGCAGGAAGGGCACTACGATGCAGACAGAAAGGTGCAACGCACCAAACCTCCAAATTGAAGAAAATCGGACATCCATCAAGACTGGATGCTTCCGGCAACAACCACCACCGCCACACTGGGGCCCCATAAACGGCATTCTACAAGGGAAGAAGCCGTTCCTGCAATACCGTACAAGACGACAAAGGCCTAAACAGCACCACCCAGGCGTCCGTGGAGAACAAACCGGAAAAACCCAAGGGAAGCCAGGAAGAAGAAAACAGGAAGGGAACTCTATTAAGTAACCTTTCCTATGGCCGTTTGGCTGAATAGTTCTCGGTAACTTGGGGCGTATGGGGGTGGTGGTGGGGTTCCGCAACCAAAAACAAAAGGAGAAACAGGCCTGACTAACGTATCTGCTGGTCTCGTCCCGAACGAAGGGAAGAAGAAGGGGAGCCGAGGGCTTCAATATGATGGGTAGGATAAGGGAAGTGAGGGAAAGGGTTATAATGCTTCTGAAAAAAAAGGAAGTGCCAAGAGGGGATGTAATGACGGACGGCGATCAAGACACACACAAAAACGCTGAAATTAAATGAATTGAATGATGCAAAGGGGCAAAGTCATGAAAAAAGAATACAAAAGGGAAGGGACGGCGTGACAAGCTTAGACGCCAGTACTTGACTGAGAAATATCTGGGAAAAAGGATGGGGAAAACACGAACATCACAACGATCAGAAGTCATGCTAAACGGGGGGAAGGGGATCAAGAAAAATAAATTGGTAAGAAGCAAATTGAAAACGGCTGTGGGGGCAAACTTCTCAAAAAGAAAGCAAGAAACTTCTCTGGAAATTTAAAACCGAGACGTAAGCATGGGCGTTGAAGGGGGGGGTGAAGAGTGCGAGGGATCTGGGGAAAAGTTTGGATTATGCGGGAAGCCCGCAGGCAGCTCGAGGGCGGGCGAACGCAGCTCGATCCGCTGCGCCAGACTGGAAAACACAAGAAGCAAAACAAGTCAAAGAGCGCGAAAAAAATCAGCTCACCGAGGGCGCAGGGGGAAGGGAAAGACATAAGAATCTGCGACGTTGTTCAGGCGGGAAGAAAAAAAACCGGACGAATTCGCAACTTCTGGATCGGACGGCAACACATCACCTTTTCCAGTCGCCCCAATTACCGAAGGGGTCCGTGTAACGCCAATAGTCCAGGAACAGTCTATATCTAATCTTTGGGGGAGATCCATAGACTTCGGAAAGATGAGGAACGCAAGATGCCTTGAACAATGTTCGGGAAACGAATTTGCGGATGGCGCGCACCCACACCGGAAAAGGAAAGGAGAATAAGGATAAGTCTCTAAAAAAAAAGAAGGGGAGTAAAGTATGGGGAGCGAAAGGAGGGGCGGGTCAACCCTAAGAACAATCAGACCAAGAAGCAGGCACGTCAAGTGGAAAAAGCGGCGGGTCAGAAAACACGGGCGAAAGATGGCGAATGAAAAGGACGGGTCACTATCACGCGCAAAAAAGGGGGTCACCAGGGTAAAGCACGAGCAAGGTTCCATTTGCACCCACGCCCATAGCCACCGACACCAAGAAGACACAGCAGATCACTTTAGGAAAAATGAAAAACAGATGCAAAAAAAAGGATTCTAAAGGAACGAAACCTATCGACGTAACTATAGCAAAGCGCGGTGGAAACAGGGAGGGGATCAGCTGCGGGCGCAATGTCGGGCGCAAAAAAGCGGTTAAGGCTAAAAGGGAGCGACCGTGATCCCGAGGGGTATTGAAGCAAACAGAAAAACACGGGAAACGGGCTATAAAATAGAAAGATCCACAGTTCGAGACACTGCCCAAAGGGAAATCGCGGAACAAAACCAGTCATAGAAGAAATGGGGAAGAGGGAAGCTGCGCAATTGAAGAGGGGAGGGGTAACAGAAAGCAGGAGGAATTCCGATACGAACACCGACAATTCTCTATCTCTGTCACAAAAAAAGTTGAGGTGGAATATGTAGTCATGAGGGGGCTGCTAAGATGAAGCCAGGAAGAATGTCGAGCTACTCTGAAGAACGCTGGAGGGAAACGGGGAGTGTCGCGTTACCTTTCGGGGGAGGTGGGGGGTAGATAACAATGGGAAGAAAAACAACACACTCTCAAAAAACACGGGGGGCTGGATTAGGTTAGGGTGGCGCGAACGAATTATACCGCGCCTGAACATGTTATGAAGGTATTGCTCAAGAAAAAAAAAGAGAGGGAAAAAAGGAGAGACCAGACGAGGAGGCCAGATACTTGGCAAAGCAATATCAGGCGCAGTAAACGGCGACGGAAATCCCAGAAGAATGCTGCCACGGAAAACCAGTCAAAAAGAACGAGGGTGAGGCAAGTGGCCAGATGTCACATAAACCCCCCAAGCTAAAGAGACAAACGTAATAAAAAGGGAAAGGCCACGGGGGGGGGCGTGAAGCGGGATGCTCGTTAGTGGGAGGGAGAAAAAAGACAGGGCCCAAGCCACCCGGAGGGGGAACGGATCTACAGGACGAGGCAACACAAAACCAGTGGAAACAACGCACTGGGCCGAAAGAATCAGGAGAGGAGGAAGAATGCGCGGATATAATGAGGTTGGCGGCTTGGGTGTGGTTTATAGCCGTACTCCAGGTCCCTTTGATTAGAAACACTAATGTTACCCAGCGGTAAAAAATGCGGAGGGATGAAAGAAAGGTGAAGAAAAAAGTTTAAGCAGGACACGTAAAGGGCAGGAATCCAACGAGTTAAAATTAGCGGAATACGAAGGGAGACTTGTCGACGCGCCGGGAGTGGCTTCGATTAAATCAAGCAACGTGTCAAAGAGACGGATTGAATTGACTGGGTTCACAAAGGGGCAAGCAACCCAAGAAAGGCGCATAGCAAAGAGAGGCGAGGGGACCGGGCATAGTTTCAGAAAACTCTTGGGGGACCATCAAAAAAGATTTTAAGGACGACACCAGACTGCATGCGCAGAACTCATAAAGGGGAACGGTGGGGGCTGTCCGAACGTAAGGGGGTTGTTGTGCCACCCGCCAAATATTACTTCCGAGGTGTGAAAGACGGAAGGAAGGTGACCATACAAAAAGGGAAAAGGGGGACAGACGGATCCCATTCTATCGGCGACACATTGAACTTTGAGAGGACCAGCGGGCTTCAAAAGACTTGGGCTATCCGAAGGCTGTGGTCAGCACTTGCAGAACCTTAGGCACACCACCTCGGCGGGAAAGAACTCACAACAGGTGAACCGGGGGGTGATACGAAAGAAACAGGGGGCGAGTGGTGCAAGCACCAGAGGAGGGGACGCACCAACAGGAAAAAAGTTTGGTCAAAACAAAAGGTGGGCTGGAGGGGGAAGGAACCCCATTGGAGTGTGGAAGAAAAAGTCTCAAATAACTAAACCTCCTCATAAGGGAATTGAGATAATCAGCCAAAACTATGAACCCTGGAAAAAAGGTCCATAACCCAGATCGATAAAACG
>Ga0179593_1694959_pt1 | contig 16197 bp, 9 predicted proteins | sample CZODoug2_1_08_16_FD_185931 | JGI IMG/M metagenome (GOLD analysis project Ga0179593, IMG submission 185931) | Vadose zone soil fungal communities from Angelo Coast Range Reserve, California, USA - CZODoug2_1_08_16fungal (PacBio error correction) | ecosystem: Environmental > Terrestrial > Soil >...
AGAGACGAGATCGACACAAAACGGCCCGCCATGAGCACCTCTGTGAGGAGTCACAGGGAGAAAAGTCGCAGTGGCCGCGGGGATTCTCACGACGTCAGGTAAAAAGGAGAATCAGCAACGTACATAATGCGATGATAAAAAAAAAGAATTTGGGGGTGTGCCCCTGAATAAGCAGCTGAGAAGCATGGTTTTTGCGGGCAAACGCCGTAGGATGAAAGAAGAGCAGACCGGCTCGGTTCGAGGGGGTTGGGGGAAAAGCTTGAGCCAGCAAAGAACAAGTAGGCGACGGAAGGGGAAACTCATTCGGGCTTTTCAAAAAAGAGGGGGTGCGTCCGGCGTACAAGGGCAAAAGGAGATTGATGCATTAAAGGGAGCTGGGCTGCTCAACACAACGGAGAGGGGGGAGAGAGACCGGGAACCTCTTCCACGCATAAAATACCAAAGAAGAGCGGGCCTAAAATCCAAAAAAAAAAGAACTAGTTGCTACTAATCAGAGGAAGATTTTGGAGGTGGCTGGCGCCAGGGGGGGGGGGGGGGTTTATCCCAAACCTAGAGAACTTCCTTTTTGAACCAAGATCGTCCGGCGCGGCAAAAACCAGGAGAAGTAGAAAATCTGCGTTGGTCGGAAGAAACACAAAACATGAGGGGGACGACTAGAGGAAAGGCATTTTCCAGGAGCCAAAATGGGAAAATGGGGGAAAAAAAGTAAACAAGCTGTCGTAAAAGAGGGGTCACTTGACGCAAATCCGACCAGCAGCGGACTGGAAGGGGACTTCGGGGGAACCGGATTCTCAGGGTCGGGCTTGTCAACATGTGGGTCCGGGGAAAAAGGACTAACGTTGAACGGGGTAGACGGCAGAGAACGAGATAAAAAAAGGTTGAACAAGCCTCAAAGTCGGAGGGTAAGGACGGACGTACCACCAGAACATAACCGGTCCACACTGGTCCAGCCAACGAGATTTGCCGGCACGGGATGAGAAAGCATTCTTCATGTAAGAAAAGACATTCTCCACAGTGAGCCGGCGGAACCAGGAGGGGAACTTTAATGAAAGGAACAGGGAGAGTGACCGAAAGCAGGTGTTTGATCAGCTAGTCTTGTTACAATAAAAGAGGAGAAGGGTCGTAGACCCAGAGGGAAAAAGTAGGGTTTGCGGGTTTTTGTCATAAAAAGGCCACAGACAACCCGCGGTTGATACGGGGGGCGGAGAGAAGGGGAATCGCTTTGTCTCGTTACTTCAAATTTAAAAGGTTACTACAGGGACTGAGAAGGGAGGGGAGGGAAAAATGAAAAATCGGACCAAGCAGCATGGGGACAATTAAAATCGAGTCCTTGGTAAATTAAGGAGTCGTTTGGCTACCGACCGGGGGGGAAAGTGCCGAACGGAAATCGGAAAGCGAACCTCAGCGGGTGGTGTCGGACTGACCTTAAGTATCAGGAAAAACCACCGTAGAGAGAAAAAACTTTCTAAAAATGGCTGAAACGGCAGAAGCAATCACGTTGGAGAAGACCTCTTGAGGGACGATCAACCTGGGTGGTTTCGGAAGGACAAAAGGCGACCAATTACAAGGGTCGGCAAGGGAAGGTTAAAAATCATCACCAAAGTCAAAGAACCCAAGGGAAAACAAGGGGATTCATCAGTGAGTTCACGCGATCGAGCACAACATTATGCGGCACGGGATGCCGTGGAATCAAAGGTGGCAAAACAAAAGTGGTACACTTTTCAAGGGCTGGGGGAAAAGTACCTTGGGGAACAAGTGTTCTATTCACAATGTAGGGGGAAAAGAGCAAGGATTTCAAGCAATTGCGACAGAGAAGAACTTTGCGTAAATAAACGTCTTTTGTCTCTGTAAAAGGAATTCCATGGGAAAAGAATTCCGAAAGTCACGGGACAAAAACCAGCAGGATCTATTCTTGCTACGGAAGCAAAAAACAAAAGGGGCACTTTCTGATTAGAGGTGCGGGTCGAGAAAAAAAATTGCACGCCCGGGTTTCACAGAAAGAGGGGTGAACGAAAAACTGAGGGGCTGGCCAGGGGGGGGAACACTTAAGAAACGTTTTCCCCGGCTGAGGGAAAAAAAAAGGGTTTGACCCAGAAGAAAAGAAACCCGGATTTGGCCGTGTCGTCTCAAGAAAAGGGGGAGGGAAGCAGCAATTCGCACAAGACCAGTTTACCCTTCGGGGGATGTAAAAAATACGTTAAGCACTGGGTCCGAAGGGTAGCGGTGGAATCGCAGGCTCAGGAAAGGAGGGATAATCCAGGAATTCGAAACCGCAAAAGGACGCGGAACAACTGACTCGAGCAAAGAAGGGTGATCACAAAAGGACTACCGCTTACCGGGGACAGTCTAATCTAACCGGGTCTCGGAGATTAATCTCAGGATCAACAGGGAGTCGGATGAATATAGAGGAAAGGATGAAAAGTTAAACACTAATGAGGAAATAGAATTTGGGGCTGGGATCATCCGTGGGGTGTCTAGGGTCTTTGCTGAAAGCGATCTGCGTCATCTTGAATGTAGGGGAAAAGGGAGATCAGAAAGTGGAGGAGCGAAGACCCTGGGGGGGACTCTCACCAGTAGGAAGGCTACTCCAAGGGTAGTAGATAAAAGATCCTATGTACTGTACTGCTCGGGGACGATGGGAAATCGTAAGTTCGGTGGCGTGCGTCCAGACTACCAAATGCGCGATGGCAGGGCGGTAAACAAAGGCTAAATAAGTGGAAGTGGGGCCCAATTAGGGTCGAAGGGGGAGGATGAGGGTCGACTAGTAGGGACCTCTGACTCGATCATTGATACACTCTACAAAAAAAGTCGCGGAACGTTTGAAGACATGGTGGTGTATAGGACAGGGTACCGGGCTCGACAGAACACATCAGGTTGTCCAGGGGCAGGAAAGAAGCAAGATAACGGTAAAAATTAGTGGGGGAAAAATACGGGGAAAGTATATGAAAGTCCGTTCGCAGCTAGGGGGATGATCGAAAAGCTGTGCTGACGGTGCCGCAGGGCATAAAAAGGCCGTCTGTGAGAGGCGTACCGGTTTAAGAAGAAACACAAAGATGAAAAAATATTCGGGCCTGCCCGGAAAGTGCTGCACACGGGGGAGGAACGTGAAGAAAAACGTTTGTTGGGGGGTACGGACTAGAAATGAAAAACCACAGAAGTTCTCGTAGCCGGTACCGACAACAACGGACGCGGAATCTGAGACCGCAAGAGACATCTAAAGAGCAAGGGAAGACAGGATCACTCATCTGAAAACAGTCTCAGAAAGTCTCGGGTTCCGGGTAAAATGTGGGGTCGCACGGACGTGGCGTGGATGCTATAAAAAACCTTTGGGGAGTTGGGATAAGCATGAATAACGGGGGGGGGGAGCCGACTAGTTGTGAAGAAAATGCGGAGCCAGGGAAGATGTACGCCGTCCTGGGGGGGTCAACAAAATAATGACTAAGAAACCCTAGTTTGGGATTAACCCTGGACCGAAACATCCGCTCGACGTCGTTTAAATTGCACCAAACCATAAAGATGGGGGGCTGGCTCACAGAGTTGTTTCTACCAGCTGTAAAAAACTCAAGGGATGTTTCCTTCTCGTGAAGAGGTCTCTGAGAAATTGCGTTGGCGTGGCGTGGGAGGTTGCCGATTCGAAGCGCATCACGCCAATTATCGTAACATCGGGAGAGAGAGTGAGCTCATGCAGAACCTTTTTGGCTGTGGGGCAGGGATTCAAAAGAGCAAAGGAGTCTAGAGTTGTCGTAAAAAAAATAAAATAAATTCCTCACGAGCGATCATAAAGTGCCTCACCGATACAAGGACAATCAGGCCGGGTTATCTTCATGCGGAGAAAAAGAATGAGGGAGGTAAAGCATTTCGCCATTCTGCAGTTTGTACGAGGCAATGTGGCCTCGTCTCGACAAAAACAAACCAATGAAAGGAAATGACGCGGTAAACGTTTCAAACGAGGTAACTGAAGAATCGGGGAAAGGCCCCTAACGAAAAAGAAAGGGTCTTTTTAACCCCAGGCCAAACAGCGGTCGAAGGGCCGAGGAATGAGGGAGGGGGGGGAAATTTGGGTAAGCAACAATCGCCGGTTAAAAAACAATCTTTGAGCTTGGGAGAGGGGGAGGATGGAGGCACATTCCGGCATCAATTGGTGCGGAATCGTTTTGGGTACGGGTGTAAACAAAGAGACAGACCAAAACCGTGAAGGTTGAAGATAGGGACGGGGGGAAGAGGGATAAAGGGGACGGGCCTTAAAGAAGGTTCTCTGGAGGGTAGTCAATAATTCCATTCTTGCTCCCCATTCGAGGGAGAGGGAGAGGAAAAGGGGGGGGGAGGGCCGAAGAGGGGGAAGGTAGAGGGAAGGAAGGAGGGTAGACTGGGAAAGAGGGGTTAAGTGGAAGGGGGGGCGAAGGGGATAGGGGGCGGGGTAATATAGCAAAGATAGAATGGGAAAAAGGAGGAGAAGGAGGGAGGAAGGGGATATGAATGAAGGGGGAAAGGGAGGCGGTGGGGGAGGGAACGGGAGAGGAGAGTGGCGAGGAGAGACAGGGAGGGGGATGTAAACCGGGAAATAGTGCCGGGGGACGAAAGAGTGGGGGACGAGGGACGACGTGGGGGAGTGATGGAGGGGGGGGGGAAAGGGGGGAGGAGGGGTGGAGGATTTGTGTCAGACGGTGGTATTTTGTGTTGGAACATTGCGTCTCGTGGGGGGGGGTTCCGGGGGAGAAGGGGGTGATTTCTTAAAGGAGGGAAGTAGAACCTTTTCAGGGGGGGCAGTTTTGCCGTCAGAAGGGGGTTAGGATAAACAAAACCAAACACCATATGCACCAAGAAAAGGAGGGGGAAACTAAAGGGTTTAGAGGCAATGATGAAAGAGGACAAATAAGTCGATACGAGTTCTGTTCGTGCCAAAAAAAAGAAAAAACGCCCAAACAAAAAGTAGGAAAATATAATATATTCTACGTGGTGGGAGCAATAACATCAAACGTCTCTACTTTCTGGGGGGGCAAAGCAAGAAGAGGAACGACCCACTTGGTTATCGAATTTTAAGGGGGTGGTCTAGGCTCACAATAGAGGGAGAAACGTCCCAGAATAATATGGGGAAAAGTAGAAGCAAGGAAAAGAGACGTTGTTTACAACCATCTAAAAAGGAAACTCTTTTTCACTTGTATACATCCTGAAAAGTACACCAAAGTACTTTACGCCATGTTTCCTCCACTTAATAATTCATTAGGGTTGGGGGTCTGTAACGAGGGTTGTTCCATAGGAACCAACTAGACAATTATTGCTGCGTAGCCGTGCAAGGAAAGCACCCGACACGCACAAGGAGTGTTGGGGTATGGGTTAAACCGAGAGAGTTGGGGGGGTACCATTAAAAATCCTCAAATACAACAATTAACTAACATTTTGAAAGGGGAAAAAAGTTCAGTCAGGCATTACGGGCGAAGTCGGTGTGAAGAAATAGAGTATAAAGAGGGAAAGAAAAGGAGTGGCACCATCTGGAGGAATGGGTGTTTTACCAAGGAGTCAACGGCCGCTAGGATCGGAACAAACCGACTGGGGACGGGTGGCGAACGAGAAAAGGGGCTATCCCGCCATGCGATGGGGAGCACAAAACTATTATTGTCATCGGGCGACGGATGACGGCAAGGAGGGAAAAGAGTTAGGACTCGTCTGCCTGGAAGGAAATCGGGACTCAGGAGGCGGTGGGAATGGGGGGTTGCATAGCCAACTGCGCTAATTAAACAGGGAAGGGGACAGGCCGGAGTGGATAGTCCAGATACGAGGGTCTTATGCAATGTGTAAGAGTGAGCAAATACAACAACCCCAATCGCAGAAGCCATTCATTGGGGGAAAGAAAATCTCAACCGCAGTCGTCTGGAATGTGGGGGGGCCTTGTGAGACAGATCGAGAGACTCATAATTATGGGTTTCAATGTGAAACAACTACCAGGAAGGCAGCGCGTGGCAACCTAACTAAAAAAGATGGACATTTTCGAGGCGTCCGTCTGCCACTTGAGGGGTGGGGCTTGGAAAATCACGGGGCGTGAGAAGGGGGCAAAGAACGGTCTTAGCACCAATCAATTCATATACTGTCCTATCCAGGGTCATGAGGTCTCCTTCGATTGAATACTTCTCTTCTGCTCACCCAAGATCCGGCAACGCCCACGAGGGAAAAAAGTGATCTCCTAGACGAATCACCTCGCCTGGGTTCTCGCTTCAGAGCAGCTCCATCCTCTTAATAAAATCGTCCGGCCTCCGGGAAAACATGGAGCTCAAATCGGAATTTGCATAACGAGGGTGCAAGGGGGCTTAGGTGGGGGCGGATTAACGCTTAAGGAGATAAACCATGAAGATATGTTTTTACCGTACGAAAGTCGGCGGGCGGCTAAGGAAAATGATATCCAACCAATCTCCAAAAGGTTATGCCAGGGTCATGGTTGAAGTCAGAGAACATCGTGGACGCTCAAGTTATCCATCGCCACCAAAAACTGTTTGGGAAAGCAGGGGGGGGTAAGATCAGAAAACCATCTAAATAGAGCGGAGGAAAATGGCACACGATCCTAAAGGACTCATTCTGTAGCAAAACGCGGTCAGGGGTGGCTTACTGAGAAGCCTCTTATCTCCAAGGGCGCAAACTGGGAGGACTTCCGCTACCCAGGGAACCCAAGAAAAAAAAAAAAAATCCATCAGGACTGGGACGAGGGGAAGAATGCAGACTCCAAGTCTTAGGGTCGGAAGGTTGGCCAAGAAACAAACCTAAACCACGAGGTTTCCGAACTATACAAAATCCAGAATTGAGAAATAGACATTCAAAAGTTCTGGGGCATTATGGGGGGGACTGACTAGACTGTCACACGAAAGATAAAAAGGTGTGGAGCGGGTCAATGAAGCTGAGGGAAAAAATCAATGGGCTAAAAGAGGTGAAGGTCAGCAATCGTGAAATGTCGATGGCCAAGTCTAGTGGACGGGGATCCGGTGATGTCATATGGCAGGAGGACTAGACCCCACCCCTGAAATTACACGAGCCCGTACCCTAATACGACGCCGGGTTCCTCCCCTGCCAATAGAAAGCTGGGTCTCACTCATTCGGTGAAAATGAATTTTTTCGGAGAAAGAAAAAAAACAGAGAAAGCCACGTAAAACAAACAACTGAGGGGAACAGAGATAGGAATATTGTCTGTTATCTGGGGTCCCGAACGACAAATTCGCTGAAAACGTTGCAGATTGAAAAGGTTTTTTTCCTTTTTGGGGAAAGAAACGATATGGGGTTAGTGGTAAGGGGATGATGATGCTTTCACCGGAAGCAGTTTTGACAGAGGGATCGGGATCTTGATTAGGCTCGACTGAGAAGAGCAGCATCGGGGCCATAAAAGGTCCAACTAGTTAACCTATGAACGCCATCGTGGGGGATATCATTGCGTTTTGTTTAAAGGAAGTCCTTGGACCTCGAACGGGAACCTTCATGACGGGCAGATCAGCCTCCTAACCGGTGAAACGTGACATCCTTGATGGCTCATAAGGGGAATGACAGGGGCATTCGAAAGGGGAGATCTTTTTTTTATCGGTTGGTGGGGAACATATCTCATACAAACTGGCGATGGTTCCAGACCGAGAGCCTTACAGGGTCAAGGGAAGCGGCACCGCCAGGAACGATGGCGACAGAAAGAAAGTCTCAATAGAACGACGGCTAAACAAGTCTAGCCCGCTCGATGGGGGGAAAGCTCAGATCAAGCGAAAATGGTACACTTCCGAAAGATTAGAAGAATGTTTTCCTGGTGCGGCATGCTCCACCAACACTGACCTAGAAAGGCAGAGGTAACCAGAGGGCAGGTAATGTTCAAGGAATGAGCCTCAATGGCAGTCATAAAACCTGGGGAGCGTGCGCGGCCTCGAAGGGGGGGTTGTGTGCTCCCTCTCCAATTAGGAGTTACCATGAGAAGCGAAGGCAGGCGTCATCAGGGGCAGAAAAAAAGAATTGGCCTCCGGAGGGTACAGTGGACTTTTTTGAGGGGAAAAATGGGGATAACTAAGCCGGAGCGCGGGTGCCGATAGGATGAATTAGGAAAGGAGGGGTCTACGAAAAAAGGGGGGGGGGGATCAAGCTTCGTGTGGTTTTGGCGACCCGCTCGGGAATTCTGGGAGAGGAAAACTTTGGGGGTATCACTGAACACCCTGGTCGCGACTCTCCTCTCTGAAAATGATCAGACACTCGAAGGGAAATTACGATTCTCTATGTTTGCCGGTTGGTTTAAAGGAATTTGCAAAGACCTCTCGTCATCAGATTGAGAAGAGAACTTCGGCGCAGTGCAAAAAAAGTCCATTTCATCGGGGGGGGAGAGAAAGCACTTATTTTCGGGTCACACCAGAGCAGAAAAGGGGGTTGTGGAGGGGCTACATCGAGGGGGGGGAAAATTCTTTGAAACACAAAGAATAAAGAAACTCTACTTATCGGATGAAGTGGACGTCCGTAACCAAGACAGGGCTCTCTTAGGAGGGGGGTCTTGTTTTACGGGTGGAGGCAAGTATCTACATAGAAGTCCTCCATTAAGCCACAAGAGGCCCTGAAGGCGCCAGAGAAAAGTTTTGGGAGAATGACCACAAACGGGAGGACCACACTCCGCGGCTAGATTGTGAGACAGAAGGAGAAGGGGACGACGAACTCTTCCGGGACGGTGAGGAACTCCTATCTCACCGAGTTATGTTCGAAAGGACAAATGGCGGATAGCATCCAAGGAGGTCGCAAGAAATTTAGAAGGGGAGGGGCAAAACCACAGGGGGTGGAATAGGGCCTGTTTTTCCGGGGGAAGAAATGGCCCAATGACCGGGAAAACTTTGAGGGAAAGCGTAAGAACTAGCCCAATCAGGCGATATGTAGGAATAACTCTCCATGTTATTTGATTACCTAATGTAATCTCCTTGAAGAGGGGTAAGGATGGGTTACGGGTCAATTCGGGATGATATGCAAATCAAAATCAAAACCCTATTTGGGGTTTCCCTGTGGCGGATGGTCGACTGCGTAAGAAGATCAGCAAAGGTTCGAAGAAAAATTTTTTGAAAGCGGCACCACGAGCCTAAAAACGGAAATTCTAGCGAGGATAAAAAGCGAAGCCGTAAAAGGAGTGGTAACTACTGTGGTTTTTCTTGCAGGGAAGCGGGTCAATCTCGTTTGTTCCGGGGGGTCCCAGTCGTTTTCAGGCAGGTGTGTAAGAAATTATTTCCGGGCGAGTGAAATCAGGGGGGGTGGCGCTGCCTAGATGGAACTCACGAAGCTTGGAAAACATCAAGGGGGTTTCTTCTTGTAATGTTAAGAGGGGGAAAGTGATGGACTAAATGGTCTATCAAGTAGTTGCAAGGGAGGGAAAGGGAAAAGGGACTAATCCTAAGCTAACAAACCCAGGGTAAGGTGGGGGGGTTATGAAAAGAGAGATTCAGAAAGGGGGCGGCAAAGCAATCATTTAAGCTTTCTTCGGGTCCAATCAGGCGGTTTTCACCAGAGACCAAAAACCCACCTAAAGGACCAAAACAGGGCGTTTTTGTTCAAGTGCCGAATCTTTGGAGAAGCGGCAAAAGAGATGAGGGAACTGGTCTCCAAGAAGAGAAAACCCTTATAAACACGCAAAAAATCCACGAGGGTTGGGGGAAAGAGAACACGAGACAATAACAAGGCAAGAACAATCACCGCAGTAGATCACCTCTTTTCCAGCAGGGTCGGTCCGGATCTGAAAATGGAGAGAATGAAATTAGGTTTTTGGCTTATAGGGTTGTTTTCCCGTCAAATTCGCTCCAATGATGCAATGGGACGTGAGCCTCCCTACACCTCACCTCCACCAAGAGGGAGTTTGGGGGATTCAAAAAAAAGTGAAAAGTTAAAAATCCTAAAACGAAAACAAAAAAACCTCGGGCCCATTCAGGAGAGGAGGTCGCATGAAAAAGGTCGTCAAAAGAGACATCGGGGGGGAACGAAAATTTTGAGCAGGGGGGGGCTCGAAGGAGGCTAAAAGAGTGGAATAAAAAGATAAAAACGTCCTTAGATTGGGGGGGGGGGGGCGGTGAGGGAAAAACAGAAGGGGGAGGGAGAACGGACAAAAAGCAAAAAACTCTAAATGGGCTGGAGGTCTTTGGATGCTACCTCAATCAAAAAGCGCCTATGATTTGGGGTCCTCGGTCAGGAGGGGGAAAGGATTAGGTATCCGGACGGGTGATCAGGAACCGGAGTTTCCGTAAAATCGAAAGGGTGTAAGAAAGGGGGGGGGGACAATAGCCAATGGGGGGAGAGAGAGAGAAAAGGGATTAGACTCGTATGGGGCCGTAGAAGAGAATAATGGGCGGGGGAGGGCCGCAATCAAACAGGACACGACACGCATGCCAGAGACTGTTCTTTTGTACAAGGCCAATCCTTCCGCCCGAGAACAGCAGCGCATGAAGGTAACGACCAGGTGGTCACAGCAATAGGAGGAGAAAAAGACCATTTTAACGGGGGGACGTTTGTGAAAAAACAGAGTCTGCCAGAGAGGATAAGGGAGAACAAAAAAGGATAGGGGGATCAGGAAATTTGGAATTTGAACAGATTACTTGTCCTGAGTAGTAAAACCGGATGGACGTCAACATCACAGGATGAAATAGTGCCTAAAAGTCGATCAGCTATTCCTTGAGCGCGGGAAAAGATCAGGGTTGGGAAAGGGAGGAACCGCTGGGACGCCACAAAGAAGGCAAGCCTCCGAGGAACACCAAGAGACGCAAGACTCGTCAGAGACGCCTGAAGCCCGCACTCATGAGCAGTCCTGCACGGGGCGTTGGATCCCAAAATAGTTTCCACTCTAACCCGTAACGCTTTAAAAGAATAAGGAGGGCTGGATTTCGTTATAAGCTAGATAAATCACTAAGGGCGCGCTAGGAAATTGACGACGCCATCGAGAAATGCTGGCTCCGAAAAGGCCAGAAGACCGTCAGAAAAAGCGTCATACGTGACATTGAGCTTGGTGTATTCAGTTCAAAAAGAAAGGCAAAAAAAAAGAGTTTGCTACAGGAAGGAATACGCCTAGGTTCATTTGGGGAGCCTGTCCGAGCGTACCGAAACCTCGAAATTCTGCGACGTCCATCACTCTAGAGGTTAAATCTAATGTCGGGGTCAGGCTGGTATCCGGGAGGTTCCCTATTCCTCTGATCGTGTTGTTCATCACAGGGACGGGAGGGGAACCGGATCATCCCAAAGGAAAGGGGAGGATAGTACTGGAATTACATCGAGGGGAAAAGGGAAGGGGATTCAATTATATCTGGGAACTGAAAACCCACTATTCCGAGAGATAAGAAATGACTCGACTTAGCCAAATTCCTTTGCAAACTAAAAGATTTTCTTGATCGTCCCAGCCACAAGTAGGGCAGGTCCCAACAAAAATGGTTCGAAAAAAAAAATACTGACTGGAAGTGGAAAACAATAGATCACCTGCGACCAACGCGGTGTTCCAAAATTAAATCGGTCAAGAAGGGGGGGAGAAAAGTGATTGGGGAACGGGGTCTTGACTAGCCGGTATCGAGGCAAGTCAATGCAGGAACCGAAAAGAATGCCCTTGAAGGGGGCGAAAAAAGAAAAAATACGGAAAATACACGTGCAAATGGAGATTCCCAACGCAAAAGTCAAAATTGTTTCTCTTCGGGAAAGGGGAAATAGTGTGTCGAGTAATAACACACGTACATCATAGATCACGGAGATAGTAGAAAAAGAAGGAGAGAGGCCAGGAAAGGGAGGGTCTTTAAGCAAAAAAAAATGAATCTTCCCGAATGGGTCATTTCTCCAAGACACTGATTGGTGTTGCCGGGTTGTCTCAGATTGAGTACGTGGGGAGGTCTCTATCTAATGGAAGTGGTTTCAGCACATAGCCGGGAGTGATGTAGCGAAGACCAAAAAAGACATCTCTTGCAGAAGGGAGGAGAATCCCCTCTGTGCCATTATGATGGTTGAACAGTCAGTCAGGGGGGGGGGGGGAAAGAGAAAGGTTGGTACCTAAGGGGGCAGATCGGCACATCCTACCAGTTTTTGGGGCGTAATTTAGAAGAAAAGGAAAGGAGGGCTTCGGGGGGGATATTCTTAATCGTGGGGGGTTAGGGAGGGTTGGTTTGACATAGGAAGGAGCAAAACCACCTCCTTTCAAATGAAATGAGGACGAGACCTCAGTCGATTATGAGGGGAGGACAGACTCCATGCCATCCAGAAGATCATCTCGTCGAAGGACCTGGGAGAAGTCTTAGCGGATATAAGATGTCTCATCGCTCCTGTGAAGGTGTATCTCTGTTCGGGTGGTCCTTTATCGACAGAAAGTATCCAAAGCGAGATGTTGTCCCAGGGCTTGCATCTTATAAGGTGCCCAGGAATCACACTGAAAAACCGAAGGGTGAAAAAAGGTAACGTCTTCAGATGAGAGTCCCTCTACGCGGATCTGGTCCCCAATTTAGCCCGGGGGTTTCAGAGTAGACTCGCGGGGGGGAAGGAAAAGACTGGAAATCGTCTGGTGATCAAAGAATTTATATAAAAGGTCTCCGTCCTATTGAAGATTGGGCGGCAGGGGGAGGTAGACTGAAGGTATTGCTCCTGGCAAAAAAAGAAAAAGGGGGTCCTTAACTCAAAAGCTCGGGAACTTCGACGTTTTCTGAAGAATGTGACGGCCATGATTCGAGCGCGAAGCGCTAAGGGCGAGAAGTCGACTCATTTGGGGGAAGGTCTGAAGGTTGTCTGTGGGTAAGTGGAATCCGTGATGTAAGCCAAGGTCTTCCCAGGAAGTCACTTCATCTTCCTACCCTGCTATTTCTTCCTTTGAAAAGCCTAGACGGGGGGGGGAGAAATGTTCGTCAAAAAGCCAGCCCCTAACATTATTTAGGAAAAGAGCTTCTGTTGTCGAACTCATGTACAATAACGCGATGCGGAGGAAGGTCAAGCTAAAGGGATGCGACGTAGGGGGTGTTTTCCTGTGGGGCGGGAAAAAGGATTAATCAGGTATCGCCAGAAGGCATTAAAGGAAAAAGGGGGGAAAGGCACAATGCGAAAAATAAAAGGGGTTACTCTCAATTCGCGAAATGTGTTCATCGCAAAACTTCACCAACCCTACTGTCCGCGTAAAGAGGGGAAAGGACAAAGGTCGACGTGTATATAGGGCCCAGGAATCATGACCTTTTCAAACGGGTCAGAGTCACAGGGGTTACACTCATATTGTTAGACCTGGGAAATGGGGATAATCCAGATTCGGCTGGGGGGGAGAAAGATGTACTAAGGTTCTTCCTCTGAAAGAGAAATAAGGGCCTGTTTTTCATCGTTCAAACCTCAATCAGATGACCGTAAAAGGAAAAGTTGCAAACTTTAGCCTCTAGTCCAAAGAAGGCCGAAATGGGGAAAAAAAAACAACGCGCGGACCAGGGGAAGACGCAACAACTCCCCTGCTAATGGGAAGGAGTTAAGGGGGGGGAATGCGGGTTTTTAGTGAGAAATAGACCTGTGGGGAAAAAAAAATCGTTTACTGCTTTTGACCAAACGGCAATGGGCGCTGCGTTCAAAAGGGGGCGGCCCGCATCTCATGGTCTTACATCTGGGGGGGGGCGCTCCACTTTCAACAACAGCGGGGGGGACCCAAGAGAAACCTAAGTGAATTCAGATCTAATTAAGAAGACATGAACCTGTCGTCCCGAAGGTCAGAAAGCTGTTTATGGGCAGAAAATCTTTTCCGCGTTTTGTGTCCTTGTTTTACAAAGAGAGGGAAGTGGGGAGGTTGCTGTCTGGAACCCGCCAGGGGCTAAACAAAAAAAAATCGGTTCTACTGGCGTTTTGAAGGGGCTAAACTCTCCTACCCTCTTGAGGAACTTCGATTTGAGCAAATGGGTTCTTCAGGGGGAAAGGATGACTGGACCGAAGAGTTGGGGGCTTTGCCTACAGTGACAGAGAGAGAACCAAAAAAAACAACTGAGGGAGGGGAGAGGATTTCGTCCGTTGGCGAAAGAAGTTATGACTGGGTCGGTCAATCAGAAGGGGAGAATTTGAATAAACCACGTCGAAGTTTTCTACATTAAGCGGCCAAATCTCTGAAAGGGAGGGGGAACGAATAATTCAAAGAGACTCAACTAATAATCAAAAAAAGGGGGGAACAACATCTGAAAAAAAAGGCGGAAACGCTGTCACTGCAAGAAAAAATAAAAAGGAGTGGCCGCGTGGACTGGGGGGAAAAGAAGGGAAGCCTGTCCCAAAAAGGACTAGATTAGGTTTTTGATGGGAAAAAGGGGGTTTTGATCAACCAATCCTCCAAGAATGGCGTGAGGGAAGAAAAAAGGCATCCCATAAGAAGGTACCAATAGTCAAAAGGAGAAGTTGATTTGAAACCCTAGAGTGGGGAAAGAGGGGGGGGGACATGAAGCCGTCCCCGAAGAAAATAAACATCTCCGGGATTGAATGACAATACATGTATCGCTTTTATTGGGGGCCTAAATCGAGCATCGTGGCTAAGGAAGTAAGTTGGGGGAGACACAGGTCATTCTTGGGTGGGGGAAAAAGGACTTGAAAATTCACAGGCTAAATTAGGAGCTGTAAATAAAAACGTCTAAGGGGACTGGAAATGAGGAAATTAGTAAGGCTATCTCCAGGATCAAAGGAGCCCCTAATTATTGTTATTTTTGAGAGATTCGTGAAAGGATGGATCCTTAAGTGGAGAGTACTTAGTCCTACGTGGAGGCTGGGACTTCCTGACGTAATTGTGGAAAGTGGCTCATAGCCAAGAATTGATAATTCTCCAGGGGAGGATCCGCGGAATGGGGGCTTAGGCTATAATTTGAAGAAGACAAAAACGCGAATCTTCAAGGCAAAACACTCAATGAAGGTCAGCAAGAGGGTAACTATCTGGAGGGGACCTTGGACCGACTTCTCTCTTATTGGGGGACCAGGGGATGGGAAGGCTCACTTTGCTAAGGGGGGAAAAGCGGGGTCTGTTTAGAGGGGGTGAACGAAAAAACAAATCCGGGGGTGTACTCTTAGTTCACGGAAGACACACAACCTTATTCAATGGGGCCCTTAAGGGGGAAATTCAACACGATTATGAAGTTTATTGCCAAGGGGAACCTCGGAAAGCAACAACAAAACTCTAAGAAGAAAGTGCATCCAAATCGGAAAAAGGGGTAGGGACCATTGGAGCGAGGGAAAGCTCTCTCTTCCAATGGGAATACGGGATTCTGGCCACAAGAGGGCGCACACGGGCCCACGGGAAAGCTTGCGGACATCAACTATACCTCGCGAGCGGAAAGAGAAAAGGGCGCGAAGAGAACATCGGCTTCATCCTAAGGGAAGAAGTAAGGATTATCTCCCCCTAGGGCCCAACCACTTAACGCTGTAAAAAAAGTTCTGAGGGTTGTTTACGCTGGGGGATAATCACAGAAAGATCTTCGGCTATGTTGGACCTGACGCCCAGAGGATCTTGCGCCTACGTAAGCGCCTCCTCAAAGCTGCAAAAAAAGGGGGGGTGGCCTGTATCGTGTAGAATGTCACATCTCGAGGGGGACGCACCCTATTTTTGGGACCTGACTAACCGGTTTTTGCAAGGGTTTTGGGGGGCGACGGGTCACTAAACTAAACAGGAAATCTGGAGCTGACGTGGGCCAGAAGATATGAAACTAAATCTAATTCTGGGGGGTCTACTCTTTCTCAAGAGGGGAGAGGGATTATTCCTCTACGTCAAAGAATGATTTTCTCCCTGTTCTGTACCACCGTCAAAGGAAAAGGGAGGGGAGGAACTCTTCCTTTGAGATTAGGGCTTTTTCAGCATTGATCGTGAACCCTAACCTTAACAGGGGATTAAACACACTATTCCGAACTATGACCTCAAGGAAAAAGAATCCCTGCGCTCCAAAGAAAGGGGAACGTTGAAACGGTGTTCAGGAATTTACCGTTGACAAACGTAAGAAGGAAAATTGGACTGCGTTGAAAGAAAGGGTTTCACCAAAGGGATAAAAAAAAAAACACTCTTTAGTAGGATAATCGGTCGGGGAGGGGGAACAATCTGCTTTATCGGAGGAACTACTCATCCTCAAAATCGATTTCAATTATGAAACCGAGGGAAGTGTAGAAGGCTCCTTACCAAAATACAAATAGGATATTCCAACAATCCATAAGGATGGCTCACGAAATTTGTGAAGGCTAATTGTTTTGACCGAGAACCCTCTCTCTCCCGAATTTACC
>Ga0179593_1564743_pt1 | contig 16196 bp, 15 predicted proteins | sample CZODoug2_1_08_16_FD_185931 | JGI IMG/M metagenome (GOLD analysis project Ga0179593, IMG submission 185931) | Vadose zone soil fungal communities from Angelo Coast Range Reserve, California, USA - CZODoug2_1_08_16fungal (PacBio error correction) | ecosystem: Environmental > Terrestrial > Soil >...
TGAAAAGACGTAGCGTGGGCGGAAGACACCTTAAGAAAAAGCTGGGAAGGGAGGAAGCGGGAGAAAAATAAAGGGACAGTATTTGATCCCATTCAGACCGAAACCAAAAGGGTTTCAACCGTTGAACGACAGAAGGAGGGGCCCCCAAAGGCCACAAGGGCCCGAGAGAAAAAAAAAAGCCAAAGACGAAAGTGGTCTCCCACAGCAAGAATTACTCCAAAAAAACAGCGTAATCGAAGGAGGTGTTAAGGTGGTGCGGCACACTCACACGTCAAAGAAACAATGAGCGCGCGGGGGGGGGGCTCGGGTTAGTGGACCGGGGGGGGGGGGGTTCAACCGTTGAAAAATTTAACGTCGGTGAATGAGGCTTGAGGGAACCCTCGAGGGTCTCCCTTGGGGTGCCGGGGTATAAAAACAAGAAGACGTCACTGGAGAGAAACATAACCTGCTGTTCCATCTTTCTGGGAGTCGAGGAAATCAGGGGGGTTGTCCGTGTTGTGGCCCCTGGGGTTGTGTTGGGAGGGTTTTGGGGAGCCATGGAAAGGGGGACAGGTGCGAGTGGGCTTGGCTAAGCGGGAAATGGGTATCCCGAGCAGCAAGTCTAACAAGGGGGGGGAAACCCGAACTATTGTAAATATCTGAAGAAGGAAAAAGTCAACCGAGACTAATGGTTCCGTTCATAGAATCTATAAAAGGGAAATCGGAGGATGTACCTAAGAAGAAAGCGAAAGTAAGCGCATCAAAACCTAAAAGACATGCGCTTACCATCCAACTCCAGCCACTCCGGAAAAGTATTTGTGGAAATGAGATTATAACAAGAACAGGACAAAAGAAATCGCGATTCGAAACCCTCTGCACGAGGAAGGATCGGAAAAAAAACTTGCGGCGCGAAGGAAAAGGGAAAAGGACTAGCAGGGGGCTCTCATTTTCACTCGCTTCGTGACAAGACAAGACAATAACGCAAAAACAGGAGCACTATAGGGAAACGGTCGCCAGTCCAGAGCCGGATGTATCGAATCAACGATCCGAGAGAAAGGCGTTCTTTCAGAAAGCAAGACGCGAGCCCGTAATTGGGCAAATACAAAAAGTGTGGGGGAACGCAGAACAGGGAAAAGAAGGGACAAGGTGGGGATAAAGGTTCTGGCTAAATCATTTACGAAGGAAGGTCAAGGGAAAAGGTGCTGGTCCAGGTGCCTGAAACGGGGGAAGTTTCCAGGGGAGGGGGACTTATAGTCTCTAAACACGGGAGGAGTTAAAGAGAAAGAGAGACCTCATTAAGACCCGCTCATTGAAAAAAAATGGAAGAGAGCCCTTTACATCAGGGTCTGAAAATCGGGATCGGAACTGGGGGGTCAAAAAACTATAACTGTGAGGCCAGTGCTCTCGAGGAAGGATTATCGGGGGTTGTCGGGGGGAAGGACCGGCTATGCCAAGGGCGGTATACCGCCAAAAGGGTTCCCCGGGGCTCGACGCGCCGTCCTTTTAAGAGACTCCGAGAAGGGAGAAACTTGGAGACACCGGGCGAGAATTGGGATCGAAGAGGGAGAAAAAGACAAGACAAGATTGGTCTGTCATTAAAGAGATGTACACGAGGGGACGACCGAAAGCTCAACCGGGCCCGCGTAGGGATGAAATTGAAGAACCTCAAAAGGATGTCGATCATAGTCCGTTGACATGGGGAGTTCATCAAAATGAAGGGGTTCAGAAAAGGAACTAGAGGGAAAATTTAGGGGGGATCGGGGGGAGGAGGAAGGAATGTCGGTTGAAATCCTAGAACAGGAAGATCAAGCTGAACCAAGGGGCACTTAATCGATTCTACGTAGGTCTTGGAGGAAGGAGGGTGGGGGGGCAGCTACTCTTCCCATCTGGCGGGTAAAAAGGTTCTAAAGAAACTGTCGGGGGAAACCAGTGCACTAAAAAACTCCGAAAAAAGTCATCATGTCCGCGGTTTCGTGAATGTGAAAAAAACAAACCCCCACCAAAAATGAGGTTGGAGAAGAACCTATGGAGGGGGTTTCTAGCCGATCAGACTTGTCGCCCGAAGGGGCATTATACAGTTAATTGAGGTTTATAATAAAAAATAGGGGGCACAGAATTAGTGGGGGCCACGAGGTACAAAATAAATAGACATAGGGGCACTCGACCAAAAAGGGAAACTTAGGAAAAAAGGCTGGGTCCAGGGTGCGAAAAAAAATTTGTAAACTAGAAAAAAAGGGGACTAGGGGGGGGTCGCTGTTTAACCTGGGGGAAGATTTGGGGGAGTCTGCACTAGAAAGGGGAACTTCAAAAAGAACCTGGGGGGAGATACTGGTCAAGGATAAAGGACGCGGGTTAGTCAGCACGGGGGAACTACAGCCAGACTTTTGTCAAAAGAGTACACTCTACCAGACTTATGACGAAGGGAGGGCCGGACAACCAAAGACCTCTCATGCGCTCGGTCGAAGAGGGTGAGTCCGGGAAAAAGGGGCAGCAGAGAGTGTCATAAAAGGGGAGCAAGTGAGAAAGAGGGGCGGGTAGAAAAGGAACAGTGTGCAAACGCGTTTGCCCTCACATTCTAGAGCCGGAAAATTTAGAGGGAGAAGGAAAAACAAAATCGGGTAGGTGGCGCGCCAGAGAGCAGGATAGAAGGAAATTAGGAGGGTGGGCTCGTAGCCTGACAAGGGTCTTCTGGGAGGGGAGAGAAGCAACAAAGGAAGATAGAAGGACAGGGGTCAAGTCAAAGGGGGAAAAACTCCAGGAAGGCAGCTCTAGCGACGGAAAGGCGCTTTACGGAAAGAATCCTAACAATTTGAAAAAGCTAACATAGAGACTTAGGGGGAGAAGCCAAAGAAGTTGGGGAAGGGGGAAAAAAAGCGGCCTGGCCTGAAAAGACAAGCAAGAATCCAGGGGAAGAAACCTGTCGCTGGAATGGCTGTCCCGTCGACACGGCTCACCTTGGGATGCAAAAAGCAGGGGGGACTTGGGTTGAAGGATCACCACATACAAAATACTTCGGGAAAATCGTAAAGAAAAGTGAAGGGCGGGGGGTCACTTTCCATCCCCCAACCTGACGAAAAACCGGGCGGGGTGGGAAACAGGGAAAACCGAGTGCCGTATCTCAAAGGGGAAGAATGGGGGGGGAAGGACATCCAGGTTCCCGAGAGAAAAAAAAGACAAAAATGTCTCCCACATAAGGCTAGGGAAAAACAATAAGCCCCTAACCCGGGAGGTTTTTGGGGGAGGGTGGCTAAAGAAAGAAATCCAATACAGTTCTGCCTTTGGCAGTCAAAAAAAACGGCTTTCGTTTGCAGTCTTTTGGGGCTTGAACCCCGGCAGAGCGACTAATCGGGGAAAGGGATAAAAAAAATCCGTTCGGCCATAGGCCTGAACGGAGAGGGGAAAAAAACAAAGCGCGAAAACCAAGGAACCACGTCCTTTTTATTCTTCTGCACGCGTGTCGGACTGGTGGGACTGGCGGGTGGTGTTTTCTTTGGGGGGGGGGGGTCGAAATCCTGACACATCTGACCACTCAGAAAATTCAAGGGGAGGAGGGGGTCTTTGACGAAATCATAAAACGAATTCAAGTGGGGGGACTTCAAAGTGGGAGGACTCAGGGAAAGAAAAACCTCGGCATATCTGGGGGGAAGTTATGTGAGGACGGAAAGTAACAGGTGGGCACTTGTAATATATTTCGATATTTCCTCACTGAATACCAGCAAAAAATAAACAAGAAAAGAGGTTCTGAAAACTAAAAGGAAACGTTGAAGCTCGGTCAGGTGGGGGGTTGCTGCACGGCCTGCTCTGGAGGTGGGACAATGAAAAAAGGAATCGGTTCAGAAGGGAGTACAACACGCGCAGAGGGGGTTCAAAAACTTGGTGGACTAGAGGAAGGAAAAGTACGACTCAGGGTTACGTGGAGGGCTATCTAGGGTGCCATCGAGGAAAAGCGAACGGAAGTTCAAAACAGCGGGTGGAAAGGGAGAACGGAAAAGGAAAAAAGGATATTCCGTAGAGGTTTGTCAAACGTAAACGGAGGGGTCAGAAGAAAAGCTGAGGTAGTGGGAAAGGAGAAAAAAAGGGCAAGGTCCCCACCCGACATTGGCCACAAAAAAGAAGGAAGGAGACCGCAGGCTAATAGCAGGGAGAAAAGAACAGACCTCTGACGCCTGGTCAAGGGACTGAAAGAAAAAGTTGTTCGAAAGTCAAAGGGGGGAGAGGAGGGGGGCCGCAGGTGAGCACATCTCAAAAAAGGGGAGGTAGGGAAAAGAAAAAGGAGATCACTGCAAAGCTCCGGTAAAGGGGGAATGGAAACCTTGAAAATGATCCAGCAGGCTTGAAAAGTTCTCAGGAAGAACGTGACACGGAGAGGGGCGAGAGAGGGGAAAAAGACGAATCGCGGGCTTATATGTGTCCCAAACCGGAAATTCGGGGGGGGAGAGGGGGGAGACTTTGAAAGCTGGGGGGGGGGAAAGACAAAAAAGGGTCGCTATAAAGCAGATCCCCTGGATTAGGGGCAACTTATGGGGGGAAATTCTCGGCAAAGAGTTGACGGAAGTATTGTGGGAGAGGAAAAAAGGGGGAAAAGAGACGACCAGTAACCGCGAACGTCCCCTTTGGATCTCGAAGGAGAAAGAAAGTCAATATTATAGGAGAGAGCGAGAAAAGAGGTGGGGAAGGGGTCAGTCATCGGAGCGGGTTTAAGAGCATCTTTAACAGGGGGGGGGGAAAGTCTCCTGAGGCTGGGTCAGGTTGATAGCAGGGAGGGAGGAGGGAGTCAAGACAGCCCGCGCTTTAAGTACGACGAAACCGAATCGAAGGGGGAAGGGTCCCATATTCGCGCGTTGCTGGGGGAGTTTCAGCTGATAGGAAGCGTGAGGGGAAATTGCTCTTCTTGTGTACTTCGCGTAGGAAAAAAGAGCATAAACCAGGGGTTTCGATGGGGAAATGGGAATGGGCCAAACCAACCACCAAAAACCAGGAATCCAAACAAGAACCCAGGGAAGGCCTAGGGAGTTCTGTGCGAAAGAGGGTAAAGGAGGTAAAAAGGCCTCAGCTCAGGAGGAATTAAGGTTAATACTTCCGAGGGGGGAGCAATTTGGGAGGAAGAAATCACGTCTCCCGGGTTGCTCCCAGAAAGAGGTCTGAAAAAATCGTGTGAGCTCAGGGCGGACAGATGGGAATTACGGGTCGTTATGGGGGGAACCACAGCAGGGGGAACCTAACCGATGGTTTAAAAGTCTGGTCGTGGACACCGTAGGACGTACTGTGGGGAGAAAAGGTCTGAAAAAATCGCTAAAGATGTCAGAGGGGGAACGAACGAGGGGGGCGAAGGGAAATGAGACCGCGGTTTTCTTCACATCCTCTTCGTCCCTAGGGTTCCTCAAAATTCTAAAGTGGAACCAGCGGTAGGCACAGAAGTAGGGGGGTAAGTATGGTATGCCTCGTCAACAAAACATCTCAGGGGGGAGGGAGAGGGTAAGCCGTAAGCTAGGTAGAAGTTGCAGCAACCAAGGATGTATCCCTGAAAGGGAACTTGAGGCGGGAGTCGGTCCATGGCGGCAGGGGGGAGACACAAAGGGGGGGAAAGGAGCTTGCGCTGGCATCAAAAGCAGGCTGGTTAGCCGGGGGCGTAAGCGCGAGGAAGGAAATGCAGGGGGGGGGGGGGGAAGAAAAAAGGACTTCTGGGCATCTTATTGTCAGATCGAGAACCACAACGGGGGGAGAGAGATAAGAAAGGGGGAAAAAGAGTAAAAAAACAGGACATACAGTCCGTACGAACGCTCGAAGAGAGCTCCACAAGTGAAGAAAAATACCTTCTTGGAAACAGCTAAGAGATCAAGGCGTTTATAAAGAAAAAACCGTTTTGACAGCGCAAGGGGGGGCTGACTACTCCAAGATCTCAACCATTTGAAAGGAAAATCCTTGAGGATTAAACGGGTCAAACCAAAAGCGACCGGTCTGAGAGATGAGGAGAGTAGAGTTGGGGGGCCGTAATAATTAATACACCAAACGGAAAAAGGGGAACAAGGGAAGCGCTTGAACCCAGGAGGAGGGGTACAATGATTCACCCTCCCGAATCTTATAAAAAACCGGAACAAAAGTGAAGGAATTGGGGGAAAGATCGACCAGAACGGGTTTCTTCATACAGGGGCGCGGGGAGGTAACGCCACCCAAGAAGGTCCGACTGGGAAAAGAAGAAACCTAGGGCCATCATCCCCCTCAAAAAATCTTTAAAAGGTGTGGCAAAAGACGGGGGAAAAGGGACAAGACCCGGCTGCTAAGTGGGTCAGGAGGGGGTTTGGGGCGCGACATAGGGGCCGTGGGGTAGGGGGCAAAAAAAAAAGGTGAACGTCTCGGGACGGGTCGGAAGCCAAGATCTCCAGGGGGTTCAGTCTCGTCCTGTGGCCATGTGCACACAATCCAACAAACGAGGGTCAAAACAATTCGAGGGGTGAGTCCCGAGCCAAGAGGGAGTGTCTCCCGGTTGCGTCCGGTTTGTGGAGGGGGGGCTAGAAAAATGTCCACGAAAGGACTGAAAAACCGTTAATCGGGTTGAGGTCCAGAGGACCTACCGTTGCGGCATCAATTTAACTAGGGAGCCTAGAGAACGCCAAACATCCGCCGAGGGTCCCTTTGTCTAGAGTCGAGGGCCTAAAAGGTGCATCAGGTAGAAGGGAAAGCTACAATGTCAGCCGACAATCACCTCAAACCTCAATGGGAGGAAAACGAGCAAAAAAGGGGGGGGACAGGAGGTTCTGCCCTTGGAACTGAAGGGACTCGATCACATGAGAAATTACTTCCACAGAAATGAAGACCTCTAAGAAAACGGAAAATTGAGATACGAGGGGGCCTCACAGAGCGTTCCACACAAGCTTTATGCCAAGGGGACAAAAAGGGAGCCAAAGTTTGAGTGGAGAAGGCCAATGTGGCGTATTTATCAGAAGGATTGGTGGGAGGAGTAAACCACACCGCGAAGGGTCAGAAGAAAGGGCAGCGAAATTACCTAAATTGGCATCCAGGAGAGGGTAAAAAAGATAAGCAGAAAAGCAAGGGAAGGTCGTCAGGGTAAAAGACGTAAGTACGACGTATATGTGACGAAGTTCAAGGGGGGAAAGGGGGCAAGGGGGAATGGTGCGCCGACACTTCCCCGGGGAAGCGTCTTGAGAGGGGAATCATTGAGTCAAAAAAACAATTAGGAAAAAGGAGGAGAAGGCGGACAATAAGCCTCGCCTGTCCCCGGGGGGGGAGTTCAGGAAGAAAAAACGAGCTAGACATGAAGGGGGAGAAAAAAAGAGCTGAACTGTAATTTTGTCCCCCCCGCCCTCTACATAGAAAATTGAGAAGTCAAGAACTGCAACAGGGAGAAAAAAGAAAAGAAAAAAATAGGAGGGATGCATTACGTCGCTGCACATTGCTTCTGAAAAAGTTAAGGGAGGGCGACGAGGAGTTTAAAAAAATAAAGAGGGAATGGAGGGGAAGGGGAAGTTGAAAGGAGCCTGGCCTAAAAAAGTACATATTGCGCGGCCTCAGGATTGAGTCTAAAGGGAAAAAGGATTAAGGGACAGTATGGGGTAAAAAACCATGGTATCTCAGGAGAGGGTGACGCTAAAAAGAGTGGAAGGGGGAGAGGGATGGGAGAGAGGGGAAAAACGGAGGAAAACTCTTGGTCCTTGCGGTGAAAAAATCGGCTCCAAAAGGGACCGTAAAGAAATGGGCTGGTCATAAGAATGTATTTTGAGGGTGGGGGCGTCTGAAGGGAAGTACTGTAAGGCAAGCGAAGGCAGGGGAGGAAGGGTATAAAGGAAAAGAGGGAGAGGGGTCAGGGGCTTAGTGAAGATAAGCTTCTTCAAAGAGGAAGTGTAACAAATTGATAGGGGGTTCTCGGACCGAGACGAAAAGAAACAGTAATGGTAGTCTCTGGGATTGGGGTTGCTGGGAGGACAAAAAAACACCCAACCCCAGCTCCCCCAAGGAAAAAAACCCAATAACCAGATTCTCGATCATAGGGTGGTTGATCGAAAAGGGAGCTGGGGAACTGTGTGCCGTCAGCTACTCCTTCAGAGGTGGAAGAAGAGTTAGGAGGCAAAGAATTAAGAGGTGGGAAACGGTCCTGGACGGAAAAAACCCTTCTCCCGTGTTCAAAATCACCCTATCCTAAGCATCTACCCCGGGCCTAAGAATGAAATTTCCAGGATGAAAGGGGGACGGAAATTGCGCCACCATAACTCAAACCGACAGGGGTTTCAGATGGATTTGGGGAATAAGCGCTTATTGGGATTAACGAGAAACGAAAGGAGTGGAAAGGGAATCATGAATCAACGAACATCTCGTCGATACGGGGGGAAATTCTACGGGAAAGGGGAGGGGGGTGCGTCATCAAAATACAAAAAAAGAAAGTGAACCGGGGGGTCCATCCTCATCGGAATCCAGAACTCTTGACCAGACGATGGGAGAAGGTGTAAAGAAACCAACACTCTCACAAGGTGTCAAGCAATGTAGTCCTTAGTGTAATCATCGCTTCAGGGGCTAGAAAGGGGGGAAAAAACGACTTGTAGACTTCGTCGTTAGGCAACTTCGATTGATGCAAAACTTCTGGGGGAAGGAAAAAAACTATCGGTGGGTTAAATGGGGAGAAAGGGAATTGTGAAAAGATTTTTTTGGGGACCCTTCGCGCAGTAAAAAAGACATTCCCTCCTGGGGCTTACCTGTGTTGAAAAAAAAAAAAACGAGGGGAGAAAAGGATTGAACATGAAAAGCAACCAGGTAATCCATGGGAGAACTAAACCAGTCAGGGGACGAAGAATTTAAAAAAGCCAGAAAAACGGGTGATCAAGCAAGACCTTAAGGCAACTCTCTTGGGCTGGAGCCAGCCAACGGCCAGGGGGGACAAGAAAAATGAACGACGAAAGGCAGAGGAAGGAGATAGAAGCAAACAAAAAATTGAACTCATTCAAACCTGTCGGAGAAAAACGACAAAAGGGTTCAATCTGGAGGGAAAAAAAGCGGGAGAGTTAGCTTTGTACGGGAAGAAACATTAAGCAGAAAGGGATGGGAAAAGTTATGAGAAAAAAAAAATTAGAAAGGGGGGGGACAGTATTTGAACCCGCGGGATGAGCCGACACCAAAGCTTATCTCAAGGAGAAAAAAGGGGCGGACGTGACAGGGCATGATGGCCAAGAAGCACCGCGAATCTCACACAGGAAGTCCGAAAAAGGGGGGAAGTCAGAAAAAATATCAACCTCAAGGGGGCGGGGTGAGGTGCTAAAAACTGCAAAGAAGGGGACAGAATACGCGAGGGGAAAACCAGCAGAAAGGGGGGGACCAGGGTCGCCTTTACTCCTTAAAAACCCCGGGGAGTCGTTAGAATCGACTTCCCTCTCCCTCACTTGAGGGGTCGGGTCACTTGCCAACCTAAAGAAAGGAAAAAAGCCTATTGTATAAGGCACCCAGTTGGGGGGTTTGAGAATCTTGGAAGGGGGGGGGCATTTTTTTTCAGACAAGTCCATTCAACAATCAAATAAGGAAAAGGAGGGTGGGTGGTTCCGCCTTCAAGTGGAGACCCGCGAAAAATCGGGGAGGGGGTGGAAATCCCGATGGAAGACGAAGTAGTCTGAAAAGAAAAGAAAAAAACACCATCAGGGGGGATAAAGGGAGCTAGGGAAGGGAAAAAAAAAGTTCGCCGGGCTTGGTCTTAAGGAAGGATGGTCGAGGAAAAAGGAGCAAAATACACATCCTCAAACCTCAATGCTTTAACAGAAAAAAGAAATCCCCGAAAACCCAGTTCAAACAAATCAAGTTATGATGCTACCCTTGAAGTCCAAAAGAACCATCGACAGAAAAAAAAAGGGGATGAGGGAGAAAAACAACTTAGCCGGGCCTCGGAAATTAAGAAAGTAGAGAATAAGTTTGGGAAAGAGAATCGAAGGAAAAAAAATCTTCAAAAGGAATCATTGGAAGACACTTTTGGCAACCATACGGGGACCAGTGAGAGGATGAAATACTGGTTCACCAAACGACGCGTACGGAAAGGAACAGGAGGGGCTGGAAACAGCGGACCAAAGTTCCTCCGAAACTTTGGGGGGGGCATCATCACCAAAAAATCAGGGCGAGCAGGGGACATGCGAATACATTACCGCAAGGAAAGCGTTACTCCGGGGAAAAAAGAAGGGTGGAACGGTGTAGAAGGAAAAGAAAAAACAAGGTGTAAGCGTCTGATGGCAAGACTCGGGATAGGGAGGAAAAGACTCAGGGGTCCCCTAGCAACGACCGCCTTCACCAACTGGAACTTTAAAGAAAGAAAACCTTGAAAGAAAAATTTCCATAAGGAAACATGACGGCGTAAAACGGATTTGTCTACCTCTAACCAAAGACAGGAACCAGAGAGGGAAAAAAAAATGGAGAATATGAGGGGGGAAAAGAAGGGAGGACCCGGAAGTGGACAGGGCACTGACTCTGAAAAACCGGGAGGAATCTTGGGAAGAAGATTTCACGGGGAGACCAAAGAAATAAGAAAAAGGGTTAACAACGGGGGGTGAATGCTCGCCTTCTCAGAATCGGGAGAGCTCAAGGTAGGGGTAGGGGTTCGCGGGAATTGTCTGCAAAAACGACGTCAAAAGGTATCGAAAAGGGGAAAGCTAAGGCGGGCTTTGCAGGATTAGAGGTAATGGAAAATCTCGGGGAAACGCAGCGGTAAAAGCAGTGGCAACCCCTCCAAAGAACTCGGGCGCTCGGGGAAGCCTTTAGGGAGGGGATTCCATCATTGATGGGGGGGGGGGTTCGGGAACTACCTAGCATCGTACTTCCCTAGAAACGTGGAAAATAGAAAGATAATCGGGAGGGGGGAAAGGATTCGGCATTCAATTGAAAGAAAGGAACTAAAAGAGGTTCGAAAAGTGAGCGACTTTCTGCCGTGCACCTGGAAAGAGCCTTATTACAAAGAAAAATACCGAGGTAGGAAGGTTCGCTGGAGTATGGAAAAAAAATCAAAAAGATCAAAAGGATAACCCCGCAACATGGGGGGATCACCCAAAAAAGAGCGTGGAGGGGTTTTAAAAAAAGATACAAAGATTGGGGGATGGCCTCAGGACAAGAGATACTGGGACGACTTTAGAGTGGGAGGGAAAATCCCTCAGAAACCCCAGGCGGGATCACTTCACTACCCGGGTGCAAAAAAAAAATGACAGAACAAAAGTAACAAAAATCGAATAAGGCTGTCGTTGCCGGACGTTCAGGGAGAAAACCATCAAAGAAGACCGGGCGGGGCGAGGGGGAACGGGGGGGACCCGGGGGAAGAGTAGGCAAAATCAGCACGGGAGAAACTAACAAGGTACGAATAGTAAGAAAGAGGGAGTATCAGCAGTCAGAAATACTGACCCCAGTGAGACGGTGGGAGAAGATCGTAAAAAAATCTTTATAGGGAGGAGGGGGTAAGAACACAATGAGAAACCTGATCCTGTAAAGCACGAGAGCCAGGTGGGGGGGCGAAGGGAAAAAGTGGAAATTTTAGGATGGGAAAATGGGTAGAAAGGAGGAGATGGACAGGGCCAAGGGCGAATTGATAAAAGGGACGTTTTCCGGAGAAAAGAAATCGGGGAGGGAAGAATGGGGAGGGATGAAAGGGTGAGGAAATGGAGCTAAAAGCGCTCGTAGTACTGCTGCACCTGGAAGGTTGGGGGCAGGAAAAGTCCCTTGAGGATACAATATCAAAAAACTGAGGGAGGGAAAAGACGAAAAGCGAAGGGGGCCCACACCCAGAAAATAAGATCGAGAAGTCTCTTTAGAAAGGAAAAAAAAGCCGAACCAATTATTGGAAAAAAAAGCGAGGGGGAACGAAAAGATCGGAGAAAGCCAAAAATTTAAATGAAACAGCGGGTGCCTGAACGGGAGAAAGAGACAAAAGGGGGGGGAGGAATTTCATCCAGTGGAAACTGCTGCGACGAAAAATGACACGAGGGGAGAAAAAAAAACGAGCGATTGAAAACACACTCGGGGGGGGAAAAGATCATGCAGCAAGGCGGAGGGGGATAAAAATTGGTGCCTATTTGAAGACGGAAAAAGCAAGCGTTTGCGGAATTCACCGAAGTGAAGGAAGACAAAAATGTTAAAAAAATAAAAAACTACTAAGCCGAAAGAAAAAGAAAACACCGGTGGAAGAAGTGTCCAACTCACCTCCATGAGACCAATATCAGAAATCAAGAAAACTGTCTGAATGGAGAAAGGAAGAAAAGGGATGGAGAGGTGGGTCAGCAAAGGGGTGGTCTAGTCCGTACGTTGATTCAAAACAAAAAAACAAAAACAAAACAAAAACACAACCAAAAAAAAACAAAAAAAAAAAAAACACAAAACCGCAACAACCAAAAACACAAAAACAGGAGGAAAGTGAGGGATCGTCACAAAAGATTCATTAGTTCTACCAGTCGGGCGGGGGATTACTGGGAGGGCCATGGAACACAGAAGAAAATGGGAGAGTCGAAAGAGGTAACTGCACAATAAGGAGGGGGAAGCAAAACAGGAGCTTTTTGTAATCGGGGGTTCGCCAGGGGTTTTTGGAGGGGGGCTCAGGAATGACCAATCCAGGAAGGTGCTGGAGATGGCCTAGTCGCGGGGACCTTTCTGACAACGGGGGGGGGGGGGGGGACATTCGAAGTTCCAACACGATGGGCCGGGTAGAGGAAAAAATAGGAAACAAAACGACAAAACGCCTACTAAGGGATCCGGTTGGCCCGGGGTTTAAAGAAGAGGGGGAAGGTAGAATCAAAGTAAAGAGGCGGAAACACTAAAAAGAAAAGATCTGAAAGAAACTAAATAAGGTCAGAAAGGGGAAATCTCTTCATTGGGGAGAGGAGGAGGAAGAATGAGAAGACTGACATAAACCCGGACTATAGAGAAAGAAAGGAGTACAATTCAGAGCATAGAAAGGAGGCGGGTCGCTCTAGATCAAGTGCAGAGGGGGGACTCCGGGTAAGTTCGGAATCAAGTTTCAAAGAAAAGAAGGGAAAGAAATCTTAAAGCAAGGCAAGAAGGTGGCCCCAAGAAGTCTACCCGGTAAAGTTGACGGGACCGTAGAGGTGGTCTAGGAACTATACTACTCTATCCACTCATTCCCAGGTCTGTGATTCTGTGTTGAAAAGAAGGGGGGAACCGAACAGTGGGGGACAATCATCAGAAGCGAGAATCATGAAACTCAGGAGCATTGGAGAGAGGGGTCGGAGAAATAGGGAGAGGGGGGGGGACCTGAAAGAAGGGCGGGGTCCATTTGAGCACTTAAAGCCCTGGGGAAAGTAGAGGAAAAGCCGGGAAAAACACCAAGGTCTTAGTAGGAGAAGATAAACGCTAAATCCGCATCTTATTAAACATGTGACCAAAATCTAAGAAAAACGTATACGAAGTTCGTGAGTCTGAGGAAAAGCGCAACGGTATTGGGGTCGGAAAAGCTTAAAGGACAATTTCCGAGAGACTGGAATTGGGGTTCAAAATGAGAGCAGGCTTCGAAAACAAGCCTTTCTGAGGCGGGGGCTCGGGAAGAGGACGGGCCGGGGTGGGGAAAAAGCTAACAGAGAAAAAAAGGGAGAAATTGCAGGGGTGTAAAGTCTCACCGTCAGCTAAAGGGGGATCTTCATCAAGGAATTGTCGTTAGGAGAGGGAGGACGATACATTAGAGTCGAAGTACGGGGAGAGACTATCAAGAAAGTCTGTATTCAGGTTAATCCGATCTGAGAGGAAATTTCGCAAAGAGTGAATCGGGAAGATAAGAGAGGAGAGGGGGAGTAAAGGGGGAAAGGGGGGGGGTGTGGAGGGGGGAAAGAAAGTAGTTTGGGTTTGTGGAAGAGTAGGGTGGAGAGTGGGAGGAGGGGAGGGGGATGGTGAGGGAGGTGAAAAGGAGAGAGGAGGATAAAGGGGGGGAAAGGAAGGGCGAAGAGGGGGGGGAAAGATGTAGATAGGTAGAGAAAAGAGAAAAAGAGAGAAAAGGCGGAAGAAAAGTGGCTGGTAGGAGGAGTGGGATAGAGAGGAGAAAGGAAGCGATGGGAGTGGTAGAGAGGGTAGAGGGTGGGTGAAGGAGAGAAAAAAGGAAGAGCGGGAGAAAGAGTAAGAGCAGGTTGGGAAGAGGGGGGCAGCAGACAGGTTCTACAAAACGTCACTCGGGGAACTATAAATGGAGGTATTTAGGGGAGGGAATTTAGTTTGCGAGAGTTACGGGAAAAGAAGACTTCAATCAAAAAGAAAGGATGCTAAACAGGGTCGGCTGGGAAAAAGGATTAAATAGGCTTCTGTCAGGGAGATGTTTCGTCAGCTAAGAGCGTGCGGGGAACTAGGAAACAAAACTGAGAAAAAACCAGTTGGTTGTGTGTTGGGGCTGGGGGAGGATGAAAGGGTCGGGGGAGGGGGATGAAACCAAAAAGCCAACTGGAACCAAAAGAAGGCCTGTTGCTCAAACGAAAAAAAGCAAGTTTTAGGGGGGGGTGCAATCAGAAAAATTCAAAAAAAAAGGTGAAGGGGTCAAAGTCAGGAATGGTTCAACCTAAGGTCAAGAGTGGAAAAAAAAACGACTTCTGGAACGCTGTTTTGAAAATGGAAAAAATGGGAACTCAGACCAACGGCGCGCAGATTCTGCCATTGCGGAGGGAGTCGCAAACCAAAGTCACCCAGTAAAGGGGGGGGAATGTCTTATGAAATTCTTGAAAAAGGGGGGAAGAACGAGGAGGCAAGGACTGGCTTTCAAAAAACCCTTAAGGGGGGGAGGATATGGGAAAGGAGATTTAAAAGGGATCAGAAAAACAATGAAAAAAGAAAACGTGGACGCAGCACGGAATCGTGAACACAATTTTCCCAGACGTCGTGAGAATGTGGGAACAAAACCACAGAGGAAGAAAAAAGGCGCGTGCCCTGAGAAATTGGAAGGCAAGGGTTGGGGAAAGGGAGTAAATCTGCCGGGAGTCTTAATTGGAAGGCCCTTTGGCGATGGGAGGAAAACAAAGGCGTGGACAGGGGGGAAGCGAGCGGGGAGGGAAGGGATAAAAAGAAGTTAGGAGAGTGTGGTACGAAACTCCGAGGAGATCAGATGAAGGACTTCCTTTACGTGGGGTGAAAGAGAACTTAAGATCTCTAAAAAAAGGAGGATGAAGAGGGAAGACATAAGAACTCTGCAAGGCAGGGGCACTTACGAGCGCTCTAAGGAGGAGGAAGCACCAAAAAGAGACCCATAATCGGGGATAAAGAATAAATGGAGAAGACTGGGCAAGAACTCCAGGGTTTGCACAAGCCGTGTCCCTGACAGCATCTCAAGGACGTTTACCGGAGAAAGGATGCTCTCAAAGGAAGGAAACAAGAGGGGGAATCTAAGGAACTGCAACTAGGGAAGAGAGAGGGAGATTTAGCTGGGGTGTGGGATAACAAAGGTATGAAAAGGAACGTAGGGAGATCAGAAAGAAGGAAAGGGGGGGGAAAAAGGGGGGGATGGGTTCACAAGGAGGAACGAAACCTCTTTGCAAAAAAATTAGAAGGGAAGAGGAAACAGAAAAAAGGAGCCCACCCTAAGAGAAATATATTCAAAGACGGGTAAACATAATAATAGTAATCCCAAACCTTTCAGGGTGGGAGTGACTGGAAAATACCAAAGGCTGAGAATAGTTTGGGACGGAAAAAAGCGGGGGGCGTGGGGAGCAACCCGGGGGGTGGGGTGAGGGGGGAATGGGAGAAGAGGTTAAGGTTCATGGGAGAGGAACTTAGAACGAAGTAGAGGAAACCATCGGAATCAGTCAGGAAGAGAGGGGGTAAGTAGGTCTGCCATGAAAGAATTCGAAGCGAAAAAAAAGTAAGTTCTTCTGTCTAGGCAAAAACCCGCATTTTCTTGGGGGGGAAGATAGAAGAGGGGAGGTCCAGGTGCGGGGGGCCATGCCAGAAAGAAGAGAAGGGACGGGGGAGTGGGGGCCCTAAGGAGAATGTCCCGGTGGGAAAAAACTAAACGGGAATCAAGAGGAGCAAATTGTGAAACCCGAGAAGAGAAGAAAAAACAAAGGGGGATGACTAAAATTCCTATAAGGGTTTCTGCCCTACGTGTACCACGGTGAAACAAAAGAGGAGGTAAAGAGAAAAATCAACCAAAAATCCTGAAAAAAAACAGAGGAGCTCCAAATAAAAAAGGAAAAGGGGTTTATACAACAAGAGAGCAGATTTCGAAATTGGCATTCCAAAAGCAAAAAAAAAAATCGACAGAACGG
>Ga0179593_1532599_pt1 | contig 16194 bp, 17 predicted proteins | sample CZODoug2_1_08_16_FD_185931 | JGI IMG/M metagenome (GOLD analysis project Ga0179593, IMG submission 185931) | Vadose zone soil fungal communities from Angelo Coast Range Reserve, California, USA - CZODoug2_1_08_16fungal (PacBio error correction) | ecosystem: Environmental > Terrestrial > Soil >...
GCCAAGGAGCTCAAGAAAATGGAGGAGGGAGTCTGGGACAGTGGCGGGCTTTTCTAAAGCTGTGGTCACTCGTTTTGGGTTGATTTCTGAAAAGAAGTGTGAGGCGAACATGGGTTTTGAGAGTAGGTCATTCGAACGCCGATGCTCGTCCATGGTTTCCAGGGTCTTGGGGGGGGGGAAGGGCACCAGAGGCGGGAGAGGAAAGGGAAAAACTAAAAGCTTTCATAGGGGGGTATTGATGAAATTTTCACATCGCTTGGAGTCTTCATTGGCAGAGAAATAGAAATAATAGGACGGGAAAGCTTGGAAAGGGAGCAGGGGACTTTTAATAAGGGTATCTCGGTTTGACTACCTGCTCTCCAAAGACTTTGGCAACGTTTAGATGGGAGGGAATTTGAGGTTGAAAACAAAAAATGATGTTACTTCCACTCCGTTGGGAGCATTTCTACTTCAGCGGGTCTGGACCAAAATGCAAAAGAACGGGTCCCATGTGGGGGACAGAGGGGAAAGCCCTGGTCCATCTTTGGGGGGACAACCAAAGGGGAGAAAAAGCCTAGAGGGGGGGAAGCCGACTCACATCGATGAACGCAAAAATGGGGGGTTGGAAATGAAGGAAAAGTGGGGATGACATGAGGGGCGCCCTCTCGCATTTAAAAGGGACTAGAAGGGGAAGGGGGTGCTGTGGTAAGCGCTTCTAAAAGGTATTGTGGAAGAGAGAGGCCCTTTAAATAATATGGAAGGATCACAAAAATCGTATCTTACGTTCTCATGCTTGGGTGATTCTTCCGTGACAAGTGTTTAAGGAAGAAATCGGATCCGTTCAGTAAGAGGGGGGCGGCCTGTAGAAAATCTAGGCGACAACAAACTTGGGGGACTGTCCACCCAACGTTTACGCAGACAAAAGGCCAAAGGCGAGTTTCGTTCAAAAAACCGGTTCGTCACGTGCAAGCGGTGTCAACGCCAGCTCCGATCGGAGTGGAAAAAGGCCGGATACGTTAACAGAATGAATGGGGGAGAGGACTGATCAAAGGTCAGGTCAGCTTGATTAACTCAATGATCCAAGGGGAAGACTCTGGGGGAAGCAATATGGCCTTACCAATGGAAACACGGTGGTGTGAATGTAAAGGAGACCTCAATTACAGTCTGTCCGGATACGAACACCAAGGCTCTTCGGTCTGGGCTCTTGGGGCTCCGGGACGGTCTGAAACTTGAGCGACAGGGGAAAGCGAAGTGGGCGGTTCGGAGATTCAACAGGGATTGTGTGGAGGAAAAAGGCCCGGAGCGGGAGGCCGGGGAGATTCGGGAACGACGGCCTTTCGGGGGGGGAGCCTCCGGGTAAAAAGGGAAATGGGGGAAGGGGACTTGAGGGAGAAGTAAAGTATGTGATGAGCATGAACATGTGCTTGGTTTCTCAACGGTCTAGAATGGGAGAAGGGGAAAAATCATCTGGGTGGAGGGCTGCTTAACGGAGAGATTAGAAGGGATGATGTCTAAGTATTGACAAATGGGGTCCCTAGGGGAAGGGTTAGGAATTTCCGGAAAACGAACAAAAAAAACCTGCGATTGTCAACTTCTCTAAAGTTTTCCTTGGGGAGAGGGAGGTATCGGGTCTACGGGGAAAACCACTGAAGTGCGCGGGGGAATCGATGGGGGGGGGTTTGGTCCCAAAGAGCGTATATCCGACCGGAGCATCGGGGAAGATCGTGGGGTTTTTGGGTAAAAACGAAGTAGGAGAAGAAAACGGCTGGCAAGAATCAAAGGGAAACGCGTGCTAGAAAGAGGGGGTTCAGAGAAAGAAAAGAAGGTAACAGGGGAGGCGTAGGGGAGTCGGACGGGAAGGGAAGGGGTGGGAACGGAGGAGGGAGAGGGATTTTTTGGGGATCCCGAAAAAAATCAATTCGAGGAAGGCAGTAGGTTTTACAAAAAGGGAAAAAAAATTTTTTAGGAGCCGGAAAAAGACCTCTGGACCGAGAAAAAAAATCAAAGGATGGGTCTGGGGGGGTGAGCACAGACGATATTGAGAAGATTATAATAATAAAGGGAAAAAGAGAGGACATTCTTGTGGCCTGTAAAAGGGGGGTAAAGGGGAAGGTCGGGGGCCACTAAAATATTCGCGAGTTCGGAGGAGAAGCCTTCAATGGTGCTACGGGAGAAGCGGCCACAGAGGCAGAATTCATGGCAATGGGGGGAACGGAAGATCTATATAAAAACAACTTAGGGGTGAGGGGATATATAAATCCATATGCGTGGTCAGAGGGTTGGACTCGAATGGGAAAACCGTTATGTGTGTGCACTCCCTCATCTATTGTAGACCTTAGAGGGGACATGTAATTGGGGGAACTTCACAAATCTTGAGGGATTTGAAGGGAGGTCAGTTGAGAGTCTCCGGAGAAGGATTTCGGCTTACAGAAGGGGACAAACGGAAAAAAGTTTTTAGGGTTAATAAGGGGGTGCAATCAAAAAAAAAAGGAGGGGTAATGTTTTGGGGGGAGGAACAGAGAAGTGGCCGAAGAAAATCGAGTAGAGGGGTCTGGAGGGGGAAGAAGACAGCTAGAGATCATTAGGGACCACAGTTGAAAGAAGAAGAGACCCCAGTGAGATCTGTTTTCCCTCAAGGAATAATTACGGAGTGCTCGGGGAAAAAAAAAAAAGGACCTCGAGGGAAAATGTCAAAAATGCAGGTACGGAATCTTCGAAGCGTTAAAAATCCCAAACGGATCTTCCCCCAAAAAGGCTCTTCTTCGAGAGAAGCTCTTGGGAATCTCAAAAAAAAACAAAAATGCGGTAGGGGAGGAAAGCCAGGTGGTTTTTTAAGGCTCCAGACTAGAACCGAATCAAGGAAGGAAGATCAAAAAAGGTCGCTAAAAAGGAAGACCACTGAAAGTTAACTAAAAGGAATATATTCGGACCTGGAAAGGCTACCGTTAAGGCTCACACCCCTGGGGGCTACAATCCCCCAAATCGCGCGGAAGAGGAAGATAACTAAAAAAAGGGTGTTGGAAACCAGCGGCGGGAAGGGGGACCCCTGAGAAAGAATCAGAACGGAAGAGATACATTTCTAGAATGTTAAGACGTACGGGAGAAGGGAATCTCCGAAAGAGAAAAATCATAAGATCCACAGAAAAGGGGGGGAACTTCCTAAGGCGAATAGCGCGAAACGTTAAACATCCAGCGACTCTGAGAACTGGATTAGAAATTGGGGTACTATAGGTATCCCGTTCGTGATCCTCTCCATGAAAGGCAAGGGGCTCGAGAGAAAAAAAGCTTCAACCTTTTGGAAGAGGGGGGGATTGGTGTTATTTTTTCTCTTCAACGGCCTGCTTCAGGGGCACTGGCTGTGGAAACTTTCGAAAGAAAAAAAAAATGCAGAAAAAAAACATTTTGGCGGACCTTTTCGCGGCGGGTAATTGGGAGGGGAAAAGGAGAAGACGGGGGTGGAAAAAAGGGTGATGGGAGGAATAATAACCAGCTCATCGACTTCTTGGGAAGGGAGGTCTATGGGGGAGGAAAAAAGGAAGACTAGAAGGTCGTTGAAAGAAACGAAAGGAGTTAAAGTCGAGAAGCGAAATAAGCTTGGGGGGGAACGGGGGGGGGAGGGGGGAGGGAAAAAAAGGGAACATGAAAATTAGCAAATCTTGTCTCGGAGTCGAACGGGAAGGGGCATCGGAAGGAGCTACGGAGGGGTCTCAAAGGAAACGGGGGGGGAGGAAGGAGGGAGGTTTCATGATCCGGCGGTTGGAAGTACCTGAGTGTGAGGGAGAAGAGAAGCTTCTAAAGATGAGGGGGCGAGGTCGAAAACAAAGAAGGGGAATCGGCGATGATGAAATGCCTGAAAACTTCAAAGGGGTAAATGAAGGGGGAACAATACCCACGCGGAAAAATTCAAAGGGGCTGGAAGATTTCCACGAGGGAAAGGGGAAAATTTGGCCAGCAAGCAGGGTGGGCACATTCAGCCACTTCTATCCTGGGCCCGCGGGAGAAACTTATACCGGAGAAAGGAGGGGGGGAAAAAGAAAATTTCGCAAACAGGGCCAACAAACTGTGCATTCCCGTCTGCACTTCTAGCTTCTCAGCCTCCGCGAAGAGAAAACAGTCGGAAAGTCTCAGAGCAAAGGAGAGGTGGAAGGTCGGAACCTCGCCTTCACTCTTGGCCATTCATCAGAAGACCCAGAACCGAGGAGAGGAGCTTGAAAACGCCATTTAAAGGGAACTTGGGGCAAAGAGCAAGCCCATCCTTAACCATTGACTTCGAAGGGGCGTCAGGAAAGGGGGAAAGATCAGAAGAATTCATCTGTGCAAGGGATAAAAGAAAGGCCAAAAGAGGGGGGGGGGGGCTCCTATTGAGAGCGTACCCCTCTTCTAACTTCCCGAACTCATGGGGAAGATACCTCGAAAGAAGAGGGTTCGGGAAGAAAGAAAAGGCCCACGCTGTGAAAGCCCATCTAAGAAGAAAAAAAAAAAGTTCGAAAGGAAACCATAAGACTTTGTGGTTCTCAAACGAACTTCCCCTCAAAGGGGGGGGAGAGCATCACAATCCAGAGAGAGAGATTTAAGGAAAAGGGAAGGGGATGAAAAAAAGTAGTATCACATTTGAAAAGCTCTTAAAATTTTGGTCGCCTCTCTACGGGAGGGGAGTCACGGAAACGTGTACGAACACTAAGATAAGAGAGCGTGAACCTCCTCTTACAAAATCGTTTTAAAAAGGTGAGAGTTCGAAAGAGAGAGGACCCCCCTTAAGAAAAAAATACGACTGAAAGCTCGGGGGGTCATTGTGACTAATTGGTTGGAGTTTATCCTCAGCTCAACGCGGAGGCTGATTGAAGGGGAAAAAACCTCGTTACAAGGAACGAAAAAGGAAATGGAAAAAAGAGGTCCATAAAGAGGGGATCCTTGTCCGAAGATACTTCGTTATCTCAGTAGGATTTCCGAAAATTATTTCAAGGAGAGAGAGGAAAGGCCCAAGGGAAAAGGATGAAAAGCAGCGTATCAAAGAAAAACACTGAGGAAGGGATCGAAAAGGATGACCTGGCCATGGAATGGAATAAAGTTTCTCATACTATTTCGCTAAAGGGAAGTTCTCGGCCAAAAGAGAGGGCGAGGGGGAAAAAGGGAAGAAAAGCAGGGGGGGCGCTGTAGGGGGCCGGCGGAACCTCGAGACTTCTTTGAAGACACTAAAATGGTGATGGGGTATTAAAAATTAAAATTCGGCGGGGTCTTCTGGAACGGGGGGGAAGATCCGCTGGTCGAAGAAGAACGGTGAAAAAAGGGGACGGGGAGTTGTGTAGAAGGAATCCTCTTGTCAATGTGAAGGGGGGAGATCGTATCATTTCTGTGCCGAGCAACAAGCAGGTTAGGAGGAGGGGATTGGAGAAAAAGAACAAGGGGGGGGAACTGCTGGAAGGTGTCTTCTAAAGGGTCCTCACTAATTCAACAGGTTAGCATTAAAATAATAGCTTGGAGAGGAGGTGGATGCAAAGACCAAGAAATTGGGGAATTTGGAAAGGGAAGGCGAGCATTTTTTTAATCTCCTTTCGAAAAAGCTGTCGAGAGATAAGAATTGGGCATAAGGGGGGGGGAAAACGATGTTGGTGGAAGGGAAGAGGTCGCGAACGGTCAAAAAGGGGGTCGCCTCGGAAGCCTGGGTCCCGCTTACTGTTTTTCCTAGAACTTCAGGACTAATACAAGGATGGGGATTTGTAAAGGTAAATGGAGCCTGACAAGTCAGGAGGAGGGGGAAAAAGTCGTTCCTGATTCGAATGACAAATGGGGGGGTCCTGATTGGAGGGGAGTAGGTAAAACCATGAAACGGGAAAAAAAAAAAAGACTCGGGACAGGTTTCTTATGAAAAATCGGCTGGGCAGGTCTGGGAAAAAGAAATCTCAGAAATGCAGTCTGGAGGGGAGCATGCGGGGGGTGGGATCTCTCGCCTATCAACGTCTGAAAACCTTGGTGGTCATGGGGTGGTGGGCATTTAGGGTTTGAAAGTTGAAGGGGGGGGGAACGCCTGAAATTCAAAAACCTCTTTGCTACAAATGTCGCGACGGGAGCCTCGGGTCCATTTTGAACCAACAGGGGGAAAGAGAGAGTTAAGCAACTTGGGTTACAAGGGTTCTCGGGTTAGCCAGAAGCCGCAACAGGGGTATAAAGGGCTGTCGGTATTGTCTTTACTTTTTCCTGAAAAGGAAAGTTGATTATCAGGACGGAGGACCTCATTCAGGAAAAATGGAAGAAGAGTTACAGGTGTCTATGTTCCTAGAGCGCACGGGAAATGGGAATTATGGGAGGAAGGGGACGGGGGGAAAAAGAGGAATCCGCAACCGCCGGATCAGGGAAATCGGACGGGAAGTCTCGCCTTAGAGGGAAGAGGAAAGCCAGGGTATTTGAGGACGGGCGACGAGGGCGGACGGTCGCAGCGATAAAGCACATATTGACTGGATACCGAACACGGGGGAGCCGCCCAGGGGAAAGCAAAAGCAAAAGAAAGGCACTCGCTGATTCGTTTCAGGGAGATCGAAAGGTATTGAAGGGCAAACAAAAGCGCCGATCGCTTGCCTGAAGATTAGCCCGACGACCGGGGGCCGACGGGAAAAATGGTGCCGGAAACGATGTCCGAGAAAAAGCCTTGATGACGCAAGAGGAACTTCATGAAGAATCAGTGTTGCATCGGTCCCGCCGAAAAGAGGGAAAACGAAAAGCAAAGGGGTTGAGGAAGGACCCGCGTCACAATTACCAGTGCTCTGAGCCAGGCAGTCCTCACCCAACAGCGCGGGGGGATGTGGATCGGTGACTGAGCTGATCATAACTGGAAGAGGGGACTTTGAGCCTGATTACCAAGGGTGCGGGAACCCGACCAGTTAACGACGCGGCTCGAGTTGGTTATAAAGAGAATGGACTTTCTCCTTGTGTTGCAGGGTCTCATTGCTAAACCGGCTCCGACGTCTGGAGGAAACGGAAAGGAATTGGCTGATGAACTGTCCTCGCCTACTTCTAGAACATCAGACCTTTTATACGGACATGAATTGTGCGGGCAGAAATCGTGCAAGAAGGGGCAGAAACGCAAAGGAGAATCAATCTCTTGGCTCGGATGCACAAGGAGGGGAGGCGTAGAGAGGATTCGAAAGGGGTCCAAAAGGGTTGAGCTTCCCACGGAGTAATGGGGAGCGGAATGAAAGAGGGAACGGCCAGAAAAACCGTACGATAGGAAGCGAGCCATTCTCGAGAATTTTTCCGTGGGGAAGGCGGAGAGAAAAGTAGTTAACACACTTGTGATCGCGGCGCAATTTGGGGGACGATGGGGATGGGGGGGGGGGCCCCCGGGAATCGAGCCTCTGGGGCGGGGAATAGAAAGTTTTTTGGTGTTTGAAACCGCGAATTACCTCAAAAGGGACTTCTGGGGAGGCCCGAAACACGGCAGAAAATTTGACGGAGGGGACATCTACTGATTTAACTTAGGTAAAGTCAAACTCAACGTATAACTTAAAAACTTAGGGTTGTTACACTCGGACGGAGGAGTCGTTATGGCAGGGTTGAAAAAACAAGGGGGTCCAAAAAACGCACCTTCTAGGTGACGGCCCCCCAAAAAAAAAAATTTAAAAGGCATGGATGCCGCGAGAAGGATGAAAAAGGAAGGGATCAAGGGATATTTAATAGGCGGCTCGAAATAAGGAGAGGAGAATACACGGACTCCTGCGGAGACATTCTGGAAGTTCAAGAAATATTTGGAGCTGAGGAAGACGCTGAAGAACAGGGGGCGCAGAACAATTTTCAGAGACTTCCCATCTGCCACCCGGAACATTAGCGCATCTGTGGACCGGGGGGGAAAAGAATCGCACCCAAAAGGAGGGAAAAAAAAGAGAAGGGGACACAATGCTGAAGGGGGAAGTATGTGGGCTTGTCAGAAAGTCGACAATGTTAACTTGGGGCTATCGAGAGAGCTGAGAGGGAAGGAGACGTCAGAAAGAAGCTACATATAAAAGGTCGTCAAAAAGGGGCTCAGCCGGAGTAAGTGTATTCTTCGCTCGAATTAGTCTCGGCATAAAAAAACAGGTAAAAGAAAAAAATTAGACTATCAGGGGCTGGAGAACGGAGACATGAGTTGTGACCTCGGGGTTTGGGGGTGCGTGTCAACTAGGCCCGAACAGGTAAACTAGAAATCCGCGGGTGTCAGGGGGGGGGGAGTGAAAAACAAGGGAGAAGGCTCCAGAATACTGGGGCTACGATACTATCGGGGGGGTGCCCGCCGCCAGATCAGGAGGATTCCGAGAAACAAGCATTAGGGAGACCGGAGTTTCACAGGGAGGGCATAAGGTAACGATTCGTCCTCTTGGAAATCCAAAAACCGGATTTCCCCGCAACCTTGCCGTCGGCTCGAGGAAAGCAAGGAGGAGGCTCAACCAAACAACTCCATATGGGAGGAACCTACCCACTGGGTTCCATTCCCCTTAAAGAACAGAGATTCCCTCAATGAAACGGTGTCACGAGACTTCCGTCGGGCGCAGGTAACGGTGCTGGGCCGGAAGGTTATGCCGTCACAAAGGAAAAAATCCGGGGGAAAGATTGGGAAGTCCTCATATCCTCTCCGGAACGACGACTTTGATAAGACGGGGCAAAGAGTTCGATGAAAGCCCGTCATACGATTGAGGGAACACTTCCATGTCCGAAATGTCGGAATGTTGGACTGAAGGAGGGCAAAAAAAACAAGCCCCAGATGTCATAACGGCGGATCGGAATCAGCAAAAGTCTGTCGAGGAAAAGGAAATAGAAGAAGGGGATCACTCCTCAACGTAACTCCAGGATTGTAAAACAGAACATTTTCAGCTCGAACGGCAACGTCTCGATACAGTCGGGAAAAATCCAAGCAACTCTCTGAATACCATCGAACACTCGATCCAGTACTGTAGTGACGTAGGCAGAGTTGGGAACAGCCAGCACGTTCTCTCTCTTTGCTGTGAACGACTGTGTCGGCGGGTTAATAATATAACAGGTAGGTTTCGGTCATCCAGCTGAATTTTGTGTGGGGGAAATCGCCGAGAACCAGCGCGAATCTGAACATCTGATGGAAGTAGAAGGATCAGACAGAAATAAAAAAAATTGATGAGGGAAAATAACCTTTACGCCGGTGGGCGACACTCCTAAATTCATAGTGGTACCTGGGGATTCGCGTAGGGACTCTTAACTGGGGCTGCCAGCAAGAGGATCAGTAAAAGGAGGTTCGAAAAAAAAAAGAAAGCAGAAATAAAATGGTAACTCTCAAAATAAATGCAACAGTGATTCCTCCGGATTAAGATAACGTACGTAAGAGGTCCAGGGGGAGTAAGGGGGAATATGGGACCGGGAGGTCGTCTAAAGTTCGTGTCCCATCGCGGAGGGAGAAAAAAGGGGCCCTTACCCAAAAGTAGGTTCCATCTGCGATAGGGCCTGCCGACTGCTCATCAAAGTTTACGAAAGGGTAACGACAGTTGGACAGTTCCGAAGGGGGAGGGGGCTAAGTATCCACCCTATTACTTGTAACCAAGGGCTTTGTCAATAAAACACACGATAGGGCCGTTGGGAAGAAAGGGGCTCAATAGGCTCTCCGCTACCTTATTAACCCTTCTTCAAAGAGGGGGACAAAGGTGTTTAAAACCGTTGAACAGGATGAAAAAACAAAAACCAAGTTGAAAGCCCCGTCATCGGCTATCAGGCCTCAGCCATCAACGAACGCTGAAAGCAATGGAAAGAAAGATTGCGGGAGAGAACCAGTGACGGGATTCCGAGCCTCGCGGCCCCCTCTGGCCATGCATCCGAAGGAACCTATCGCAGGAGTCCCGCTGGAAGAAAATCCGACAGAAGGATAAAAAGAACCACATTTACTTTCGGGAGTCGAACTTACGATTCTCGCCAAACATTAAAAGGGGACGGAATAATCCCAGCCCCTAGAAATTGGTAAGAAGGGATGAAATCGGGCACGAGCGCATGTTGAAAAACCTCGTCCATCATTCATGCGATGAATCTGCCCTGCCCCACATCGTGCGGCCAATCTCAAGGGGAGAGCACTAGAGGCGTTAATAAATCAGACAGTTCGCCTGGTTCTCAACGCGGGGAACTTCCCCGCCATTTCAGGTGATAACGGACATCAAAAAAAAAGACGCCGTCTTCGGGGGGGTTTCTAAAAGGGGCAAGACGTGAGGGGGCTAACTATTGATCCGCCACTCGTAAAATGTTTGTCAGCCGAAGGAGCCTAAAGGAAACGGCCAGGAAAATAAGAGAAAAGAAAAAATCAAAGAAACTGGGAAGGTCCATATGCTTATACATGCCTTTCCCCGCCCGTGGAACTGGTGGGGAAAAGGTGGCCTGTAGCTAACATCCCGGAGGGAAAAATGGCCGGGGAAGAATGAAAGGGGTCCTCATAATCCAAGGAATTCATGGCGCAAAAGGTTTTAGTGTACCTCAAACGCAATACTAAACGACTAGTTGAGGAAACGACGGTAAAACTACAAAAACCAGGCAAAATGAAGAAGAGAACTCCTCCTTTCCGATACTGCGTTATCTGGACTAGTAGGATTGGCCGGAAAAGGCTTGAAGGCGCGCGAGCAAAAAGGAAAAAAGAGCATTCTTAAATCTCTAAAAAAAAAAGGAGGTATTAAAAGAAAACTTTACGAAAGTTGGCTTTGCGCGAGCGCCTGGAAGAAAAAGGGCGGCAATCCTACGGAGGAGATGGGACTCAGGAGATGACTTGGACCGTGTGAAAGGTGTGAAGGGCCTTTATATACCCATCTGGAGCGTTCCGTGTTTGCGTACGTCCTTGAGAGGGGTGCCATCCGTCACCTCGCGCATGACTCTTTTAAGTCACTAAAAATGGCGCAATGAATATTCTGGGAAGGAGGCCACGAACGACGCGTAGGAGAGGTACATTGGGGGAGGGGGGAAGCGGAGTAAACAAAGCGTGAATTACTCTTGGTTTTTTCAGCAGCGCATGGCGAAACGAGAGAATGGAAGGGGAAAACTGGACGGAGGTGCTGTTCAGCGGCCATAGGGAAAAAAGTGTTTTACTGCAGAAGGTTCGTATAAATCTTGCGCAAAGAGAGAAAAAAGGTACAGAGGCAACGGCCTAAGGGAGAGGAGGAAGGGTTGGGAACGAGAGAAATGGCTTGGCCATTTTCACCTAACACCCACCAGGGCATCTTTCGGCAGTGGGGGTTCTGATCTCCGTAACCGAGGGAAAGACTCCGGAAATGAAAAAAAAAGTTGGGAAAAAGGGAGTGAGCTGAGAGAAAGGGGGGGCGCTGTCTTCTTTCCCAAAGAGCTCAGGGAGGGGACAGCGGGTCACGCAGTAGTGGGTTTACCTGAAAGGAAAGCAAAAGTGAGGGGCGGAAAGGAGGGAGGAACAGGATGAGAAAAGACATCGACTATCGAACGTAAAGGTTCAGAGCTGGGCGGGGGATTTCTTGACGCAACATCGCAAAGGGGACGAATAAAGGGGGGCGGAATAACGAAGGGAAAGAAGGTAAAAAGGTTTTCACTTAGTGGGCCAAGCTCTTGGTTGCCGCGGTCTCCGGGACTAAATCGAATCCAACTTTGATGAGTAGGGCTGAGTGCGTTTATCTCTGGAGCTGATAAAGAGAGCGAGCCAACGGGGCAAAAAAACCTTGAGGGAGTTTGTTGTGAGGGTGTGACGTGAGTACAACCTGGTTGGAGAGCTGTTACATCCTTGCCGGCAGCGACTCAGTGCTCCGCGGCGCCGAGTTCCAATGTGTGACCAAAAAATAGGAAAGAAGCCTATAGGGACAGGAAACTCGTTTTACAATCCTCCTCCCTAATAGGGTTGCGAAAGGCATCGACCCTGCAAAAAAGGGGGAGCAGAAAGAATGGGAGGACGGTCGACCTCATCGCCGAGAAAAATAATAGGCTGTCAGGGGGCGAATGGGACAGAACGAGAGGGGAATTTCGGGAACCCGGCGCCGGGGAATTAAAGGTCTCAAACGCCGGATCAAGCAACAGGGAAATTCAGGGTGCAGACGTAGTAGAGCCTTTGCAGATTTTGATAAGTCCACATCCGTGAGGGAGGAAAGGTCATGACGCTTGGCAGGAAAGAAAACATCGCGCGATGACAACAGATCCTAGATAATGGAGGAGGGACAAAAAACAGTTACGGCACGCGAATCCCCGTAAAGGGCTGAGGGGTATTTTGAGAGATCTCAACACCGTCAGGGGGGACTTCTGGAGAGCCTATCTGTCGAGTCCGGATAATTCCCGCGACGGTTTCCGCTGCGCACGCAGATGGCGCTGTTATCAGTGGTCAAGGGACACTGGTGGACTCCAACGTCAGATCCTGTTGCGCAAATTTTAGGACCCAAAAGGAACGTCGGAACAACGAAAAAGATGGAGAGTGGGGGGGGGGCCCTGACAAAAAGGTTCCAGTGATCTGGTCATCCGGGATAAAAGCCAAAGAAGGCGGTGCAAGAGGGTAAGGACTGGCGTATCATTTCAAGGATCGTGACAAGATTGGAAAAAATTCAGAAGGAAAATGAGGCTGAAACAAAGGCGATGGGGGAGGTTTTGAGGCTACCTATTCGTTTGCCGTGAGAGGCGAGAAAAGGGCTATCAGGGGTTGTGGCGATGCTGAACGGCAGAGTCTCTAACATTCGCGAGAATCCTACAGGGAAGGGAGGCTCATCGAGGGTTAGGAAGCATACTGGGGGGGGCCAGGGGTTGGGACGGAGCACAAGTCTTCGTGATATTGTAAATCTAGAGAGGAGGGGGGGGTAAACTGAATTGGGGGGGGAGGGCGTAATATTAGATCTTTCCGAAAAAGCACCCCGTACCGAAGTAGAAAATAACATACGTGTCCTTGTTGTGCACTCATGCGCTCGTTCTACTGAGAAGGGGAAAAAAGGTGAGCAGCGAGCAGCGTGGGCAGGGGGGGGGGTTGGTTGTGTAGATGGCGAACGCCGCGAGATCGAAGAGCGTCAGAGGTGCGGGGAATAACGGTTTGGGGATTGGCTCAACGAAATGCAGGAGAAGATGCCGGGAAAACGGAATCACTGTTAAACTGGACGAAGGCGTTGGTTTTGGGGCCGAGCAGATGTGACGGAATGCAAAAGAGGGAAAAGAGCGGAGGGAGAAACGAGGGGGGAACTCTTGGAGGCCTGTATTCGCGGTTCCGATCCCGAAAAACCCGCGAGGAGGTTTTTCCTCAAGAGTGAGGTGGATCAAAAAATGAAGGGAAGCGCAGGATACCTCTGGAACCCCGCCTATTATAGTAAAAGAAGATTGCTGGGGAAAGGTGTTGAAACACAGACTTCGCGAAGTCGAGGTGAGGAATAAAAAAACATACACGGGACTCCAGGAGACATTCTGGACGGAAAACGTATTTGGGGTGAAAGGGGAAGACTTAATTCATTGGAAGATGAAAGAGGAGGAGCGGGGGGAGAAAAGTTTCACATTGTCGACGATCGACAGCCACCTAGGAAGAGATGGGGTATAGAGAGGGGAAGGAAAAGATACCGGTACCCAATATCCGAATGTCCGCGGTGGGCTGTCGAGCGAAAACAATGGGAAAGGGGGAGGGGGCGAAGAGAAAAATGTGAAAAGAGCAGGGGGGCTTTCCGCCAAATGGAGAATGATTCACGTGTATGGGCGGACTCACTCGGGGTGGGATCGGCCGGAGATAAAAAGTCAGGGACAAGGGGGGGCTTGAAGATAGCAAGGGCAAGCGGCTCTTCTCGACAACCTGCTTTTCAATGGTTTTTGGGCACCATAAGGCCCGAAAAGAAACGAGATCCGAGGGGGGGGGGTCAGGGAGCGGGAGAATCACAAGCAAAGGGTTTGGGGAAATTATGACAATCTACGATGGTTCCCGCGCCAGAATCCGTGGGTCTTGCTAAACAACCACGAAAAGTGTGAACGGGGGAGTTTTCTAGGGAAAAATGGAGGGAAAAAATTCCAAAACCTGTCCCGGACAGCTGAAGGAGGCTTCATATCCCAGGTTTAAACCACCACACCAACTCCATCAGAGCCAACCTTCCGCCGATCTAAACAGGGGTTGTAAGGAGGAATAAGAACCGAGAAGATTTACAAAAAAAAATGGTAGAATTTGCTCTACCAATTTAGGATGAAAATTTCTCATGGAAGGGGTGAGTCCTGGAAGTAAACCTCACGGAGAGGTTAAGCCGAAATGGGAGACATCCTCTCTCGATATCCCTCTCAGAGAAAAAAGACGTCTGCTTTGGACTTCCAGAGAGAAAAGAGTGAGATCGCCCATATTGTGACACACGAACGGACGAAGACAAGAAACTTTCCAGGGAGGGGAAGAGGAAATGAGGTACGCTGAACATAGAAACGGCCCCCAGTTCCTCAACGGGAATAGAAGCCAGAACGGCGTCAGGGCGAGGAGAATAGCAATCCATGAAAGGAATTCAGCAAAGAACTAAGGTCGATCCGGGGGACGAATTATCCTCGCCAGGAAAATTCACTCTGAAAAGGCGGCAACGGAGAAAAAACAATTGGAGTGAAGGCAAGGGTAAGGGGGGGGAGATCCCTTCCAGCCACCACCAATCATCTTGCGTGGGGAAGAGTCCGCGGGGAATAAAGATTCCTAGAAAGGTGTGTGTCCGTTTGGGGGGGGAATAGGGAAAACATCGCATCCATCTTAGGGCCAAACAAGGAAAAGGGGGGCTTCCTAAAGGAAGCTATCGCGATTGTAAGGTGAACGAAAAGGAAAAACGACAGGGGATGAGAGAGGGGGGGGAAAAGCAGGCGGTGAGAGAGCGGCGTAACTGTTGGAGGGCCCTTCCCATCAACGTGTGTAGGAGATTTTAGGAGTGACGGAGTAACGCAAAGAAACGGCGAAAGGAGGATCGTGAAAGAAAAGGACGCGAACCCGACCAAGTGTTGATCGGCGGTTGAAATCTTTCATTTGGAGCGCCGAGAGCAGGACATACTTCGATTGAAAAAAACAGAACGCGAGACCCGAAAAACACCTAGGAAGGAGCGGGAGAAGGAAAAAGTCTCATAAATTCAATTGCACGGAAAGCCGTAACGCAATATACCCATTTTGCGCGATGCAGGTCGATCGCTTAGTATTGTAACCCGAAGAAGACCATGTGAGGTCCATCACAAATAAGGGGGGGGCGCGTCTTGCCTATTTTTTGGTGCCACAGTGAACGGAGGGAGAAACTGCGAGAAACTGGAGCAAGAAAGGCCTTATGGAAGGACGGCGTGGGGGGGAAACGCAAAAAAAAACCACCGCCAGACAAGTTTTTCAGGCCCCGGCTCTGCGAGTTTCTCAAGCAGAAAAAACTTCTTAAGCGAACCGGAAGAAAAAATGGCGAAAGGGGAGGTGGGACGTTCCTTCCGTATAAAGACAGTCCCAATCCTATGGCAATTAGAAAACTCTTCAAGAGAAGGAGGAACTTGTAAGCTTCAAGCTCATTGAGGCTAGGGGGGGGAGGGGCCCAGTGAGGTCGAATCTGCTTCAAGGACACTTAACGTATAGCGAGAAAATCATCTGTTAAGCTTCGCTAGATGAAGGCCCCATCACTAGTTGAGTTGTATGGCTCCCGAAAGTTTAAAAAGGAAGTTACAACCCTCGCCGAGAAGTGTAAATACGACCGTGCATCGATTTTCATGGAAAAAAGTTCCGCTGCCGGGACACATCGTGCTGGACAAAAGAGAAGAGCAAAAAAGCGAGGAGAGCGCGAAAGAAGAAAAAGGGAGAAAAAAGTCCGTGGGGGCGGAGGGGTGAAACTTCCCCGCCAATTTTGGGGATAGTCATCCAAAATAAAAAAAAAGCAGCGCTTAGGTGCCCGTGAATTGGTCGTGAGGCTCTGATGGAGGGGAAGAAGAAAGAAAGTTGGGTAGCCATCCTCCTACTGATTCGCGGCACCACACGTGATCGGGATCTCACGGAACGCAAATTCAGTAGCGAGAGAAAAGGCACAAAGACCTGAATAGGAAATCGGTTTAAAGTCCTCTTCGACGAGGCTAGCAGACAAAACGTCGCAGAAGACCGAATCGTGAAGCATTAAATGACGCAAGGGGGGAGGGGGGTACATCACGCAGGCTTGCGAGGTTAAAGTCACCGAGGTACAATACTTATAACGAAACGGTACTCGACAAGCTTGGGGTCTCACGGTCCAGAAAGGAAGATAGAAAGGGAGCTAGGCCTAAACCACAACGCAAGGAAATTCCCCTGAGCAAAAAAGGCCCCCGTTC
>Ga0179593_1344701_pt1 | contig 16193 bp, 17 predicted proteins | sample CZODoug2_1_08_16_FD_185931 | JGI IMG/M metagenome (GOLD analysis project Ga0179593, IMG submission 185931) | Vadose zone soil fungal communities from Angelo Coast Range Reserve, California, USA - CZODoug2_1_08_16fungal (PacBio error correction) | ecosystem: Environmental > Terrestrial > Soil >...
GCCGCACGCCGGAACACCACCAGGGATTGGTCACTGGAGGGGAGGAGGGAAGGGAGACTAAAAAGAAAAAAAAAGGGGAGATCTCATGGGGGGTGGTCTATGTCCTGAAAACACTTCAACGAAGACCAATGGGTCTAAAAACGCTAGTCTCGGAGGGTCATTGCGAAGTAACGGGGAGAAAGACCGCTCTAACAAGAGGAATCCTCATCCTCTGAAAGTTGGGAACAGCCTATCAAAGAAAGGTGGATTTAAGTATCGCAGAAGCGTCAAAAAGAAAAAAAGTTTATCCGCGCAGGGAACTGAGGATCGACGGGTTACTCGGGCGGGACTTAGACTCAAGACCCGCAAATCCTATTACAAGGCAGATGGGATAGGCAAGACAAGGGGGGAAAAAAATCAAGGCTCATTTACCCAATGCAAAAGAGTGAGTTCCGTCAGATCGGCTATCAGAAGATAAATAAGGGAGGATACCTGGGTAAGTCTCATCAGGGGTCGAGTTTAAGAAAAGAACTTTGGTCCACAAGAAAGGGTTAGTTCCGGCCAAGGGTCTGGGGGGGAACAATCAAACCCCCCCCAACAAAAAAAACACAAACCAAACAAAAAGAAACAAACCAAACCCCAGAAAGCCAAAAAAAAAAAAAAAAAAAAAAACAAAAAAAAAAACCAAAAACCCAAACAACAACAACACACAAAAACACAAACCCAACAAAAGAACACCAGACAAGACAGGGACAACACTGACACACAGAAAAAAACACCAAAAAAAAAAAGAAAAAAACAAAACCACACCAACAAAAAAAAAAAAAAACAGAAGAAAAACGAGCAACCACCACCAAGACCCATAAAAAAACCCCAAAAAACCAAAAGAAGAAAAAAACACACAGACGAAAAAAAAAAAAAAAAAAAAAAACAAACCCGAAAAAAAAAGAGAAACTCAACTATTTCTTAACCGAATAAATAATAATTACTTCAGGAAAAGTCTTTTGAGCTCGTGAATTTAGTGGATATTGGCAATAAAGCCCTCTAGTATTTACTCTATCGGAACAGGAGTCAAAACTGTCTCAGCAGAAAGACCGTGGGGCTCAGAGCTTCCCCTGCTACTAAGGCTTTCTATAAAACACTAACTAACTCGTCTTGGAAAGAAAATAAAAAGTCTCTCGGGGTCTTATGGCAGACTGGCAATACAAACAGAGCGGCGGGGATGCTGTCCGGGAAGGGAGGAGACTTGCAAGGGTCCAAGAGATAGCTGTGATGACTTGGGTGATTCCTGGAGGCTTATTACCAGCGGAGGAAAAAAAACGTTCTATTGCTCAGGGGAACAGAGGGAAGTGAAGATGAAAAAAAAAGAGGGGTGATTTCGGGGAAGGTTCTCGAGAAAAAAGAATAAAAAAAATAAATTCGACGCGAGAGAAGCTTCGTTCCTGCTCGGAGCAATACCCGGTGCACTCGCGTGGGCATTGGGGGATGGTGGAGAGAGTGTCGTCGAGACAAAAATATCGTGAGCTATCACACTGTTAAAGGGAGGAGGGGACTCTTCGACCTGGCGCAGGAGTCAAGTTGGAGGACGTGGTTCAGAAACAGGATCATACACTGTGGAGGGGCGGTGTGAAAAAAAAAAGGGCCTTTCAGGAATGGCGAGTCGAAACCAACCAATCCAACAGACGGGCTTAACAACTGCATCCGGTTGACTTCCTGGAAGAAAAGCCCCTTATTTCCGGTCTGGCATTCTCAAGAGAAGGCGTCAACAAAGTTGTCAGAGGGGGACGGGCTGGGAAAGACAAAAAGATCCTCCACTGCATTTTGTTTGGGTTCAGGGCTAGCTAAAAGATACGGACTATTGGATGACGAAGGGAACTGACATGGCCGACGGACAGGAGATTGGGGGGGGGGGGTGTGTTGTGGGGGGGGGGGGGGGGGGTTTTTGGGTTTTTTGTGGGTGGGTGTGTTTTTTGGGGGAAGTTTAGAAAGAGGGGTTCGCTAACGCACAGCAAACCGTCGTAGTACCGAAGAAGGCCTCACACTAGTCGCTGTGAGAGAAAAAAATAACCGAGGGTGATGTTCTAGGGGGGCGAGCTTCATTGGGAAAAAAATATCCGGTAGCGCCCTAGTCATCAAAGCCGGGAGTAAAAACGGCGAAGTTGTGCGTGCGCGTCAACGAAGGATCTTCTCAAGGGGGGGCGGTAAATGACCTCGGGGGAAGGAGAGTCGCGACTTCATTAGGCTAAAAAAATCATCTTGGAAAGAAGGAGGACGAACCCGGGTTACGCTATCGAAAAGGGGAGAGACAGTCTCGCAGGTTGAGTTCCGCCGGAAAAGAAAGGGGGTTTTCTTAGCGAGTCGCGCAGAATGGAATATTGGCGCTGTGACTATTGAAATCCGAAAAGCAAAGAGTCGACGCGGCTGCGCGCCAGCGAAGCGGAGGGGGAGATCCGGAAAAAAGGGAGGCGACCCGCAAAAAAGGGGTAGGGGGAGTCAGGGAGGAAACTTTCTAGAAGGCAGCTGCTGAAAGAACAGGGCAGGAAAGCGCTAAGTCTTCGTCGCGATGGATCAACCAATGCATGTGGGCAAAGGGGAAGTGGGAGAGGAATTAGCTCTAAAAGGAAGGAAGGACAGAGGTAAAAAAAAGATAGAAAAGAGCTCAGCAACAACAACAAAGGAAGATGAGATCCAGAGTGAAAGCAACAAATAACAGCGCTGGGAAAAGGAGCCGGTCACCATAAGGATGTCCATGCACATGGACGCATAAAGAGAAGCGTCGAAATGCGGTAAATTCCGATAAAAGAAGGAAGAGGAGAAAGATCGGAAGAAAACGTGACAGAATGAAGCACGCGGCCTCCGGTAAGTTCCAGTGGTGCCAGAAAAAAAGGGGAACGTAGACCATGCGCGCAACCGGCAAGAGAGATGTCCGGAGAACAGGGGGGCGTCCGGAAGAAAACCAAAACAGGAGGCAGGGCATCGCAATGCGATCGAACCCAATTTAAAAAAATGTCGCGAAAAACATAAAAAAGTCAGACGCGTGCAACCGAAAGGAGGAAGGGGAGAGACCTGCTTTAAGGAAAAGAATGACAATGGCCGGTCTTCACACGAAAAGAGCCCGCGATGCATACTCGATGTCATTTAAACAGGCAGAGAGAAGAGTCCTTCGGGCGTGAAGGCGCAAGGACGGCCGTGAACTTCAGTATGAAAAAAAAAGAGATCTCGTGATATGGATCCTTACGAATTCGAAAAGAGTTCCTCAGGAAAAGTAAAAAAGACGCTATCGGGGTGCTCGGGAGGACGTCTATGCTTACTAGAAAAAAGGGATACTCTTATGGCGCCGCCGAACCCGAGCGTTTCCCCAGGCAGAGCAGTGAGAAATAAGGGTTTTCCCGTCATGAATCCCCAATTTTAGGCGGGAGGAGCGCTCAAATTCGAAGGAGGGGAAAGAGAAAACAAATGAGAGTCCAGAAAAAAAAGGGAAGGAGGCAGCTTAAGGTGCAAAAATTGCTCTAACAAAACGCCGCTTGCGGCCGATGAACGAAATAGGTAAACGGAAGAAGAAATTGGCTGGGCCAGGATAAAAGAGGATGCCGTGAAGAAAGATGGAGAGAAGGGGGTTTCGGCCCGGAAAAGAAGCTTGAACCATTCCTGAAAGGGGGGAAAAAAAAAAAACATCTGGCAGAACCATAGGGGGAAAGACGGGCCTACAATCCTTTCCGAGAAGGGGAAACAGAACTAAAATCAGAAGAAGAGCCGAGTGGGGGTGAATGGAGGAGAGGGAATCGCCAAGAGAAAACCACCAAATGGCCGTCGGTGCGGGGGGGGGAGACGATCATATTTTGCGAATCGGCCTAAATCGGCGTTCTACGGCAGTTTGTGAGGCTGGCGGACCTCAAGGCATGGGGGACGCTGCATATGGTTAGGTCCAAGAGATAACTGCATGGTCAGGCCTCGAAAATGCGGGGGAAGGGGGGACAGCAAAGAGAAGGCGAGCCCGCCCCAAAACATGATCCAAAATGGCGTATAAATAGATGTCATGGACCAGCGGCCGCGACTCTTGAAACTTAAAGGAGGCAAGTTGTGCCATGCGGGGGGCAAGAGGGGGGAGCCGCGGCTCCCAAGAAGCGCAGGTCTTATGATGAACCAGCGCTAGTGTAGAGTTCGGTGTCCGTGAAGGCTCGCGGGCTTACCTCGTCACTGACATTCGGGAATGAGAAAACGAGGGGGATAGGTTTCGAAAGAATGAGTCGCGGTTCTTGCCAAAAATTCGGAACCGGAGGAACGAGAGGACGCGCCCGGAGTAAAAATGTGAAAGTTGGGAAACCGCCGTACGCGGGGTAAGCCCCGACCGGTGGGAGAGAAGAGGGATTCTTCATGGCAACAACTTCTATGTCAAAGAATGTCCGGGGTATTACTCAAACAGGTAGCCATATTTCGAGTGAGCAGAGTGTAATCAAGAAAAGGAAAGGAAATCACGGGCTTGCCTGGGGTAAAGAGCGGATTGGAAGATCACGTGTGGGGATTCAAGAGAGCAAGTTGGGGAGCTGCGATGCTGCGAAAACCTAGACAACCGCCTAGAACCATCAGACTTATTGAAGGAAGGAAAGAGAGCAAGAAAGAGTAATTCGTGATGGACAAATACGGCCGGCGGCGAACAAGTGAAAAAAAGAGAGAGGTCAGTTCTCATTCCGCGCCGTGCGATACGCTTTCGTGAGAGGGACTGATTGACGATAGTCAAACCATCCAACGCGAAGGGGGGAAAAAAAAGGGGGGTCGGAAGACTTCGAAAGTGGCGGAGGAAAAAGACGGCCCCTGAAGAGACTCACTGTTGTTCAGTTCGGAGGCGAATTAACAATCAGGACGGCATTCACAGTGAAAAAAAGGGGGGGTTTTTTTCGGGGAGAGTTATCTAGAAACAAAAAACAAAAGGAGGAGGAAAAGATAATAGCCACTCGAAGCCAAAAAAAGGGATTTTAACTTGTGACTGTCGATGAAAAGGGGGGAGAAGGAGGACCCAAAAAAGCAAGGAAAAGGGGACGATGGGGACCTTACCTGCCAGAGGACGGTTCGCGAAGACCATTGCAGAAAACGCGGCGCGGAGCTAGTCAAGAACAATTGGGTGGGGGGGGGGGGGGGGGGGTGGTGGGTGCGTCAATCAGGCAGCCGCTCGCAAAGGGGGGAAACGTCTTAAAGGTTAAGAAAAAGAGATCCTCGTTAAAGATCTCCGCCGGCGGAAAAAGAATGGATAGAAGAAAGGAAAAAGAGGACAAGGTCGCCTATATGGTCTAGTCTCCAAAAAAATCATTGGCCATGAATCAGGACAAGTGGATCGCTGAACTACGTGATACTTCAAGGGAAAAAAAATTACCTTGAAAAGCCGTTAAAAGAGGCCGGGCCATGATACTCTGAACTCGATTGAAGAAAAGGCGTCATCGCTACTTAGTGAAAATTTGGGGGTCCCTGCAGAACAAGGTTTTTCACAGCGCACCGGTCGCGGGGTTCGAACGTGACCCCCGAATAAAAAGAAGAGGCCGGGACGCGGCGAGTCAAGGAGAAGCGGTGTGTTCAATTGGGGAGATTTCGGCAATGCATCAAACCCGATTCGACCTATATTCTAGATGACCATGAGCGTTCTTAGAAGACTGTTGATCATGGCAGACTACGTCAACGCGCGATGGGACCAAGATTCTGAAAGGAGGAACAAGCGCTACCCGCCTCCAAAAAAAAAAAAGAAAAAAGAGGTTGCAAGAATCTCTTCTGTCGCGAAAAAAAATAAAAAAAAAGACGAGGGGGGACATCCACCCCAAGGCATCGCGCGAGACGAACGAAAGGGGACTTTGAAAGAAAGCCATGGCGCCAAAAGGGGAGGAGAGTGTCGGACTTGTTTCAGTAGTCGGAGGCTGCAAGAGGTCAATGAAAGAATGTTCAAACGGGGATCCTGCTCTGGTATAAAGGGCTCGTGCGGAAGGGAAAGGCTGGGAGAAGGCGTGATGCGCTCAAAAAGAAAACCAGCTCAACACCTCAGGGGGAGATCGGCGAGTCAATATGACGTAAAAAAAAAAACGCATACCCTCACCTGGTGAATTGGGGCTGGTTGTCGGGAACGATCGCGTCCTAAAAGGGAAAGGGGGCTGTCACCGGGGGGGGGTGTTCGGCGTCGAAAGGAAGAGCGGGTTCTGCCTGGGCTCGAGTATTCACTTTGGGAGGGACGTCAATAGAGCAGAAACGATCTGGTGAAAGGGGGGACCGGCCATTGCAGGGGCGAAGGAAAAAGGGGAGAGAAGGCAAGGCAAAGAGAGCCGCATTCTTGGCTTAACACAGGGGGAACTTCCCACGGCCCGGCATACGCTTCCGGATTACGGAGAATAGGGCGGGAAAAAAAGCGAGGGGTGTCAAGGCGCCGAAAGGGGGGGCCTGCACGACGAATCCGTCAAGGGGGACTGAGATTATACGGAGTCTTGCACGAGACCTCGCAGCTACTTATTGTGTAAGGCAAGGGGGGGGAAAACTGACGGCCTACGGAAAAGAAAAGAGGAAGGGGGTGAAAGGGGGAATCAGAGGGGTTCGGCTGCGCCAAGATCTAAAGTGACTTCAGCCTCGGCGTATTCATCACCGCGGGGGTCGCATCACCTCGCAGGGTATCGCTAAGAGAGGGAAGGAGGCATTTCCTATAAAGGGAGTCGGGGAACCTGGTGCTCGACTCAGGAGGCGGGAGCCTTTAGGCGGTCGCGTCACGACACTTTCTGCTCAGCTGCCGGGGGAAAGACCTCGGCATAGCTCTGAAGTACCACCTTGTCATTCGGCCGCGATAGAAAAGCGGCGTCACAAACAACCGGAGGAAAAAAAAGAGAGGATGGGTGGAGCGACATCTCGCGGACGTTAAGGGGGGAGGGGTCCGTTTTTTTCGAGACATTGTGGCAGGAATGGGGGGGGCGTTTCGGACGACGCTATGGGGGCGAGACGGAGCCGCCGCGGAGTTCCAGAAGGCAAAAAGAATATTTCTTGGGGAAAAGGGGATCACCATTTTCTGCGGCTTCCCGGGAAAAGGAAGGTCTGCTCATCTTTCAGGAACAGCCTGGCCTTTACAAATTGTCAGAAATCATGAATCTTCGCAACGAGATGGGATCCCAGCTGCTTGGGGCATCGCTGCCTTTGGGAGGAGAAGAATCACGCTGGCAAGAGGAGAGGAAAGAAAAGAGGAAATCTAAAACCACACGGAGGGGAAAAGAAGAAAGATGTAGCCGATGGAAAGAACTTGGCCTCAAACCCAAACACAACAACCCCCAAGAGACGGGGACCGCCAAAGTCAGGCGGCCCACATGGAAGAAGAGAATATCACAGCGGGAAAAAAGTGCCGGAATGAAGGCCCTCGTTCTCTAATTGAAAGAAAATGACTCCAATGAAAGAAAGCCGCAGACGCATTGTTGCAATTAAGGAATATCCCATGGCGCGCGCCGTCGGGAAAATATCCGCCTGGGCCATGGATTCCTTCAAAAAAAAAGAAGTCAACGCAATGCCGATAAAAAAAAGGATCCGCAACGCGGACACCTACAGGTGGTCGCTCCAAATAATAAAATCGATCGCGGGCAACCGCGCGGGGCAAGAGGGGAGGGGCAGCGGCTTAGATGGAAGTGAAGGCAGGGAACGACAGCATCAGGGCTCATGCAAAAAAGCGGGGTTCATTTACCGCGGCAAAGGCAAGAAAGGCGACAAGGGAACGGTGACGCCGCGCACACAAAACAAGTACAGGAAGATAACCGGGGGAAATAACGCGCAGAATAGGGGAAGGGCAACACACATCACCACAAAAATCTGGACTCGAGGCATTTTATGCAAGTAGCTCTCGGTGATGGGCTGAAAGCGAGGCAGGACAAACAGAATGGGGGGAAGAAGGGGGCGAAGTGCGACCGCCATAGGGGGGAGCAGTACGAAATCGTTGACATGCCATGTCGCTCTGTTCAAATAAAGACGCTCGGAAGAGTTCGATCGAGAACGGAGAAAAAAAAGGGATATTAACCGCTGCGAACTGAAAGAGCGTCGGGTCCGCAAGCCGCGCTGCCAGCCCACGGAGGAACGCCGATTCGCTGAAGATCAGAAAAGGAGGGGAAAAGGGAAGAACGAAGGGGATTGTAAGGGCCAGAAGGATTAAAAGGCCGGTGAAGGCGATAACTAAGGCGTAGTGTTGTCCTTGCGGAGGGAACAGTCCGGGGAAGGAAACCATCTCTTGAAGACGGCAAAAAAATACCTCAAAAATCGTCATGATCAATGACGGGAGACAATCCTGGCCGGCGAATTTACTGTAGAACCCGCTGGAAAACCACACGGGAGAATTGGGAAAACTCGATAACTCACTTAAAAAAGATTAAAAAGCGGGGACCGTATGGATCTCGAGATTACGCGCAGATGAAGAAACTTGTGGAGGGGAGGGAGCGAAGAAAAAAGAACAGGGAGATGGTGGTTGAGCCAAAAGCGCGAGTATAAGAGCAGGCTGAAATCGGAAAATTGACCAAAATAATACGAAAGAACGCAAAAGAATGACACCAGGGAAAACAGCGATGCATGCCCCGGAACAGTGGAACTGCCAGCGGCGAGGACGATTGCAACGCCAAAGGCACGGGGGAACATGTCAAAAGAAATCACTCACTGGTAAGGAAAGATGATGAACAAGGAGAAGGGGTGCGTCCATCCGTCAGTAATCGCTGGGTTCAAGCTCGTAAACTTCCATGAAATATCAGGGGAACGAGCCCCTTAGAAGGAAATAGAGGTCGATCTTTGGAAACATCGCCACGAAAAGAACAAAGCACACACAAGACCAGGGGAAAAAAGGAATGTATTCGATGGGGGGTCAAAATAAGACGCGAGAAACCCTGAGTGGCGGGAAATTCTCAAGGTGATTGCGGCAGGCCAACACCGGTCTAGTCACGAATGAAAGATCCGTGACGCCTTCCAGCAGGTAGGCCAATCTGTTCGAGGAGGTTCCTTCTGCGATCTGGGAGAGAGGTAAAAAACGGCACGTCGGCAATCAAAGGCTTCGCTTGTACATGGGAAGGGAATTGGAAGAGTATTTGCCGGATCACTTGGGAAATGGATGGGCTCGCATTGGCTCGCGAGACGCCTCGTCCATAGGGCGAAACAGTGACGATTTAGGAGCGCTAAGAGGAAAAAAAATGGCGCCGGCTGAATCAGGGAAGGGAAGGAGATAGAGCGCTTCGAGTTCCATTAAGGCTACTAGAGGGGCAGTCGTGGTCCTGAGGTACTATCCGCACAAAAAAAAAAGAAAAAGCCGGTCTCTACATGGAGGAAAAAAAGAGTCGAAGGGGCAGGTCAACAAAAACCCTGATCGATAAGGGGTGTCGGCTGGATTGAATTGATAAAAAGTCACACCAGTGAAAGACAAATGGGGGTGCCGTTCGGGAAAAAGTAAGCGCCAAAAAAAGGGAAAAGAGAGAGATCGCTGGCCAAAGAAGAAAAAAAAGGTTGGAAGGTACATGTCAAGGGCCTTGAAAAACGGAACCAACAGCATGGATCGATCAGGGGGTCGCTAGAACCTGGCCACGGACATGGGGGGTTTGTGGGGGGAGGGGGACAAAAAAGGTCTAGAACGCGGCGCGTCAGAGGAGAAGGGTGTGTCGGATATCTGGGGGGGTTGGGGGGGGGGGGGAAAAGTCAATCATCCCTCGCACCGAAGAGAGAAGGAGTGAACTTGGAGACGAAAAGAAAAAGAAAAACGTTAAGGGATGTCCCAAAACACGGAAGGTCGCAAATAAGGGGAATATCTTCGGGAGAGAAAAGTCTCATTTCCCTAGGTAAGGGACAGCCTCTCAAGCATGCCATTCTCAGGCGAGGCCCAATGAAAGGACACCAAGTGATCTTGAAAAAAGAGAAAGAAAAGAAATACCTGGTAGGAAGGCAGGAATATCGCGGGAAATACCCGAATCTCAAAGTTTTGCTAAGTTGTCTCATCGAGCGACTAGTGTGATCAAAAAATAAGTTGTGGTCACCTGGAGATAAGAAATGAAAAAAACGACCAGGGAAAGGGGGGGGAGACGCCTCTACTGAAATGAACTCGATCGAATAAGAGCATGAAGGCTTGAGCTGGGCGTCGCGCTCCGGGGTTTGGTCATTACTTTTCGGTCGGCAAGAACTCGCTCGACCTACTATAGAAAAAGGGAGGGACTAACTTGGTCTCAAGCGAAGCGCGCGCAACGCTGATAAGGGAGGAAGGGACGCAGAAAAAAGAAAAATCGAGCGTGTCATCACGAGGGAAGGAGGGGAACTTCTATGCGCGCTGGCAGAAAATTCAGGGGCGATGGCATCGGCTGCCAGGCAAACTGGCAAGGCAAAATGGACATGGAGGCAATTTTACTGGGGGGGGGGAATGTAGGGCGCTTCGGCAGTAGATCAATGAACGGATAAGAATTTGGGAAATAAAACATCGCGGCGGCGACCAGGAACAAGCAGGGGGCGAAGAAGAAGAAAAAAAAAAGCAACAGCGAGGGCATGAAAAAGCGGCGGGTCGGCCAGAGGGACTCTGCCCCGCCCGGAGTGTCATTGGGGGCTGGTGGGAAGCATCATCGGCGATAAGCGTCAGAGGAACACCTGGAAGAAAGAAACAGGGAGGGGTCCCGGTGGGGAACATGAGAGAGCAAAAGTGTGTCCTTGGCAGGAGGGGGCAATGAAGGAAGCTTGTAAAGTGGTTGGGGCACGGCAGTGGGCAGGGTCGAAGGAGGGGAAAGGGAACAAAAAGCAAAAAAAAAAAAAGCTGGCTTCAGCCAAGACAAGAGGTCACTTCCTGCGGAAAAGAGCGTGAGGTCAACTGACTTCGGCGGACTCAGGGGCGCAGGGAGGAAGGGCTGGTGCAAAAAGGCTTGGGGCCGGAAAGAAGAAGAAGAAGGTGCATGAAAATCATTTGTTTTTCGTGGGGCAAGGGGAAAGAACGAAGGTGCTCCTGAATTAACCCCTGACCCGGGACACACACAACAACACACACACAATGGCAAGGACACGTAACAGAATAAGAGAGAAAACGGGCCTGTTCGTCAGAGAGAAAAAGAACCAAAAAAAGTCTGACGCCGGCTTTAAATCTTGAAGAGATGAGCGAGGAAGGAATTTCAGGATATCGGATAGGAAGACCTGGGATGTTGGGGGGAGAGCCGGACGGTCACAAAAGGGGAAAAAAGCACGCGGGATCAGAAGGCGACTCAGCATGGGAGCCGCGGCAGCTGCGCTGATGAGGGCGGACGCGGCCGGCAGGACTATGGGACCGCTGATCGAACCAAGGTGAGGGCTTCCGCAAGAGAGGGATCGGGATCGAAGGAGTCCGCGTGGAAAAGGGGGGAGTATACATGGACTGCGCGATCCTTAGGGTCTTGAACGAGTGGGGTCTATGTCGGGGCCCAGGAGAGTTCCGCGCAGGACGGCGCAGCAGGAAGAAGCCATTGAGGGGTAAAAAAGGGAAACTTCAGAGAAGTTGGAGGCTCTTGCGTCAAAAAGGTCTATCCCCGGCAGCTGTCGGAGAAAGGGCATTACGCGGTAGGGAGTTCGCGAGCAACATGAGATGCATGTGTGGCATAGCTGAATTGGGCGGCCCGGAGGAGGGCTCGGGCCAAAAGAGAGCTTTCTGATATTAAAAGAGAGAGACAACTGAGGAGGAGGAAAAAAAAAGAAGTATAAAAGGGGGGACCGCGTACCTACGCGCAGGGACAGAGCGCCGGCGCAAAAAATTTAAAAAAAAGCATAGCATGGAAAAAAAGCTAACTAGAAGGGGGGGAGAGGAAGGAGAGCCTCTCTTTATCTTCCGTAGAAGAGGAGAAACAATTCGAGAAAGCCGCCGACAAAGGGGGTTTTCACAATACCAAGATGACCATGGCGCGCGCCGGCGTCGTCAGACGATAACGAGTAAGGATCAATAGAACCAAATCGGAGGAAAAAAAAACTACAGAGGAGCCTACGCAAGGAAGTCAAACAACACGTGCCGCGCACGTCAATGACGAGTTCGGCTCAACATCCGAAGAAACTGCAAAGGGTTCAAGAAGAAATTCGGGACAAATATAATGTTCAATCGACAGCACTCTTCAGAAATTGATGCCCGCGGCAAGAAGGCAACCGGCGTGAGCGCGGGGGGGGGAAAAAGTTGAACCGGGGAAGAAACACCATGCCAGGGGATAACCGATAAGGATGCCGTAGAGACCGTCCAATCGTTCCCTCGGCCGGTTATAGACTAGATTGTTATGGAGGAAGAAAAACGTCGTACGAAAAACGTCTTTGATACGAGGTGAGTCCGAACAACCGCCATAGGCACAACGGGGTCCTATTAAGAGATCAAATCAGAAAAAAGGGGCAACTTTCAGGAAGCCATAAGAAGGTAGGCGTGCGCTATCAAGAAAGAAAAAAAACAAATAATTCTCCTCAAACCTAGAGGGGCAGAGCAGGGCGAGGAAAATCCAAGCGTGAAACGATGAAGGGACCGAAAGTGTGCGAAAAAATGAACGGCTAGATGGGCAGGGAAGTCCCTATTAGAAGGTGAAGCTCATATGAAGCGGGCGGGGTGTAATGGTGGCCCTGCACCAGAACGATTAAATTGCGGATTCAGGGAACCGCCAGAAACATGAATCGGATGCATCTGCCAGAGCTCTCCGAAGAAATGGGGAAGAGGAGGGATTGGGTGGCCACCAGCTCAGGCTTCGAACCTAAGGATATAGAAAGACGTCGATGACTCAAGAACGAAAAACCCAACCAAGAGGTTACGTGGGGGCTCTATAGAGTTGGACCCTGAAGCACGGTACGCGTTCGAAATTAGGGGGGCGGGAGGGAAAAGCAAAATCCTTAGAACCAGATGTTGTATATAAAAGAGAGCGGTATACGCAGGATCCCTGGCATCTTTGAGGGGCGCGCGGTCCTCGAACCTAAAAAAAAAAAAAAATCAATCTCAAAGACAACCACTTCCACGCTGCCAGAAGCCATGGCACTTCACCAGCGCGGGGAACTAAAAAATCGCACGGATGGTTGGACCAGCGCCATCAAGCAGAGGAGAGTCCATGAAGGAAAAAAAGGGAGTTGTGGGCGGGGGAAGGGGGGGGTCCTTTGGTGAGGGCCGTCAGTATCAGCATTGTCCGGCGCGCGTTACGTTATTCTGGCCAGATAAGAGGGAAACTCGGTCCAGAGAAATAGGAGAGGGGGCTAGTCGGTCGGGCCCAACTAACCCCACGCCGTCCAAGGCAGGCAAGGTGAAAAGGAATGATTATAGGAGGTTTGAAAACTGATAACAAAAGGAGTGGACCTGGGAAATCACAAAAAGGAGAAACAGGACGGCAAAAACTTCTTGAAGTCGCACCTATGAAAACTAAATAGTCCTCTTTTAAGTGAGGGTATCCTGGAGCAGAACGTCGCATCAAAGAACAACTTGTGACCATCGAGCGGGAAAAGGGGGAAAGAACTAGAGTTGGCCGTTAATTGGAGCTCATCTGGACAGGAGCAGGGCATAGGGGAAGACCATAGGCGAGAAAAGGGGTAGTGTCGGAAGGGAAAGGAACCGTCTATATATGAGGGTGAACTCGGCCGGCGGCAAGGGATCAAAGTGGATGAAAGTCGTTCCATTCCGCGCCCGTGATACGCGGGGTCCGGGGACGAGCGGGGGAAATCTGGGTGACACGCATGGAAACGCTCGGCTCGCTTCATAGAAAGGGTCTTCGCCCAGGTCTGGCAGGTCAGGAATCTAAACTTAAAGGGATCAGGCTGTTGGTCGATGGAGGGTAGGGAGAAAAACTGGGAAGCATGCATCTAGTCACGACTTTAAAGTTTCACTTTCGGGTTGACAGGTATCTCTCGAGAAGAAACAACAATCACTTAGGGAAAAGAAGAAACCTCGCTCCCACCCTACCCCACCACCATATTTTCAGATGGGCTGGTAGATGAGCAAGGGAAGAAAAAAAACGGGATCAGGGGACCGGCCTGCAAATAGACGGGGCAACGAAGACAAGGTGAGGAGAAACCGGCGCGGCGCGGACAACTTTTTTTAGGAAAAAAATCCAAAAAAAAGAAAAACCGAAAGCGTTCTCACGGGCGCGGGGGGGGGAAAGGCAATATGCGAGAAATAGAAAAGGAGAGGGAAGAAGGCGAACATAAAACTCGAAGGGCGAGCTCTTCTGCAGGAAAAGGAACAGGACTACAGGGGGGATCTCGGAGCAAGCCGCGCAAGATGACACTATAATCAGGAAAATTGATGAGGCAAACGAGGAGGAACTCATCTCATGGGAAAAAGGAATAAAGGATGGGAAGCGGTAAAGTCGGAAGGATACGCGAACCTGAAAAACACAGGTTTAATTAGAATCGGGAAAAAAATAATTGGGGGGGGGGGGGGAAAAACCTGAGAAGTTCAATGGGGATTTCCCTCCACCGGGGAAGGTTTCGGATACGGAACCCGAGAGGAACTAGGAGAAAAAGGTCGCGCGCTCGGGGGGGGGAAGGATTTTCAGTGGATGTTCGGCAATAACCCGCTCACTCGTTCTGATATACAGAGAATTCTCAAAAGGTTCTCCTTTGCGACCTTTTGAACCGGGTGGCCGCTGAGCGTACTGGGAGGGAGATGCACCGCGCGGAACCTCACAAAGCGGTCTTGTTACAAAAGAAAAGGGCGGCGAATGTCAGAGATCGATGGGCGCAGAAGAGGAAAAAACCACAGAAAGGGAATGCAACGGCGAACATTGACAGTGCAACTGGAAATTGCTGCCGTCGGGCCAAAAAATACATTTTGATAATCTTAGGGCGGGATCCGGGGAAGAAGAAGAGGCAGTAGGAAGTGTGCTCCGGGAGCGAAGGGGGATGAGCTCAAAAGCCAAGGTACTTTGAGTAAAACAGGGAACCGTATACGCAGCCTCAAGCAAGTCCGGACGCGGTCGGGGGATAGGAAGAAAAAAAGGTTACTCGGATCCAGAAAAAGGCACAGACGTGCAATGGGGGGGCTTTGGGGGGGGCAAAAAAAATCATTGCGGCGAAGCGGTCCTAAATATTGATAATCACAATCCTTCAAAAAAAGGGTGAACTGGGGGCAAGGAGTAAGGTCCAGTTGGAGCCTGACTGAGGAAGGAAGATCTGTTTAGGGGCGGGTGGACAAGGGGGAAGAAGGGGGAATCCGCCGAAAGGGGGGGGAAGCCTCAAAGCAAGGGGGGGGGGGTGGGGGGGGGGGGTCAACCGGCCGCATGGGATCACCAGAACATCATTTCCTTCCTGGTCCCCAAGACAGGAAGGGTCATGTCGATTCTCCAAGGCATTCAAACGGAGGCTGTTGCAGCACCGGGCTGGGCCCTGCCAGAGCCGAGTGGAAGTAATTGTTTGAGGGGAGGGAACGAATACTCTCTCGAAAGGGAGGTAAAAAGGGGCGGACTGAAAGGGAAACCTGAAGGAGCGGAACGATGCGGGATGGGTGGAAAAAAAATCTGGGCTGTGTTCTGTCGCACATCGGACGATTTAAGGACAGAGAGCGAAAGGGCATCAGCTCTGAAAAAGGATCGGGGGGGTGTCAGCCAAACGAATCTAGGAACGTGGGTTGGGTGGTAGAAAAGCTGCTTCCTATATCACGTTATCGCTGGTTGGGGGTGGAGAAAAAAGGCCGTCTTCACCCGGGGAGAAAAGGGGGGGAGAGATTTCACGCATCTGTAGGGGAGACGAATTCCCTTGGGGTGGGGGGGGTGAACATATCCGTCTCATAGGGTCTGGACTGATGCATGTCGGGACGCGCCTTAGGAAAAGCCGCGGGGAAAAGAGCAGTGACCCTCGATCGACTTGAGGAGGGGGGGGGAAGGGAATCTCGGCAGGTTCCGGGTGCGTTTGGACGGGGTCACATTCGAAACCTTTATTGGGGCGTTTCCGAGACGAGTATGGGTCTATTATCGAGGAAGGGGGGAAAGAAGAGGGAGTTTTAAAAACAAGGAGTGGTGGGGGGGGGGTGAGAAAAACTTGTTGGCAAAAAAGGGAAAACATGAAAGAGAAAGAGGGAAAAGAGAAAAGTTTAGACCTGTTCAGCAGGGAAGGGGAACCAGGGGCTGACGGCCGCCGAGGGACGCTCATTTCTTTTCCCTGGCTAATCACAGCTTGAACGAGGGCCGACTAAAGGGACATTACTCTCTTTCGAGCTGAGAGAAGGGGAAAAGACGACTATCTTAAGGGAGGAAGGGTGCGCCGGGCGGCGCTCCAGCAAGAGAGGGAGAGGAGAGAAG
>Ga0179593_1373026_pt1 | contig 16193 bp, 16 predicted proteins | sample CZODoug2_1_08_16_FD_185931 | JGI IMG/M metagenome (GOLD analysis project Ga0179593, IMG submission 185931) | Vadose zone soil fungal communities from Angelo Coast Range Reserve, California, USA - CZODoug2_1_08_16fungal (PacBio error correction) | ecosystem: Environmental > Terrestrial > Soil >...
CACCTACGGACTTTCGAAAACAATACTGAACAAAGGAGCCAAAACCTAATGAAGGGGAAGTGTTTTGGACCAAAGTAAACATGGATTAAATAAGAATGAGAAAGATAAATATAAACATAATATTAAGGGGGTCGCAAAGGTATCATCAAGAAAGGGGGGTGAGGGACATGGTAGTGGAAAAAACTTAGACAAAGAGTGTAATGAGAATAGTTAAATGATCCACCAGGGACAAAGTAATCTCTGGAGAATACCAAAAACATTTCAAGTCGAGTAAAAGAAAGAAGAGGTGCAAGATGACCATTGGAATATTTCCACAAGCATAACTCTGGAGGGGGGGGTCAGATTATTGGAGCTTCCCAACAGAACGAACATAGAAAGACCTTAAATATTTACCAGGATCAGAACTCTTATAAAAAGAAGAAAATAAAATACAAGTTATCTCATAATAAAAGTGTTAAAACTCCTCCCACACCACCCCAAGCGCCATACACAAATCAAGAAAAACAGTAATACTACTTCACCAGAAGAGGTGGTAAAGACCAACAGACAATCTACCCAAAAACAGGATGAATAAGGTCTATGGCCAAGAAGTGATGAGATTAACTCATTGTGTAACAAAAAAAATCTCTCCTAATGTCTAGGTGGGGCTTGGAGGAAAAAAAAGTTTACTAAACAGAACAACCAATGTGTTTGCTCACAGGAGAGGTATAATAAACCATGGCAAGAATCACTTTTGGAAGGGGGGGAGGAAATGACCACGTAAATTTGGAAATACACTTACAGTAAAAAGAAAATGACCAGCAAGGGTTGTGGGGAAAGTTGATAAAGAAGGATAATAAAAAAAAAGAGATTAACCGATTAGAGAGTTAAAAATAAATCGGTCAAAGGGAAATCTCAGGCCATTGCAACAAACAAAATAAAACCCTGGAAATGGAAAAAATTAAGGATATTGGAATAGGGGTATTAAAAAATCAATAATAAAAGAAACACCTACCTTATTTAAATGAAAAAAACATGACCACAACAAAAGTGAGTCTGTAGTAGACTCACTAATTTTAGATAAAAAGGTGTTAAAACATACGGAAGAATTCCAGTCTGGAACTCCAATAAATGAGAGAGGAGAAGGGAGGTGCCCTCAAAACCTTAGTCAAAGGAAGATTAGAGAAAATGGGGCCCTCACGAAAGAAGGGGGGTTAGGGAGAGTGGGAAAAACAATTACCAGCAGAATTAAATGAGCAATTCCTCTCCTTGGAAAGACAAGGGGGGACTAAATGAGGGAAGGAACGGTGTAAGATGAGAAGTGACCATCATATTTAACCAAATGGTCGAAGGAGCAGGACTAAAGAGCATTTGAGGGGATTTGAAGGGAATTAGGACATCAGGGATGTAGAAACAAAAGGACGTGCAAACCGAGGTAAATCACAAAAAAGAGTCAAACTAATTGACGAAAAAGTACAGCAAGCATTCAATATGAAAAAAAAGAACATTAAAACGAAAATGCTAGGAGCACAGAAGGAATTAACGAAATGGTGGTTTGAAAAAATCAAATGTCAAATTCGGGGGTTATTCAAAGATCCATTCCTAACTATATGATGGGACTCAGTCGCAAATGGGCCCTGCAAGAAACACCTTTACAACCATAGGGTCTGTTAAAACAAAGGCCAATACACTCTAAGATAGAAGGATCATATGCAGAAAAAATACGTAATACACCGAAGAGGGAATAGCGGTCTCCGAAGGTTTGGGGAGCAGTTTAGGACAACAGGGGCACCGGCAACAGGAAGAAAAAGAACAATGCAATGGATAGATTCTGGAAGTAGGGGGGGGAAAGATGAGGCAGAATAATCTTAGACATAGGGTACGCATGGAAACCTTTTGCAATAGACATAGGGTGGGTAAAACTAGGAGCTAAGTGAGAAAGAGAAAAAGTGGGGGGGGGAACTCCATCCGGTAACTGGGAACTAAGTGAGGATGAAAAGTCCTCCCCAGTAGAAAAAATGGGGAACAAGTGTGATTGGGGGGAACATCCAAAATAAGAATGTTGGTTTAGGAAATCAGGATAAGGGCACCCTTTTTGACCAAAAATATGGGGCTTGTGAGATAAGTGCCGGGGGGGGGTTGAAAGGGGAAAACCATCTTCATACCCCGAACGTCTGAATCTAGAACGGGTCAAGATGGACGGACAAGTCAAATCCAATCCCATTACAAACTGGAAGTATATGAGTTTCTACGAGGGTGCGCGATGTCAAAGAGCAACCGTGCCCTTAAACGTGTTTCTTGACTGATCTAAAAAAAAAGTCCCTATTAGGGAAAACGAGCTGCCTTGAAGAGCGCAAAAAAAAGGGGGGAAAAGAGGAAGCACCAACTTGGGGGGGAGCTCATAGTGACATTTGGTAATTTCCTTGGTGAAAAAACTCTGGTGCAACAAGGGAGGCCAGTCTCCATAAGATCGCTCCTAACTGTGAGGAGGCAAAATACCCATATTGGTTAACTTTGTGAGATGGGAAGGAAGAGTGGAAGGCTACCGCTTGATCATCAGGGAGAGGGGTAGAGCCCAAGTGGGTCCTTAGGGGCAGATAAAAAAAGGAACAATTTATAGGTGAATATCGGGGGGTAAAGGGAAAAAGAGTTTATAACTAAACTATGGGACATCAGGGGGGGGGAATTTATAACACACTGGGTTCCACAAGTCTGATGAGTAGGGGTGTCAAAGGTAAATGGGATCATACATCAGGCATCAATTACCATTTTCTCGCTAGGGAGGCATTTTACTTGGCTGCTCAAAACGTTTCCTAGACAGGTAAGGTTTGGTCTCTAGGATTGGAAACAAGGACAGAGGGGGGTGGGGTTTGCACGAAGGGAAGAATATTGCTCTAAGCATGCAAGAATGGACAGAATCACATAATGGTGATGGAAGGGGGGGGCAGGTTGGGGTATAATGGTGGCGGGGACCCGTGCAGAGCATGAAAACGAAATGTTAAGAAAACCCACATACAGTGGAGGGGAATGTTGGGGTGCACATCGAATAAGATAGAGGAGAGTTAGGGTTTCTCTTGTCAAGCAAAACGATTGGGGGGGTAAGTGTCGTCATGTAAAGTTTGAAAAAATGCACTGTCGTCCATAAGAGAAAGGGGGGGGGAAAATTTATTCGGGTGCTGGCGAAGGAACATTGGGGCGGAGTGCTCAAAAACACGGGGGGGGGGAAAAGTCAGTGAAGAGAACATGTATTGGGGGAAGGCCAGCGCGTTTTTTTATGACTGTGAAGTGGAGTGGTATTGAACTCACGGGTAAAATGTCAATGTGGAATGTGACCTCCCGGGGAAAATCTTTCCTGGGGTAAAAGACAGGATTCGACAGGACAGATGCCAAGCCTAAAAGAGGGGGGGTGATCCTTGGGCAATTGTTTACGCCGGGGGGGGGAATCTTTCTGGGGACATATGCATAACGAATAGGTAAAAAATTCGAGGATTGTACCAGTTTAGTTGAGAGCTTTGAAAAAAAAAAGTTGACAGTCTTGGGAAGGTTTCAAAAACTGACATCAATTCGCAAGGGATGATTTAAAACCAAGGAGGAAGAATCACTTGGAGAGATCAGTCTACTGGTGTTGATGTCACGATCTCATAAGGATAGAAAGGTCTTCATAATCGAGGGTTAATGGGGGGGTAAGGGGGGACCTTGGTGGGATGGGACATCTTGGTATCGAACTCAGGAAGTGGTTGGTGGTCAAGGGGAATTAACAAGAAATGATGTGTCAGGGGGTTGGGGGGGGGGGGGGGGGGGGGGGGGTTGGGGGGGGGGTGGGGGAAAGATTGGATTTGTTTCAACAGCATCACCATCCCATTTGCGAAAAGAGGGGGGGGTCCGGGTGGGGCCATGTTGGGAGGAGTGCTGGGAAATGGACTGAATTCGGCACTTCTGAGTGGCGGGTTGCAAAATCCTTACGGGGGGGAGAAACAATGATTTCCTGGGGGGGGCTTTGCCGGAAGAAGGTCCATTAATTTGAAAAAAAGAGTGGGTAAGACTGTTTACAGACGTGGAACAATCCGGGTGATCGGGGGAGTGGCGAGGGGTAAAACCAAGGTGAAGGGGGTGTCACTGGGAAGGGTGGGGCTTCAGGAAATATGGGGGGGGGGAACACTGTAGGTAGGGGGCTACCGTGGTACAAAACCCTGAGGGCAAAAACGTCATTGAGAGGGACATGAGGAAAAAGTGTTTTCTGCTTTGGGGGGGGGGGGGTCTTGACCAAAGACTGCTTCAGCTGTTGTTGATGTTAGGGGTGAAGGGGGTTTCTCTGTGTGGAACCCCAGGAAGGTTATGCTGGGGAATAGTCACTTGGTGTAGTGTGGGGTATAAAGAAATGGGGGGGGGGTAGGACAGGGTGGAAGGTGGGAAAAAAGAGTCCGTAAAGTAGAATTAAACCTACTGGGGAATTCGTGTATGGGGGGGGAACCTGTCCAACGCCACACTAGACAGATGAAGATGTCTAGCTCCAGAGCGGACCTCTAAAAAGAGAGGAATTTGAAGACATGGAATCCTCAATGGAAGGGAGGTAAGCAGAAGAGGGGTGTAAGAGTGATTGGAGTCATTCCAAATCAACCATTATAATCCAAGCAGGGGGGGGAACAGGAAGGTGTTCCGGAGGAAGGCCTCTCGGGGGAAGCGTAGTGCAGAGGTAAGAATTTGGGGGGGGTATGTAGGACCTATGGAAGGGTCCATGTGGGCACATCCATAAAGAAAAAGGGGAGGGGGGGCTGAAGGAAGGGGGGGGGGGTGTCATTGGAGAATTATTTTTGGATCGGGATTTTGGGGTCCGGTAGAGTTTTCCAGGGACAGGGGGAGCGTCAGTTTGTGATTAAAAAAGGGGGATGTGTTCCATGCTGAGTTGTTAGTCTCAGCTCTCAAGGGATCGGGGAACAAACGTCACTGGGGACAACACAAAATGAGAGAGGGAAAGTGAACGTGGGGAGGGGACTAAACATTATTTCTGAGAAAATTAACATACTCACAAAGAGACAGCAAACATAACAACAAAGAAAGTTAAAATAGGAAAAAAAGGGGAGGCCAAATGAATAACTGACAAAAATAATTTCAATTAAAATAATAATTAACAAAAAAATTGTATTTTATTAGGGGGACAAAAAGAAGGGAGGAATATAATTTCAAAAAAAAACTATAAGAATGTACCCAGCAAGGTTACGACAGCAGAAGAGTGTCAGAAGACTGGGGGGGTGGGGAACCCCTCTGTTTGGAGCTTGGAAACGGGGTGGGTGAGAATTCAGAAAAGAGAAAAATTAAAAAAGGATTAGAACACAAGGAGGTCAAGGTGAAGGAAAAGAAAAGAAATCTAGTTGGGGGTAGACCACTATGTAGATAGTTGACAATGTGAAGAGAGGAGGTAGTGTGAGTCAGAGTGTTAAAAAAAAAAAAAAAAAAGAAAACACAAAAAAAAGAAACAACAAAAAAAAAAAAAAAAAAAAAAAAAGAAAAAAAGAAAAGACCTAAAGTTACAAGAGTCTACAGGGACCCAAGGAATCAGAAAAGGATCAGCCTATCCCTCTTCCTCAAAGAAAAATTGTTCTCCAACTAAAAGAGTGGTTTACTAGTCCAAAAGAGAACAAACGAATAAAAATAAACAACGTATGAAAGGTCCATCAATAATGTAAGGAAAAAACTCCCCTTCCTACCAAACTCGTATAATGAGAAAAGATGATAGTAAATACTTGACTCAGGTGGGAAAAAAGGGGGCACTAATAGCGTACAAATAGAAGGATCCACCAGTTAAGCATATACCCATAAAAGTGGGGGTAGGGGGGAGTGAAAGAACAAGAGTAAAGTGGGCTTAAATGGTGTGGCATAAAACAGGGCGAATTACGACCTTTGATCATCGGGAGGGTATCATCGTCAGGACAAAGGAAGAATGGGGTACTTTACCGAACCATAGGATAGAGGAAAAGGCATTAGGCGAAAAAGGGGGCGGAAAATAAAGGCAGGGCACAGGAGAAGAGCAGTAAAACATTGCAAAATAAAAATACCACAAAAGATTAGAAAGATGTAGGGGAGACATGAAAAAAACATGAACTCCCTTTACAATCCCGAGGGAAAGGGACTAGACAACACCAACTGAGTGCTACCGCCTCCTAGGGACTCTACACCCACGAAGAGTACCCCCATCCAGGGGCCAGTACGCGTATCTCTATAACCAGGTCTTGAATTGGAGTAAGAGGCAGAAAAGGAACACGTAGTAAACAGCCACATAACAGAGGAGCCATACAAGAAGTGAGAAGAGACGATTTAAGGGGGGGAAAAGGAAAACTTCAAAAAGTACATGGCCTGGGAAAAAATGGAAAGAATCAAAGGGGAGAACGACAACTACAATGAACGAGGTGGCATAATGAAGTTACGACAGAGTGAACCAAAGAGGGGCCTATGGGAAACAGATCGACAGATGTTATGAGTTTGTGGGAGAGGTATTGGGAGTTAAGAAGGGAAGTAAAAAAGACATACTGAAAAATTCGTTAACTCACCGGAATAACACACCTCCTTTAATAAAAAGGTACAAGGAACGAAAGCAATGTCCCATACTCGTGAAAAAGAGGGAAAAAAAAATTGCGCAATGACTGATTGGGGACACCCCAAGTGGGGGGGGGGGAGCACCCCAATGTGTTGTCAGTAAAGAAAAGAATACATTAAACGATACAAAGGGAAAGTGAAACGGACAAGGGGAAGGAAATCAAAATGACCAAACAAGATGTATGGGGGGGGAGACATAGCACGAGTAAAAAAAAAGCTCTAGATAGAAGGAAGATTCCCAAAAGACGTCAAACCGTGAACATAAAATGTTTCGGGGGCAGATCTACAGAATTGGGAAAAGAAGGGTCGCACAGGGAAGGAACATTCAAACAAAATTCCAAAATCAATGAGGATGGAGGGGGATATTGGAATAAATGCTTGCACAGAAGAAACGAAAAAGTTGTATACGCCTCAGGGGCAAACAAAAGAAAACCTAGAATGGTGTTGAAAAGAACCACAAAATGACGGATTAAAGGGAACTCTGGAAAGAAAGTTAACTGACTAGTCCAGAGGAAAAGGGATCCAAACAAAACAACAAAAGAAAAGATATTTTCGGAAAAAACGAACAGGACAAGTGTACAGAGGTGGGTTTATAGACTTGTAAAATTTTTAAAGCATCTATACATCAGAAGGGCCTTTTGGTGAAAAAGGACAGAGAAAGTCTAAGAAACTGCCGGCACGAGGATTGCTTTCCAGAAGAAGGATCTGTAGGGACTCCAAAAAGCATAAACAAAGAAAGAAAAGATTAAAAATATGGGTCCTTTGTGAGGAAGGAAATAGTAGTAAAAAAAGATAGGCAGGGAGACTTTGGAAAGAGAAGCAGTTCATGTCAGAAGGCGGGATCACCACCCCATGAACTATTGAGTATAAAGGGCTGGGTCTCTCCGAAAAGGGAAGGAGGAAAAAAGGAGATAAACCTCTCGGGGGGGGTATATCAATAGGGGTTTCCTTTTTTGACTGAAACATAAAAAAAGGGGATGTCTTCCAATTTTAAACTGCCATATGACGATGTATATAGAAATCAAGATGACAGATGGGGTGGAAATCGTTAATTTCTTGGGGGGGAGAGTGGACGGTTGAAGTAAAAGCAGATGCAAATGTTGGTCAGGGAAGCATTCGCGGGGTAAGACATCCAGTAATTGGGGGGACATCGGGGTCATCCACAAACAGGCAACAGTGTATGATGGTATACAGGTAAAAAGTGGGCCGATAGTATTAGGAAGAAAACCGATTAAATGTGATGGAGTCTGATTAAAAAAAAAAAAAGAAGAACAATAGGTGAACATTTTTTTGTAAAATTTATGCCTTGGGGTCAAGGCTATCAGGGGGGAAGTGGCTTGGGGGGGGACATTGGCTGAAAGACTTTAACCTCCTAAGGTTGTGCGGAGATAGTGGTTTAAAAACCGCCTGGTTGATGGGGGAATCCGGTGCCACCGAGGGTACGGTAGACAAACAGGGTGGTGAAAGTAGGCAGCAAGAATGCGTATGCCACAGAATGAGGATGACAGCATGTTGGGAAACGAGGCCCGGGAAAAAAAGGAACTTTGGACCTGTCAAATCCCTTATGGACGTTTCGACAAGCAACTTTGTCGTCAATCTTCTGGGATTATTTGTGGGTAAGTAAGGCTGGGCTCCGGTAAGTGTCGGGGGTGCAGAGTTCGGGAATCACAACGGAGGAGGGTTTGGTACAGGGGGCATGTCCGGGGTACCAGTGGGGGGTGGTCCAATTGAGAATCATGACCTGCAGTGTCATGGGATTTCTATCCAAACCGGGGGCGGCTTGGCTGGAAACACTTGGGTGGACCACAAGCCGTGCATGTAAGACAGGTATTGTGGGGCTCCGCTGGGTTTGTTGGGGAAGGGGGGGATAGGTGCAGGTTGCGGAAATAGGTGGCAATTTGGGGTGCTTCAGTAAAGGCTTTTTCTGGGGATTTGAACCACCTCCCAGTGCATTAATAGGAGTAGACCCTTCAGGTTGAAGAGGGCCGAGGAAAAATCCGAAAAATATCGCGCTCCTTTCCCTTCGTACGTGCCATTTGGGGGGGTCAATCATATGTTGATGGTAAATACAGGAGGCCATGCACCAGCGGGAATTGTGAGGCCAAAGGGTAGGTCTTAACTGTGGGGGGGGAAGGGCTTGACCTGCTCATGGGCAAGGCCTTGGCGGGGTTTAAAAATGACATAAATTCTTGAAGGGGGACAAGACTTCTGGGGGGAGACGAATCTGTGAATTGATGGAGGAGAATTGTAAAGGTTGAAAGAACGTCATCTAACTATCGAGGCAGTTGGGTTATCGTCATCCTCCGGAGTACGATGTAAGGGCAACCCGTTCCTGTTGTGGATCTGGACAAATGAGGCTTCGAACTAAGAAAGTCATTAGGTGGGGGTATAGTTAAATGTCCGAAACAGTTCGGTGGGTTCCAGGTTTGATGGGTTTGTGCATAATATTCACCACTACCCGAAGGGGGGGGGAAGCCTCGTTTTCCCTACCTGTTGGGTTTATATTGGTGTCATTTTCTCTGGGGAGGAAACTGTACCTTGCAGGTAAGCTCTCAGAATTCAGAGGGGGTGGTTACCTCACATAACTTACTTTTTAATGGGGAATCAACAGGAAAACGATTACAAATTTCAATAAGAGGGAACGTATTGCAAGTAGTGTGCAGAAAAGAAAAACTGTAAAAAAAGCTGAGGCCCCCGAAGATGGTTGAAGGGGGAGGAGCGTTTGTACCACCATTGAATACTTTTGTTAACTGGTTGAAATTCAGAAAGGGGGACCATTGAGGGGGGAGTTGCACTCGCACCTGATTTAATAGCAATACACCGCACTTAGGGGGGGGGAAAGTTCTTTAACATAGGACGAAGGGTTGGGTGGCTTTGTTCGGGGTGGGGGGGGATGGGAAGTAAAGGGCTTTAGAAGGGATTAACTTTGTTGGGGGGTGGTGGGGGGGGAGGGTGGGGGGCATTCAAAAAAATGCTTTATGAATTATAATAGCAAGTGGATTGGGTACATATTTTATAGGAAAAAAAGGGGTTGATCGGGGGAGGTCCTTGGGGAATATGGCCGGATCCTAGTTGGGGGAATCTTGGTGGATCGTAGGATTACAAGACTGAAGCAAGCCCACTACTCGATGATAAGGAATGACATACGTCTCAAAAGAAACATGGCTGGAGGCTTAACTCAGACAAATCACTCTAGGGGCTTCATTGGGGAAAGCCTAGGGTAGGGATTATGAATACGTACTTTTTCCAGATTCTTGGGTGCGAGGAAAAAAAAAAAAATCAGGAGAAGCCATGCTGTAATGGGTGAAATCGGGGGAATTTGGAAAGAGCTTCTGGAAATAAAACTCCTGTGGCTAACTAAAAATTTGCTGCTCAATTCTTTGTTGAGATTATGGGTATTAAAAAAAAGGGAGCAATTTTTCCTTTGGACCAATAAAAGACTACCACGGGAGGATGGGGGGGTTCCTTATTTTGAGGGAGGGGGGGGGGGGGAAAAAAAATGCTTTTTTGCAAGGGATCAGGTCGGGGTGAAGAGTGGGGTACTATTTTTCCTTTCCGAGAGGGGAGCGCAGTAAAGTTGGGGGTTGCGGGGTGGGCCAGTGACTCTGTGGTAATCTAAACTCAATTAGTCCGAAAGGCACTGGGTTGAAATAGAGAAAAAACAACAAAAGGGAAGAAGGGAGATATCAAAATGGAGGGTATTAACTATAGAAAAAGGACTGGAATGATTGAACAGTAGAGGAAAAGGACAAGAAAAGAAAATAAGAACTGAAAAAGACCATATTAGCGGAATGAGAAAGGTCACGAAATTGAATTCACAACCTCCTTACTCAGGGGGTGCCCAAAAAAAAGCGATACCCAGTGGCTCAAAAGAACAATCCATGTGCCCCAGAAAGATGTTTCAAGTTGTCCGTTGGGAGTTCTTGTGGCACACCTTGAATCAGGAACGGTAACAATGAATGGGAACAGAGAGTAGATATAAAAATTCTTCAAATTGAACTCATCAATATATGTGAGAGATTTACTCATGACAAGAGGGAAAGAAATGATCCCCCCAAAAAAACCGGAATTGGGAAAAGGTTATGCGAAGTCAATCAATACACTGGGGTAAAACTCAGATTCATACAGACATAACAGAGGGAGTTGTATCGAAGACGTTAGGGGGAGTTGAAATTAGAGGGGGGCCCTACAGGAATAATATTGAAACAAGGGGGAGTGGAATCAGAGTGTTATTTATAAAAATTATTGGTGAGGGGGAGAAAAAAGACAAGAAATTGCCAAGGATCCTAGCCTAAGGGGACCCAGGGGCACGCCAGGCAAATAATAACAGGGAATAACGAGAAGAATAAGGCAGGTGGGCTATATGAAGCACTAAAAGAAGGGGTGGGTTGGTGAAGGGGAACCAAACCACCTCTCAAAAATGAAAAAAAAAGTAAAACAAAGTATGAATTACGTAAATAATACGGGTGAAAAACAACAAGAAAAACAAAACCCTTTTCCATTGGAAAGATAATGGACGAAATTGATCGGGACAGGGGGGGGGACCCGGGGGGTCCACTGAGGTCCCACAAAAATTTTACAAGTGGGGGGAGGGAAACATAAGTGAAGAACAGAAAGGGATAAAAAGTCGCAAAAGAAGAAGAAGCCCAATGGAGGAAAGTTGTTGAATAAAAGGGTTGGCAGGGCTAGGAAACACATGGTACATCATATAGGGGGGATTACGGATAAAATAGGGAAAGAGCAAAAATTGGGACGTGGAGAAAGAAAGAAAGGGTATTGAGATTAAACGATAGGGTCCTGGGCTAAATTTCTAAAAGGAAAATGTAGGACATAAATTCGACTACCCATGAAATAAAAAGGTAACAATGGTCCAAATGACTGAGGGGGTTAATTAAAAGTCATTAAAAAAATACAAACATGAATAAGGGAAAAAACGTAATTGAAAACGCTACCAACAAAAGGGGGGGGAGGAAGTCGAGAATAAATAATGTAATAGGACATCAAACATGGAAAAGGGGAGAAAGGAAAAGTACTATGGCAGGGGGAGATATCAAGAATTCTAGAAATTATATTAGAAGGGCATCACCTTACCAAAACGTATCAAGAGCCAAGAAAGAAAGAGGAGCAACAAGGATGAAAGCAACAGTGGAGTTCACCAACTGCACGGAAAAAATGGGAGGCAATGAGAAAACCTGTTAATTCAATAAACACTTTCCGCTAATAGGAAGAAATGCGGGTGAATAAGCGTATTTACCATAGAAAAACTTTAACACAAGTGGAAAAAAAAAGGAAGGGCAATTTCTACAATCTATTTCTTATTGGTCATTTACGTTAAAGAAATCCAGAAGGGACACCGGAAAGGGGCCCAAGGGAGTATCAAAGGCCACTAAAGAGACAATTACCACTACAAGTCCAAAAGACAAGGAAAACGAGATGAAAAAGAAAGGTGCATAAATCAAACATTTGGTTTTAAACCCTTTCCTGAACATAAACCCCAATGGGATTGAGGGAAGAAAAAGAGAGGAACTGTCATGATGGAAGCTTGAATGGTAAAGGACATGACAAAATTTACAAACACAAAAGGGGGGTCTGGTACAGAGGGGAACTAAACTCTACGAATAGTTGACAAGAAAAAAAAAAATACGTAGTCCCCAAAATGTGCAAAAAAAGGGGGGGAGCAATTTCACGCGGGGGGGATCAATAATGCAACAGGGAAAATTCAACCAGCCAAAAAAGGGACCAACTTCAAGAATGCAGGAGAATGTGAATGTAGGGTTGGGGGAAGGAGGGCAAGGAGGAGGGAACATATTTTGTCCGGAAAAGGTAACGCTGGCAAGAGACAAAAACACTAGAAGGTTGGGGAAAAAAGAAAAGGGATCAACGCTACTTGAAATAGAGCAAGGGGGAAAAAAACTCGAAAGGAACTTCCCGAGGCACACATGAAAAAGGGGAAGACACATGGAAGGAACAATGGCCAATAATATGTTCAGTAAACAGTCAAAAGATGGTAAAGGGTGGTAGTCCCAGGAAAGATAGGGAAAAACACGTTTTTACCGGAAAAAAATCATACATACAGGAAGGGGGGAGGAGGAACTAGCCTTTGAGCAGAGAAACAGAAATGAGTAGATAAAATAGTATAGATACCAAAGTGCTGCCATATAAACAAAGAAAAGGGAGTTTGGAATCGTGATTCATTTAGAGAAGGGAGGGGGGATCGAGTAGGGACAGGATAAAATTGTAGACAAGGGATGTTGCATTGTCAAGGGAACTTGGCAAAAGAGAAAAAGGGAAGATACAAACAAGAGATGCATTGGGGGGATAGAAAACGAGAAAACAAAAAGGGTGAGGAGGAAAAGTAAATTCGATGGGTGGCAAACTATTGACATTTGGAAGAACCTGAAGGGGGCAAGGCATGAAAAGTCATGCTGGTACAATGATTGGGAAAATTGGGGTCTCCCTGGGAAGACATAGGCTCCTACTCTGTAATTAAAGCAGTAGCCCATATTGGTGCAGCCGCTCTTGATGGGGTGGATGTTTTGTGGGATATTGGGGGAGTCACTATTGCTTTTGAGAACTTAAAGTTAGACGGGGAGGGGATTGGAGGAACTCTAAGGGGGGGGAAATCTTTGTACATAATCAAAACAAAAGGCCAGTTGGTTATGGGAAAGATCTGGTAAAAAGGGGGCCAATATTCTGAAAAAGAACCTCAGGTACATAGGTGAAAAGACTGGGCTTTTCCAATAAAGTTCATGTGGGGGTGTCCAAGGTGGGGGGAACACTTTTGGGGGAGACTATCAGTTTGCCGAAGGTGAAAATGGTAGCGAAGAAAGGGAAAAAGTTGGTCATCCTAAGTGTTTGGGAGCCTTAAAGGGGTGTAAAAAATTCATATGGTGTCTGAAGGGGAGAGTGAAAGCGGAGTGGGGTAAAAAATAGGGTGGCTAGATAGGCTAAAGAAAGTTCGCAATACAGACCTTTTACTCATTAGTGGAATGTGGAGGGACTGTTGAACTTGCAGGGGAACAGTGGGAGAAAAAAGTTGGCGGTAAAGTTTGCGAAAACAGGGGAAGGGGAAAAAAATTAGGATGCAGTTTGTGGGGAAGCTATGATACGGATTGAAGTTGGTTGGCGAATTGAATTGGCAAGATGGACATCTTTGGGGGGGGGGTGAAAAGTTCATGTCCTGGGTTAAACCAGTTGGGCGGGTGAAAACTTCTTCCAATAGAAAGGGGACATAGGGTATGGTTTGCGGGACGAATAGAAAGTGGGGGGGCCTCCGGGATCCAACGGGGTTAGGGAACCAAGCAGTGCATTAATAGAAAGGTTATTTTGGGCCGTGTTGGGTGTATGAAGGGCGGGCTCGGGGAGGGGGAATTGTGTCCAAAAGGGGTGGGAGGTCCATTAGTGGGGGGGGGGAAGTTTGGTACCTAAAGGGGACATAACGTGTAGGGGACCAGTGGGAGTGACTGCCGCCCTCGAAATAGAATAAGGACATATTCAAGATATCCGGGGGACCATATTTAAACCCATGTGGTGTTACACGTGGCCTTATAGGGTGCATCAAGTTAAAAAAAGAACGGAGTTCGGTCTCTTATTGTGGTTCCATTTTAGTGGCAAAAAACAGTTGGGACCGAAAGCCATGAGTCTTGGGGTAATTTTTTCGGCCATACAGTCGGCGGTGATTTCAACCGAAAGGAGCCCAATGCTTGTCGCTACCTTCATTTGGGATTGAAAAGTCTCGGCTCCTGTGAAGGGAGCCAGGGGGGGGAAAAGCTGATAATCATGACCAATCAATCTGATATTTTTCTAATTTCGCAGGTTAAAGTACTGGGGTGCATGGGTTCACCAGGTTATTGAGGGTACTTGGCCATTTCGAGAATCTCTACGTCCAAAAAATAGGCCGGAAAAGTGGTGGTTTTTGTGTATCTGGATTTTAGTTGGAGTCCATGATACTTGTACAGCATTTCTTTGAGTGTAGGGTGGCTTCCGCCGTCCTCTAGGACAACATTCTGGCTTCCAACAGGTCATGTTTGGCAAGTCCTCTGTTAGCAGTGTTGTGTTTTTCAGGATGGTTTTCGCTGTGCGTGCACTTTTGTTGCCGGTTGTGGGCGGAAAGTTGTGTCGCTTGTGGGGAGGTCTTTGGGGGGGGATTCACAGCGCTCCCATATTTGAGACGGTAATGGACAGAAGTATCGGAGTTGCTTATAAGGGTCACACCCCTCTCCATGTTGACCTTACTGGGGTAGTCGGGGTTTTTGGCGCCAAAGCCATCTATGGAGCCCTATAATTGTGCAAGGTGGGAGTACTTTGAGCGATGCCTACTTGGTAGACGAGGTTTCGGTTGGAATGGGGTCCGGGGTGGGTTTTACGGTTCTCCGGAGCTGGTTTCACGAAGGCATCTTAAAGAACCCTTTCTCTGGACGAAGTAGTTTGTTGGTGGAGAGTTTTATGTGCAGGGTGGGTAAGTTTTGTCTGACTCCTGGCGTTTAGTATGTGTGTTTAGTTGATTGGTTCGCGTGGTTGGGGGATGCGCGACGAGGGTATGGCGCAGGGACCCCTCGTAGGGTGCCCATTTACAGTCTTTTCCTGCCGTGGGAGCATTATCTGGTCTGTCAGTGGCCCGTAGGATCAATGCGGGGTGTGGCTTTTTGGTGGGGGTGTGGAGGGCCTAAGGTCCGTTTGTGAGGTGTTCTCCTATGTGTTTTTTGTTGGTGTGGCATGTCCATTTGGGGCGCGATCTTTGTGTTTTTCTTGGTGAGTGAGTTTGGGTGGGGTAAATGTCCGAAGTCTTCGAAGTTCGTGGGCCTTAGTTAGATAACGTGTCCTTCAAGTTGGGCTGGTGGTTTACTGTATGTGGTGGCCGGGGGTTTTCATGGTTTTGAGTGGTGACCAGCTTTTGTTTTTGTTTCTCGGGGGCCTTGGGTGACCGCTTCGGGGGGGTGCTAGGTTCTTCAGGGCTTCACGGGGGGGGGTTCGTGTATTACTCGCGTTGGTGAGGTCTTGCGGGGGGATGTGTGTGCACGTGTTTGTAGGGTTCTGGGGGCCGAGCGAAGGGGCGGAGTCCCTATTTTTGTTCACTTTTAGGGGGGTAGTCTCAAATCCTCGGGAGCATCGAGGAATCTCTTAAATCCTTCTTGGACATTCACCGAGAATTACATTTTCGGAAAGACTCAAATCCAACTATTTCTTCAGTGAGGGTCGGGAAATTCTCTGGTATGTAGACATATAAGTTTTCCCTCGGGGATGTGATGCATAAAGAGCCCACTTCTTAAAGAAGTAACCTGGATGGTTGGGACCCTCTTAAATGTAAGCCCCTCTTATGACTCATCCACCATCGATTGCTGGAAAACGAAAGGGGGCTGGTCAATCTTCTGTTTATGCGGTGTTATCTTGGGGGGAGCAGCCTCCGTGTCAGGGGTAATCGACATAGGGGCATTAGTGGGGGGTATTAGGATGGGACCACAGTGGTGGCAGGGTAGACGGAAGGTTGGAAAACTTTCTGGTTGCCTTTCTGAGGGGGGGAAAGGGTTGCAAGGAAAAGTTTGTATTTTCCGGGAGGGGTGTGCCAGTCAGCATGGTTATCAAGAATCGCTAAAGGAAAATTGGGTCTAAAAAGGGGGTTTGGG